>Ga0081455_10005845_pt1 | contig 13384 bp, 10 predicted proteins | sample TabmetS3T2R1_FD_70207 | JGI IMG/M metagenome (GOLD analysis project Ga0081455, IMG submission 70207) | Tabebuia heterophylla rhizosphere microbial communities from the University of Puerto Rico - S3T2R1 | ecosystem: Host-associated > Plants > Roots > Rhizosphere ... | reverse complement strand
CGCGCTGCCTTTCGGCCTTGCCCTCGCGCTGCTCTTTCTCGGCTATAGCGGGCTCGCGATCAGCTTGTGGCCGCACATCGTTCCGCCCAGCCTCACGATTCACCAGGCCGCCGGGCCGCCGCAAAGCATGGGCTTCGCCCTTGTCGGTGCGCTGTTCATTCTGCCCTTCATCCTCGGCTACACCGTCTGGTCCTATTACGTGTTCCGCGGGAAGGTGACGCGCGACGGAGGCTATCATTGACCGCGCCGAACCCGCAGCCGTCATGGCCTCGGCGCGTTGCGTGGTTGGTCTTGATCTGGGCCGCCAGCGTCACGGTGCTCGGTGTGGTGGCGTTCGTCCTACGCTCCGCCATGAAGCTCGCGGGCTTGGCGTGATTGGTCCAGATCAGGCCGCGATTTGGCGCTCGGAATGGTTGTGTGTTAGAAAGAAACCCATGAATGCAAAGGTCGCTGAGGCTTGGTCGGCATTGATGGCTCTATCGCAGCGAGAGCAGGACATCGCTGCGGAAGCTCTTCTCGATTATGCAGACGATCATACCGGCCTTTCGCTTTCTGCGGAGCGGGTTGCGGAGATTGAACGGCGTCTGGCCGACCGTGAGCCTAAATTCTTGACGCTTGCTGAGGTTCGCGCGCGCTCGCTAACTCCGTGTCATTGCCGGGCTTGACCCGGCAATCCAGAGTCACAAACACCGAGCCTGGTCCCTGGATGCCCGGGTCAAGCCCGGGCATGACACAGCGAGTGCGGGTGGCGCGGCGCGTGATTACACTGAATGTCCGGTGCTTGAGCGTGGTCACTCCGCGCTTTGTGTACGCAACGTCGCGACCTGCTTCGCCGTGATCCGCGACGGCGTGGCGCCGTAGCGCGCCGTCACGTAATTGGCGACGGCAGCCACTTCCGCATCGGAATACGCGTGACCGAAGGCCGGCATGAAGCCGGTCGTGCCGAGCGCGGTCCTGTGACTGCCCGAGAGAACGACCTGGGCCACGTTGGTGCCGGTCGGATCATTGACCGCACGCGCGCCGTTGAGAGTTGCGAACGGCGTAAGAGTGCCGTGGCCGTCCCAGCCGTGGCAGCTGGCGCAGGCGCCTTCGAAAATCTTCCTCCCGCGCGGATCCGTTTTCGGCACGTCGAAGCTCGCCACGACCGTCGCCCGCTTCGCCGCCGGAGCCGGGAAGCGCGGCGTCTCTTTCGCCGGCACGCTGCGCAGATAGGTGATGATCGCCTGAATATCGCTCGGTGTGAGATGGGAGAGGCTCAGATCGATGGCTTCGCCCATCGGGCCTGTGGCGGTGCCGTGACCGCCGGCATGGCCGACCGAGAGATATTGATGAAGGGCGTCGTCGTTCCAGCTGGCGATGCCGCTCCGCCCGCTGCTCGTGATGTTATGCGCCCGCCAGCCCGCGGTTACCGCGCCCGCGAATTTGCGCCGGTTGTCGAGTGCTTGCATCAGATTGCGCGGTGTATGGCATTCGCCGCAATGGGCAAGCGCCTCGGAGAGATAGGCGCCGCGGTTCCAATCGGGGCTGCGGTCGAGATAGGGCTCGAAACGCCGGTCGGGATTGAAGAACGCCGACCAGAACATCATCAGCCAGCGCTGATTGAAGGGGAAGGCGAGCTTGCTCTGGGGCGCTTCGTTGCGCACCGGCGGAAGGCTGAACAGATAGGCCTTGATCGCGAGCACGTCGTCGTCGGTCAGATAGGTGTAGGAGGTGTAGGGGAACGCGGGATAGAGACGCGTACCGTCGCGTCCGATGCCCTTGTGCACGGCGCGCAGAAAGTCCCTGTCGCTCCAGGCGCCGATACCGGTTTCCTGGTCCGGCGTGATGTTGGGCGTGTAGAGCTTGCCGAACGGCAGATTGAACGCAAGCCCACCTGCGAACGGCTCCCCACCCGGCGCCGTGTGGCAGCTCACGCAATCGGCGGCGGTGGCGAGATACTTTCCGCGCGTGACGAGATCCGCCTGGGCGAGCTCGGCCGGGACGCCGGTCGGCGCGACCGAAGCATATTTCGCGAGCGGCACGCGCTTGCCCTTCGCGAAGGACATGGGGCCCGGCCCGGCGATGATCCATAATCCGACAATCACCGCGATGGCGACGGCGCAGCCAAGGATGAAGCGTGCGAGGCTCATGCGCGCTTCCTCCCCGACAGGAGATCACGATCGACCGGCAGCCTGCGGAGCCGGATGCCTGTCGCCGCAAAGATGGCGTTCGCGAGCGCCGGCGGACCCGCGGTGGCGCCAGTCTCGCCGATGCCGCCGGGCGCTTCGCCGCTCGCGATGAGATGTACCTCAATGTCAGGCACCTCGTTGATGCGCAGCATGCGGTAGTCGTTGAAGTTGCTTTGCTGCACGCGGCCCTTGTCGATCGTGATGTCGCCGTGAAGCGCGGCCGTCAGGCCAAAGATGAGGCCACCCTGCAGCTGCGCGACGATGGTGTCGGGATTGACGGCGATGCCGGTATCGACGGCGGTCACCACGCGCCGGAGATGGACCTCGCCATCTCTGTCGACTTCGACTTCGGCGACAGTGGCGATGAAGCTCGCGAACGCGATTTGCGCCGCGATGCCGCGGCCGACGCGGCGGGGCAGCTTTTCGCCCCAGCCCGCCTTGCTCGTGGCGAGATCGAGGGCGGCGAGCAGCCGCGGCGTCTTGCCGAGCATGGCGCGGCGGAAAGCGAGCGGATCCTGCTTCGATTTATGCGCGAGCTCGTCGATGAAGCTTTCGATGGCAAAAACGTTGTTGTTCGGACCGACGCCGCGCCAGAAGCCGGTCGGCACGGCCGGCGGCTCGTGGCGCACATACTGAACACGCAAATGCGGAATGTCGTAGGGAATGTCGACCGCGCTGTCGACCGCGTCGAAATCGACGTCGTTCGTATAGGCGGGCGGCAGCCAGCGTGCGACCACCGACGAGCCGGTGATGCGATGGTTCCAGCCGTTGATCTTGCCGTCCTTGAGTGTGGCGGACAGGCGGTCGTAATAGAGCGGGCGGTAGAGATCGTGCTGAATGTCTTCCTCGCGCGACCAGACGACCTTGACCGGTCCGTCGACATGTTGAGCGACGCGGACGGCTTTCTCGATGCCGTCGATCTCGAGCCGCCGGCCGAAGCCGCCGCCCAGAAGATGGTTGTGATACCGGACCTTCTCGAGCGGCAGGCCCGTCACCTTGGCCGCGATCGCTTGCGCGCGCGCTTGAACCTGCGAGCCCGCCCAGACATCGCACCCGTCCGGCCGCACATGGACGGTGCAGTTGATCGGCTCCATCGGCGCATGCGCGAGGAAGGGCAGCTCATAGGTCACGTCGTGGCGTTCGCCCTCGCCAAGCGCCTTGTCTGCGTCGCCCCACGCCTTCGCCGTCGCGCCGGCGCTTTCGCTCGCGGCGTGGATCTTGGTTCGGATCTCCTCGGTGGTGACGCTTGCGTTCGGCCCCTCGTCCCAGGTGATGGCGAGCGCGTCGAGGCCGCGCTTGGCCGCCCACATGTGATCGCCGACCACAGCAATGAGATCGTCGAGCACCACGATCTGACGCACGCCGGGGATGGTCTTGGCGGCGCTGTCATCGACATGACCGACCTTGCCGCCGAAAACGGGGCAGGCCGCGAGCGTTGCGAATTTGACGCCGGGCGGCATCGCGTCGATGCCGTAGACCGCCTTGCCGTTGACCTTGTCCGGCGTGTCGACGCGCTTCAGGGATTTGCCGATGAGGCGGAACGCCTTGGGGTCCTTGATCGGAGGATCGGCGGGCGGCGTCAGATGCGCGGCGCGGCCGGCGAGCGTGCCGTAATCGAGGCGGCGTCCCGTCGCGTCGTGAAGGACCGCGTGGCTTTCCGTTCGGCAGCTCGCGGGTTCGACGTTCCAGGCTTCGGCGGCAGCTGCGACCAGGAGGGCGCGGGCCCCGGCGCCGGCCTTGCGCAAGGGAATCCAGAAGGCGCGCACGGAATTGGAATTGCCCGTCGCCTGCAAACCGAAGGTGGGATTGCCGTAGAGCTTGTCGCTGGGCGGCGAAGCCTCGACGACGACTTTCGCAAAATCTGCATCGAGCTCCTCGGCCAGGATCATGGCGTGGGCCGTGTAGACCGCCTGACCCATTTCGGCCTGAGGCATGATCAAGGTGACCTGCCCATCCCCAGCGATGCGGATGAACGCGTTCGGCGAGAACACGCCCTCGGGCGCGGCTTCTTTCGCCATCGCGGGCATGATGCCGAAGCCCAGCAACAGCCCGCCGCCGAGCGCCGCGCTTGCCTTGAGCACGGTTCGCCGCGATGCCGAGTGCAACCCGCCGTTCGCGTGTTCGCTGCGCATCATCGATCCTCCACAGGAAGAGAGGGCTTACGCGGAACCGGAATTTGCCGCACGCTTGATCGCGGCCCTTATGCGGAGATAGGTGCCGCAGCGACAGATGTTGCCTGCCATCGCGGCGTCGATATCGGAGTCACCGGGATTGGGCGTGCTCGAAAGAAGCGATGCGGCTGACATGATCTGGCCCGACTGACAATAGCCGCATTGAACGACTTCAAGATCGAGCCAGGCTTTCTGCAACGCTTTGCCGGCCGGCGTTTCGCCGACGCCCTCGATGGTCGTCACCGTGCGGTCGCCGAGCGCGCCGACCGGCAGGAGACACGAGCGCATGGCCTTGCCGTCGACATGCACGGTGCAGGCGCCGCATTGCGCGATGCCGCAGCCGAATTTCGTTCCGGTCAATCCGACGAGATCGCGTAAGACCCAGAGCAACGGCATGTCTTCGGGTGCGTCAACCGTGTGCGCAACGCCATTGATCCGCAACGTGACCATGGAGTGCCCCTTTCTCGCGCCCCAGAGTCGGGCACGGCCGGCGGGGGAAGCCTAAGCACAAGCGCGCCAGGCTTCAAGCCCGCGCGTGACAAGGGCAGAGTCCAGGCGACCGTTCGAAATGCTCGGAGAAAGAAATCAAAATATTTCGCTTGTCGGGTCCTTGCGCTGCAATAGGATCCGGCCCACCACAACGCAAAACAGGGGGCAGGGATGAAGGCGATCATCATACGCGAATGGACCGACCCGCAGCAGTTTCCGCTCGAGGAGGTGCCGAAGCCGGTGCCCGCGCCCGACGAGGTGCTGGTCAAGGTCCACACGGCCGGCATCATGTTCGGCGATACGCTGGTCGCGACAGGAAAGTATCAGGTCCGCCCGGCGTTCCCGTTCACGCCGGGCTCGGAATGCTCGGGCGTCGTCGAGGCTGTGGGCAGGAATGTCAAAGACTATCGGCCGGGCGATCGCGTCGGCGCGTTGGGCTTCATCGGAAAGTCGCGCGAGGATCGGCGCATCATCGGGTCGTGCCGCGAATATGTCGTGTGTCCGGAGCGCAATCTCGTGAAGGTGCCCGACGGCGTGGACCTGGAGCAGGCGGCGCTGTTTCGCGGCAACATGGAGACGAGCTATTTCTGTCTTCAGGAAGGGCGCCTCAAGGCCGGCGAGACGCTGCTCGTTCTCGGCGCCGGCGGCGGCACCGGGCAGGCTGCCGTGGCGCTCGGCAAACTCATGGGCGCGCGCGTCATCGCGTCCGCGTCGTCGAAGGACAAGCGCGACATTGCGCTTGCCGCCGGCGCCGATATCGCAATCGACAGCGGGGCGGCGGATTGGCGCGACCAGGTCTCCGCCATCGTCGGCGAAGCGGGCGTCGACGTCATCTATGATCCCGTGGGCGGTCCGCAATCCGAACGGGCTTTCCGAACGTTGGGTTACGGCGGGCGCTTCCTCGTGGTCGGCTTCGCTGCGGGTGAGATTCCGAAACTGCCGCTCAATCTGCCGCTGATGAAAGCCTCCTCCGTCATCGGGACGAACATGCTGCGCGGATGGGAGGCGGAGCCCGAGCGTATCGCTGCGAATGCGCGCCATCTGATGGCGCTGTTCGCTGAAGGCAAGCTCAAGGTACCGCCGATCACGCGGCGCTATCCGCTCGCCGATGCGGCAGAGGCGATACGGGTGGTGGCGTCCGGAGCGCTCCCCGGACGCATCGTGGTGTCGATGGGCGACGGCCGCTGAACCGGCGTACGACGCAATCTTGAGCGCGGCGGCATCGGCGGTCCTTGCCGAACCGTGGCGGGAACCATCGTGGACGGGCTGGGTTGACCCTACTGTTACGACAGTAGGGAGTACGGTATGCGCGTGGGCCGCGCAGATAATCTCGCCGGCCTCGACGCCATCCGTGGCGTGAGCGCGCTCTATGTCGCGCTTCACCACATCCTCCTGTTCGGGTTCTCCGACGATCTCGCGGTTCATCTCCAGAACGGCCGGCTCGCGTGGTTCTTCACCCACGGGCCGATCATGGTCGATCTGTTTTTCATTCTGAGCGGCGTCGTCATCGCCGAGGTCTACGGGGGGCGCCTGAAGCAGAAAGCGGAAGTCGGGCGCTATTTCATGGCGCGGATCGCGCGTCTTCTGCCGCTTCATTGGGCAATGCTGTTCGCACTCCTGATGATCGTGGTGTTCGTCGATCGCGGCTTTCGCGTTGACAGCCGGTTCGTGACGGATGGCAATGCCGGGTTTGTCAGCGCCTCGGTCTGTCGCTTCTCGCCCAAGGCCTTCGCGCTCGGGCTCGCCGATCTCCAGGGCTTTCTCTCCTGCGCGACCTGGAACTACCCGTCCTGGTCCATCACTTTCGAAGTCATCTGCTATGCGCTGTTTCCGTTTCTGTACATCAAGCTGCTTGGCGTGGGGCGAACGGGGGCGTTCATCGCTTTGGGTCTCTTTGTCGCGGCGGCCGCGCTCACGAGTTTCGGCAAATCCGAAGGCTTCCTGTTCAAGGGCGCGCCTGATTTCGTGGTGCCGCTGCTCCGTGCACTGACGGGCTTCGGCGTCGGTGTGTGTCTCTTCCGCCTGCGCGCGCTCGGCGAAATTCGCAAGTCCCGGGCGTGGAATATCGTCTTTGTGGCGGTCGTCCTGGGCTTCGTTGCGGCGATGGCCGCCTGGCGGGTGCCGACGGCGGCGCTCATCCTGTTTTTGCCTCTGATCGTCATGTCCTGCCTGGGCGCCACCGGCTGGATCATCAATGGGTTAGAGACCCCTCCCTTGCGCTTGCTCGGCAATCTTTCCTATACGATCTATCTGTCCCATGCGGTCTGGGAGCTCGCGGCGGCGCGCATCGTATCCGCGGTCGTTCCCGGCGGGGGCCTTATGTCGCATTCCCGCGTCGAGGATCTCTTGGTGATCTCTGGCGCTTCGCTCTTTCTGGTGGCCGCGAGCTATCCTATTTGGCGGTTTTTCGAAATGCCGGCACGCAGCATGATCCGTTCGGCCTATGCCGCGATGACCGCGAGCGACACGCAGGGCTCCGCCTTTTCAAGGCGGCGGCGCCGGAGCGTCTATGCCGGGCGGCAGGCTCATTTGCAGGCCGCGGCACGCTGGAGCGATCGCGAGCCGCGCGAGCGCGGCAGGGATCGCCACCACCACCTCTGACCTGTCCCTCCCAACATCTCAGGACCTGCCCACCGTGTCTCAGACGATTGATCGCCGCTCGCTCTTGCAAGCTGCCACGCTCTTCGCCGCGCTCGGGCTCGGCGGCAAGGCCCTTGCGGCAGATGCGCAGCAGAGCTTGAAATTGGGCCCTTCCTTCAACTTCTCGTTCGACGAGCTCAAGGCGATTGCCCGCCGCAAAGTGAAGGAAGCCTATGTCGGGCCGCCTCGGCCCGCTCCCGAGATCGTGCGCGCGATCGACTACGACGCTTGGGGCAAGATCACGTTCGACACCAACCATGCGCTGTTCGCCGACACGCGCTATCCCGTGACGTTCTTTCATCTCGGCAAGTATTTTCAGAAATCGGTCATGATGCACGCGGTGGAAAACGGCAACGCGCGCGAGATCATCGCCGAGCCGGCCGATTTCAACATGCCCGAGAACTCGATCGCACGCCAACTGCCCAAGGGTACGGGCTTCGCCGGCTTTCGCATTCAAGAGCCGCGTGACGGCACGCTCGACTGGCGAAAGAACGATTGGATCTCGTTTCTCGGCGGTTGCTATTTCCGCGCGATCGGAGAGCTTCGCCAATACGGCCTGTCGGCGCGCGGCGTGGCGCTCGACACGGTGGTGTACGGCAAGCAGGAGGAGTTTCCGGACTTCACGCGCATCTACATCGAAAAGCCGGACGCGCATGCGAAAAGCATGACGGTCTATGCGCTGCTTGAAGGAGCTTCGCTGACCGGCGCCTACAAGTTCGTGCTGACGCGCGGCAAAGGTGTCGTGATGGACATCGATGCCGCGCTCTATCTCCGCAAAGACGTGAGCCGTTTCGGGCTTTCGCCGTTGACCTCGATGTTCTGGTTCTCGGAAACGGTGAAACCAACGGCCACGGATTGGCGCCCGGAGGTGCACGATTCCGACGGTCTCGCGATGTGGACCGGCACCGGCGAGCACATCTGGCGGCCGCTCAACAATCCGCCGCACATTCAGGCTTCGGCGTTCAAGGACGAGAACCCTAAAGGCTTCGGCCTTCTGCAGCGCGATCGCGTGTTCGATCATTATCTCGACGGCGTCAATTACGATCGCCGCCCGAGCTTGTGGGTCGAGCCGCGCGGCAATTGGGGCAAGGGCGCCGTGCAGCTGATCGAAATTCCGACCGGCGACGAGATCGAAGACAACATCCTCGCCGTCTGGGTTCCGGAAACACCCGCCGCGGCGGGCTCCGAATTCAACCTCGCCTACAAGCTCCATTGGCTCGCGGACGAGCCTTATCCCACGCCGCTCGCGCGCTGTGTCGCGACGCGGCTCGGCAATGGCGGTCAGCCCGGCCAGCCGCGGCCCAAGGGCGTGCGCAAATTCATGGTCGAATTCCTGGGTGGTCCGCTTGTGAGCCTGCCCTTCGGTGTGAAACCCGACATGGTGTTGCAGACATCGCGCGGCGCGATCGGGGATTACAAGATGATCGAAGCCGTGCCCGATGGCGTCAAAGGCCATTGGCGCGTGCAATTCGACCTCACGGGTGTCCAAGGAACGGATCCCGTCGACCTGCACATGTATCTGACGGTGAACGGCGCGGTCGCGACAGAAACCTGGATGTTCCAGTACCACCCGTTCGCAGGCGCGAGCGGGTAGGCAAGTCCCGGATCGAGATCCGTCTCACGCCGAAGCCGCGCCAATATTCTGGCGCAGCTACCGGAGTGACCTGTAGCCGCAATCGATCGATATCGTGATCGATGGATGATGGCCGTCCCGTGCGATTGAATGCACATTCGGGACAACCGGCCGCAGAGTGCAAAAACGCATGCCTGACCCAGACGGCCGAGCCGCGCAGGAAAGCTGTCATGAATATCGATCACGCGCTTACGGATCCGGAGTTCTTTGCGTCTGGTGATCCACATGGCTTGTGGCGAAAACTCAGGACGGAAGATCCGGTTCACTGGACGCAGGGCCGCCTGACGCGGCCCTTCTGGTCGATCACGCGCCATGTCGAGTCCATCGCGGTGCTCAGGGATCCCGTAATCTTCAGCTCCGAGCGGGAGGGGCAGTTCCTGCCGGCGGACGATTCCATGGAAGGAATAGCGGCGGATACGCTCGGTCGCGGCATCGCCATGATCTCGACCGATCCGCCGAAGCACACCGCTATGAGAGAGCTGCTCGCGGGGCCTTATACGCCGCGCGCCGTCATGCAACTCGAGGAGCGCGTGCGCGGCATCGTTCGAGAAGCGTTCGACGAGGCGCTCGGCCGACATGTCATCGATTTGGTGTCGGACATTGCGACGAAGGTACCGATCGCCGTGATTTGCGACATGCTCGACATTCCGCGCGAGGACTGGCCCTACATTCTCAAGCTCAACAACATGATCATCGGCTCGTCGGATCCGCAGTTTCAGGATGGATCCGCCGGCAATTCGTTCGAGAAGGGCTTCACGGGGCTGGGCGAGTACGGGCTCAATTTGGCGCAGAAGCGCCGCGCGTCACCCGGCACGGACACGCTGTCGAGTCTCGGTGCCGGCCTGCTGCAGGGCCGTCCCTTCACGGACCGCGAAATCCGCAGCAATTCCACGCAGATCATCGCGGCCGGATTCGAGACGACGCGCAACACGTTCGCCGCCGGCGTCCATGCCTTGATCGAACGGCCCGACCAGATGGCGAAACTGCGCGCGAACCGGAAGCTGGTGAATTCCGCGGTCGAAGAAATCCTTCGCTATATCACCCCGTCCGTTCACACGATGCGCACGGCGGCCAGGGACACGGAAATTTCCGGGACGAAGATCCGCGAGGGCGACCGCATCGTCATCTGGAGCCAATCCGCCAATCGTGACGAGCTGGTCTTCAAGGATCCTGACAGTTTCCTCGTCGACCGGTCCCCCAATCCGCACATCAGCTTCGGCTATGGCGCGCATTTCTGCCTTGGCGCCCATCTGGCGAAGCTCGAGCTGCGGCTGATGCTTTCGGAGCTTCTGGACCGCGTCGGTGAAATCAGGCTTTTGGGGCCGGTCGAAAAGCTGAAGTCGAACTGGATCGCGGGCGTCAAGGCGATGCCGGTTGAGCTGGTGGCCGCGGCATGACCGCGCCTCTGGTCGACCTCTCCGGCAAGGTTGCCCTTGTCACCGGCGGCGCGCGCGGCATCGGCGCCGCAGTCGCGGAGCTGTTCGTGCAGCTCGGCGCGCGCGTCGTGATCGGTGATGTTCGCGATGAGCAGGGAAGGTCGCTCGCCGAGAAGCTCGGTCCGTCCTGCCTTTATGTTCCGCTCGATGTGACGCAGCCTGCGGCGTGGAAGACCGCCGTCGCAAAGACCGGCGATCGCTTCGGCAACGTCAATGTTCTCATGAACAACGCGGGTATCGTGGCGCCAGGCCCGATTGAGACGCAGCCGCTCGAGGACTACCTCAAGATCATCATGGTCAACCAGGTTGGATGTTTCCTCGGCATGCAGGCGGCCGTGCCCGCCATGCGCGCGGCCGGCGGTGGTAGCATCATCAATGTCTCGTCGATCGCCGGCGTCATCGGAAATCCGGCGCCCTTGGCCGCGTATACCGCGTCCAAGTTTGCGGTGCGCGGCATGACCAAGATCGCCGCGATCGAGCTCGGTCCCGAAAATATCCGGGTGAACGTTCTGATCCCCGGCGCCATTCTGACGGAGATGAACACATCCGATCCCGCGATGTACGCGGCTCTTCAAAAGGCGACGAAGCGGCACCCGATTCCGCGTTTCGCGCCGCCCTCCGAGATGGCGAACATCGCGGCATTTCTTGCCTCCGATGCAAGCTCCTTTTGCACGGGCGCGGATTTCGCGGCGGATGGCGGTGTGCTCGCGGGCATTCTCAGGGATCCCGCGGAATGAGTGCAGCGCCTTTGTCGACAGAATGTCTGTTCGAGCCGTTCCGGCTCAAGGGCCTTCACCTTCCCAACCGGATTGTTCTGCCCGCGATGGGCTTTCATCATGCGGAAGGCGGTGTGCCCGGCGTCGATGTCGCCAATTATTATGCCCGCCGCGCCATGGGTGGTGTCGCGCTGATGTTCACCGAGGGCGTCTATGTCGATCACCCCGTCGCGGGCAACAATCCGCTTCTGATGCGCTTCAACGGCGAAAGGCCGCTGGCGGGCTGGGCCGAGGTCGTGCGCCGCGTGCATCGCGCGCGGGGGCTGATCATGCCGGAGCTCTGGCATGTCGGCCTCATCTACAAGACAGAGGATGTGCTCAAGGGCAACGAGCCCACCTACTACCCCGAAGAAAAACAAATTAGTCCGTCCGGCTACATCATGCCGGACCGCAAGGTGTCCGAAGGCATGAGCTTGGCCGAGATCGAGGACGTCATTCAGTCCTTTGCGCGAGGCGCCGAGAAGGCCAAGGAGATCGGCTTCGACGGCGTCGAGCTTCACGGCGCACATGGTTATCTCATCGATCAGTTCTTCTGGGGCGAGATGAACCGCCGCACGGACGCTTACGGCGGATCGATGAGGAACCGGGCCCGGTTCGCCGCGGAGATCGTCGCGGAGATCCGGCGCCGGGTCGGTGCCGATTATCCGATCATCCTGCGCATCTCGCAGTTCAAGCTGCAGGATTATGACGCCAAGGTTGCGCGCACGCCGAAGGAGCTCGAAGAGTGGCTCGCGCCGCTCATCGATGCGGGTGTGGACGCCTTCGACTGCTCGCAGCGGCGGTTCTGGGAGCCCGAGTTCGACGGCAGCCCGCTGAATTTCGCGGGATGGGTGAAGAAGGTGTCAGGATTGCCCAGCATCACCGTGGGCTCGGTCGGTCTCGACGTCGACATGCTCGATACGTTTGGGACAGGTCTTGCGCCAAACCCGCAAAGCATCGACCGCCTGCTCGAGATGATGACACGCGGCGATTTCGATCTCGTTGCGATCGGGCGGTCGCTTATCTCCGATCCCGATTGGCCGAAGAAAGTCCGCGCCGGCGCGATGAAGGAATTGATCCCCTTCACGCCAGCGATCTTCGCGGACTCGGCGTTTCTCGAGGCGTATTCAGGCGAAGAGACCGTCTAGACCTCGTCTTAGTGACGGGACACGGTGGCTCGCGGTTGAACGTCCAGTCCGAGCCGGTCCTGCATGGCGTAATAACGCCTCACGCCGAGCACCGTGATGCGCCGCCTCAAATCCAGATAGCGCTCGGTGTCGCTGAAGGCGGAGAGGTGCTTGAGGGCGTCGGCGAGGACGTCGATCTCGTCGGTCAGGCGCGCAATCGCCAGTTCGGGCGAAGATCCACTCATTACACACAACCCATAAAACGCAGGAAACAGGCCGCCCTTATAACAGTTTGACGACAGTCGAGCAACCGTGCGGTGGTCGGTGACCCGACGTGGCGCTCGTGCGGGTTGCGCGCCCTTTACCATCACATTTGTGTGGCCGATTGACGCTACGCTCAAGCGTCGGTTGCGTCACGCGTGGGAGGCTCTCTGCGCAAGGATGATTATCCTCTTTGCCTGCTCCTTCCTGGGCCTTGTGGCGAGCCTTCTCTATCTCTACCTGAGCGCGCTCTCGTCCCAGGTCAGGCGCGTGTCGCGCCGTGCCGAGAAACGTGTCCAACGATTGGACCGCGAAGCGCTCTGCCATGTCGTCTCGATCGAGCGCTTTCAGGAAAAGTTGCGCGACGCGGAGGAAAAGCTCAACGCATGCGCGCCGTTGCTTGCGCGCATCGAGCGGCTGGAAGTGGGCCTCGACGAGATGCGGCGCGTCTGGCTTGGCGGTCATATCCAAGAGGGGCACACCCATGACGGCTCGGCTCGGCGTTGGAACCAGGAGGCCTGCCGGCGGGTGCTGTGCGACAATCTTTGGGTGCTCGAGCCTGACTACGCGCTCAGGGGCGGCTACCGGCTTGTGGACGCGGACGTCATTCCCGACGATTTCTCGGAGTTCAAGCTGCGCGGGGGTGTCTGTCGCGCGCGGGAGCCGCTCTCCCGCGCAAAATCGAACGGAGCCCGCCGCGAGAC
>Ga0081455_10005844_pt1 | contig 13385 bp, 13 predicted proteins | sample TabmetS3T2R1_FD_70207 | JGI IMG/M metagenome (GOLD analysis project Ga0081455, IMG submission 70207) | Tabebuia heterophylla rhizosphere microbial communities from the University of Puerto Rico - S3T2R1 | ecosystem: Host-associated > Plants > Roots > Rhizosphere ... | reverse complement strand
CGGGCAGGATCTTGTTTGCCTGCGTGATCGTCTGGGAGCCGATGAAATCGGTGATCCCGGAGTCTTCCTTGGCGGTGCGGCTGCGCTGGGTCTCGTTGGACAGGTTGGCCTTGTCGGTGATGTTGACGGTCACCGTCAGCAGATCGCCGATGCGGGCGGCGCGCTGATCCTTGAAGAAGGCGCGGCTGCCGTTCCGCCACAGCGAGTTGGCGTTGTAGGAGGCCTGCTCCGGCTTGGGCATCGGCATCTGCACCGGCTTGTAGCCGGGCTGTGTGGTTGGGTTTTCGATCTCCGTCAGTCTCGGCTTCTCGCCGATCTGGGAGAGACGGTCGATCGAGGAACAACCGCTCGCAGCGGCGGCCAGCGACAGCATGGCGCCGGTGAGGAGGATGCGGTTGAGGCGGGGAACTGACATTTACATTACTCGGCTTTTGAAGCGGCTGGCGAATTGACGGTGGCGACGGCGACGGGAGCGGCATCGCTGAGCGAGGAGGTGACGTCGCTGGTCTGTGCCGGGCGCGACGCCACCGGCGTAGTCGAAACGGGGGTAATGGAGACTTGGCCGCGGCCGATCACGGTGCCGGACACCGTGCGCTTCGACTGCAGGTTCATGACGCTGACGACGTCGCCCTCGGTGCCGTTGTCCAGCGCCTTGCCGCGCATGGTGAGATAGATTCCGGTCGTCTCGTAGATCAGCGTGACGTTCTGGTCGCGCTGCACCAGATCGGGCTTGGCGAGATCGGCGGTCTTGATTGGCTGGCCGGCGCGGAGCTGGCGGCGGGCCTGCATTCCAACCGCGCGATCACGCATGGCGGCATCGGTGCCGACTTCCGCCTTCGGGCGGCGCTCGACCACCACGTCGGATGATTTAAGGATTTCACTGCGCTCGACATTGCGCGTCAGCACCGCGGCTTCGACCGTCTCGATCGCCGTGCCGGTGAAACGCAGCTTGACCGGCGCCGTGCCGTTCTCATTGGCGATTTCAAACGTGACATCGAAGCGGCCGTTGCGGTGGTCGTAACGCACGACCGTCGCCTGCGGGCTGCCGCTGAAGCCGGAATCCAGCCTGACGTCGCCGGGATCGCGGTCGAAGGTCAGTGCCAGGTTGGCGGCGTCGCCGAGACCGTTGCGGCGCTCCAGCGCGCGCGCGACCTGCAGCTCGATGTCCTTGCCTTCGAGCGTGCGGGCCAGCCGCGTCACCGAGATTTCCTTCAGGTCCCGGGTGTCGACGCCGATCACATGATGGGCGCGCAGCGTGTTGAGCACCTGCGCGACCGGCAGCGAGCCGGTGGTGCCAAGGTCCGGCGCGCGGTAGATCGCAATCAGCCCCGCGCTGCCGGCATTGTCGATGACGTCGCCGATCCGCACCAGGTCTCCCGACACCTGCACGTTGGCGCGCAGCACGGGCACGGCGATCATGTTGCGGTTCGCAAGAGCGTCCTGGGTCTGCGCGACCGCGGCCGCGCTCGATGCGGCAATCAGCGCTGTGGCCAGGAGGAGGGCGCGGGCGATCATGACCAGTCCTTTAGCGGAACATGTTGGAGGTGGACTGCAGCATCTGGTCGGCTGCGCTGACGACCTTCGCGTTCATCTCATAGGCACGCTGGGCGGCGATCAGGTCGGAGATTTCGGTCACCACCTCGACGTTGGCCTGTTCGAGGTTGCCCTGCTGCATGTCGCCGAAGCCGTCGGTGTTGGCGACGCCGTCCTGCGGCGTGCCGGAGGCCGGGGTGTCCGTGAACAGATTGTCGCCGATCGGGTTGAGGCCGGCCTTGTTGATGAAGCGCGTCAGGCCGATCTGGCCGACCAGCGTCGGCGTGGTCGAGCCCGGCAGCATCACGGTGACCTGGCCCTGCGCGTTGATGGTGATCGCCGACGAATTCTGCGGGATTGTGATCGTCGGCTGCACCGGGTTGCCCTGGGCGGTGACGACGCGGCCTTGCGCGTCCATCATGAACGAGCCGTCGCGGGTGTAGGCATAGGTGCCGTCGGGCACCTGGATCTTGAAGAAACCTTCGCCGCGGATCGCAATGTCGAGATCGTTGCCGGTCGGCGACAGCGTGCCCTGGCCCATCAGGCGCGGCGTGCCGACGGTCTTGACACCGCCGCCGATGTCGACACCGACCGGCAGGATGGTGCCCTGGTCGGAGGCCTGCGCGCCGACGCGGCGCACATGGTCGTAGATCAAATCCTGAAACGCAGCCCGCTGCTTCTTGTAGCCGGTGGTGCGCATATTGGCGATGTTGTTGGAGATCACCTGAACGTTGAGTTCCTGTGCCGCCATGCCGGTCGCTGCTGTGTAGAGTGCGCGCATCGATCTATTCCTTGAGCGTTATGCCGGAACGTCGGCGAGTTTCTCGACTGCGGTTCGGTGCAAATCGTGCTGCTGTTGCAGCATCGCCGAGATCTGCGTGTAGGCGCGCGTGATCTCGATCATGCGGCTCATCTCGTGGACCGAATTGACGTTCGACTTCTCGATGTAACCCTGGTTCACCCGCGAGGTGGTGTCGGGCTGGGCGGCGACGCCCTGGCCCGCCGAGTAGAGGTTGCCGCCTTCCTTCACCAGCTTCTGCGGGTCGGCAAAGGAGACCAGCCGCAGCTTGCCGCGGACCGAGTCGGTGCGGCCGGTGCCTTCGACGACCGTGATGTTGCCGTCGGCAGCGATGTTGATCGCCTTGTCGGTCGGCTGGAACACGATCGGGCCGGATGTACCCTGCACCAGATCGCCGCTCGCGGTCACGAGCTGGCCCTGGTTGTTGATCTGCAGGCCGCCGTCGCGGGTGTAGCGCTCGCCGGCGGCCGTCTGCACCACCAGGAAGGCCTTGCCGTCGATCGCGATGTCGAGCGGGTTCTTGGTGTGCTCGGAGGGGCCGGTAGCAAAATCGTGGAACGTGGCGCGGTCCTGCACGAAGGAGACGCGGCGGTCAGCGCGCATGAAATTGTCTTCATGCGCCGGCGAGCGCAGATATTCCTCGAACAGCGACCGGTCGGCCTTGAAGCCGGTCGTGTTGATATTGGCGACATTGTTGGCAACGACATCCAACTGCCGCTCCAGCGTCACCTGCCGCGATAGTCCGACGAGAAGCATATTCTCCATCGGTGGTTCTCCCCTTGATCGATCCGAAAACTGGCTCTCCCAAGCCGGTGGTCCGGATCCGTCGTAAACCTTTGGGCTCTCCCAAGCCGGCAGGTCACGCCGACTACTCAGCGAAAGCCGTGCCAAGTTCGGAAGCGCTGATTTTCTAATGGGTTAGGTTTTTTTCTGGGGGCGGCGAGGGCGGCAGAAAGGTCTTGTTGACCATGTTTGCCCGGCAGATTTTTCCTACTTGGGCGCGAATGGAAAGGTTCCGTTAACCATTATTACCCTAGCGTTGCACCTGTAGAGAGCGCGTGTGCGCTGGCGGCTTTTGTTTCGCGTTGTGGGGGCATCGTTACCCAGGCTGGTGGCAACCGCGTTCGTTTTCGGAATCGAAGCGGGCGGGGCAATGGCTGATAACGAGCAGGCGGAGGGCGCAGACGGCGCAGAAGCCGCATCGGCGAAAAAGGGCAAGCTCAAGCTGATCATTGCGGTCGCCGGATTCGTCGCCATCGTCGGCGCCGGTGCGGGCTGGTTCTTCCTGATGCGCGGCCATGGCGAGGAGAAGCACGCCGAAGCGCCGCCGCCGAAGCCGCCGTCCTTCGTCGAAGTGCCCGACATGATGGTCAACCTGGTCGGCGCCCCCGGCGAGCGGGTGCAATATCTCCGCGTCAAGGTCGTGCTCGAGATCAAGGAAGCCAAGGAGGTCGAGGCCATCAAGCCGAACCTGCCGCGCGTCACCGACCTGTTCCAGACCTATCTGCGCGAATTGCGTCCCTCCGACATCAACGGTTCGGCCGGGCTGTTCCGTCTCAAGGAAGAACTGACCAAGCGGGTCAACAGCGCGGTGGCGCCGCAGCAGGTGAGCGCCGTGCTGTTCAAGGAAATCGTCGTGCAGTGATGATGGGACGGATCTAGCATCATGGCCGGCAATCAAGACCAGATGGACCAGGACGCCATTGCCGCGCAATGGGAAGCGTCGCTGGATTCCGAGGACCCCGCGGCGGCTGCCGAAGAAGCTGCCGCCAACGAACTCTCCGAGAGCATGGCGCTGCAATGGGCCGCCATGGTCGAGGATGGCGGCCGCGAGTTCGGCAACAAGAATTCCGGCGAACGGGTTCTGTCGCAGGAAGAAATCGACAATCTGCTCGGCTTCACCGTCGGCGACGTCAATCTTGACGATCATTCCGGCATTCGCGCCATCATCGATTCCGCGATGGTGTCCTACGAGCGTCTGCCGATGCTCGAAATCGTGTTCGACCGCCTGGTGCGGCTGATGACCACGAGCCTGCGCAACTTCACCTCCGACAACGTCGAAGTCTCGCTCGACCGCATCACCTCGGTCCGGTTCGGCGACTACATGAATTCAATTCCGCTGCCGGCCGTGCTCAGCGTGTTCAAGGCCGAGGAGTGGGAAAATTTCGGCCTGGCGACGGTCGATTCCAGCCTGATCTATTCGATCATCGACGTGCTGCTCGGCGGCCGGCGCGGCCAGACCTCGCTGCGCATCGAGGGGCGGCCCTACACAACGATCGAAACCAACCTGGTCAAGCGGCTGGTCGAGGTGGTGCTGGCCGATGCCGAACAGGCGTTCCGGCCGCTGTCGCCGGTGACGTTCTCGATCGACCGGCTGGAAACCAATCCGCGCTTCGCCGCGATTTCGAGGCCCGCGAATGCCGCGATCCTGGTGCGGCTGCGCATCGACATGGAAGACCGCGGCGGCAATATCGAACTGCTGCTGCCCTATGCGACCATCGAGCCGATCCGCCCGGTTCTGCTGCAGATGTTCATGGGCGAAAAGTTCGGCCGCGACCCGATCTGGGAAGGACATTTCGCGACCGAGGTGGCGCAGGCCGAGATATCGGTCGATGCCGTGCTCTATGAAGCCGACATTCCGCTCAAGCATCTGATGAAGCTGAAAGTCGGCGATACCTTGCCGCTGGAGATGCGCCCCGACGCGCTGGTGTCGGTCCGCTGCGGCAACGTCACGCTGACCGAAGGGCGGATGGGCCGGGTCGGCGACCGCGTCGCCATTCGCGTCACCAAGCAGTTGCGCAAACCCAATACCACCTTCGCGATGTTCGAGAAGGCCGACGAACAAACCAAGTTGATGGAGGCACAATGAGTCATTCCCTTGGCATTGTAATCGAGAGTCTGGTAGCGGTGCTGCTGGTGCTCACGATTGCCTACTGCATGTTGCTCAACAAGCGGCTGAAGCGGCTGAAGGCGGACGAGCATTCGCTGAAGGCCACGATCGCCGAACTGATCACCGCGACCGAAATCGCCGAGCGGGCGATCGGCGGCCTCAAGCACACCGTGCGCGACGTCAACGAGAATCTCGGCAGCCAGCTCACCGCGGCGACGCAGATGGCGGGGCATCTGAAGAACATGCTCGCCGAAGGCGACGGCGTCATTCGCCGGCTGTCCAAGATCGCGATCGCGGCGCGGCCCTCGCAAGAGGCCGAACCCGCCGCGCCGCCCAAGGTCTCCAGCGCCAAGGCGGTCGCCGCGGCAGCTGAAGCATTCTCCGAGCGCCGAAGGGCGAGTGGCCTCGCTGCATGAAATCGTTTCGCGATATCCGTGTCATTCCGGTCGTGCTGGTCGCGATCTTCGGCCTTGCAGTGCTGAAGGTCGCCGGCCTCGTGATCGATGGCGGATACGTGTTCGATTATCAGGTCAGCCAGCCTGCCAAGCGCTCCTGGGCACAGGACAATCTGGGCTACCCCGGAGGCTCCAGATCAGACACCGCCGACATCACCGGTTCGGTCAAGAAGGAAGAGAAGAAGGAAGAGGCGCCGAAGCCGGCCGCGCCGGCTACCGAGGCGCCCAAGCACGACGGCGTCGTGGTGTTTCCCGATCAGAACCCGCAATCGGTGTCGGCGTCGGAGCGCGCCATCCTGGAACGGCTGCAGGCGCGGCGTCAGGAACTGGAGCAGCGCGCACGTGAAATCGAAATTCGCGAGAGCCTGTTGAAATCCGCCGAGAAGCGCATCGAGGGGCGCGTCGAGGAGGCGAAGGCTACCGAGGCGCGGATCTCGACCGCGAGCGGGCAAAAGTCCGAACAGGACGCCGCCCGCTTCAAGGGCATCATCACCATGTATGAGGGCATGAAGCCAAAGGACGCCGCCAAGGTGTTCGACCGGCTGGAAATGTCCGTGCTCTACGAAATCGCTTCGCAGATCGCGCCGCGGAAGATGTCGGACATTCTGGGCTTGATGCAGCCGGAAGCGGCCGAGCGGCTGACGGTCGAACTGGCCCGCCGCGCCGGCACCGATAAATCCACCTCCACGGCCGAGCTGCCGAAAATCGAAGGCAAGATCCTGCCGCAACGATCCAATTGATGCGCTGCCGGCGGCCCGGCAACGCGCATCGGCGCTACCCCGGTCAGAACCTGCGCGGCCCCGAAGAGACGAACGAGCGGTGCGCGACCGAAAGTGCGCCACGTTCGTTGGTTTCAAGGGCGATCTTCTGCGCCAGCATGACATCGCCGGCGACGAGATCGCCATCCGGAACAAAGCACCATTTGCAGACGTGGTGACCGGTCTCGCTCAGTTCCTCGATGTTCGTCTGCGTGCCGTGGTGAATCCGATAGCGCGTCCCGGTTTGGCTACCGATGACGTCGAAATATCGGAATCGCTCGTAGGAGGCGCGCTGCTTCGGCGAGAGCCACTCCTTGAGAAGCGTGAGGGCTCTCGCCTCGGTTTCGAAGCGGAACGTCTTGCTGCCGGAACCGGATCGCGCCACCACCAGCGAAAGCGCCGAAAGCAGCGCCGTGCCGAGCAAAGCGAGGACGAACGAGCATATCGCAAGCGCGATCTGCTGGGTCACAGCCGTCAGCCGCCAACGAGACGCGGATAAAACAGCGTTTCCTCCGCCGTCGGATCGAAGGAGCGGATCACCCGTTGCTCGCCCGGCCCCGATCGGACTGCTGCCGTAAAGCCTGCGCCGGTCAAATCCCTGAACCGCCGCTCGGCCTTTTCGACTTCCGCGCGATCATGGATGTCGAATGTATGCCGGGTGTCGCCAGTACGATCCATTACGATCTGGGTTGCCATTTCACGCACTCCGAATTGACTGCCTGAGGCAGGTTTGGCGACTCGGGAAGCGTTGGTTGACTTTGCCGGCCCCGCATCCCGGGTCCATTGTTTCCCTAAGACGGGATGGCCGATGTTAGTTCCATCCGTCGCGAGATTAATGATCCAGATCAAGGCGCGGGACGGCGCCATGGCGATAGCCGCAGCTCCGAGCGTGTGGCGCTTGCTGGGGACCTGAGCAGGGCTCAACCCGGCGTCCGACCGCCCCTTCAACGAAATCAATAAGTTGACGTTAACAAAGCCTTAAGCCGCCCAATCCAAGATTCAAACGTGCGGGCGAGGGCGCTTCGCTGCTGAATTCATTGAGGCACGAGATCTTCTGGATGGGGCGAAGGGCTGCCGCTGAAACTGGATCGCTGGGCCGCGCATTGGCGCGGTCGGCGCAGCGTTGCCTTAATTATCTCGGCCAGCCCCTTGCTGTTGCTTTGTTATTTGCCGGTTTGACGTTCCCGCAAGCGTGCCGGGCCGACGATCCCGTCCGGGGGGAGGCGACGTTCACCTCCGCAGGCGGCTTTGCGCGGCTGGTGCTGAGGCTGGCGGAAGACGTCGAATCCGACGTTTCGACCGCCGGTTCGATCATCATCATCCGCTTCAAGCGCCCGGTGGACATTCCCGTCGACAAATTGTCGGACGCCGTGCCCGATTATGTCGGTTCGGCGCGGCGCGATCCCGACGGTACGGCGATCCGGCTGTCGCTGGCGCGGCGGGCGACCGTCAATACGATGACGGCAGGGGAGCGGATTTTCGTCGACTTCCTGCCCGATAGCTGGACCGGTCCGCCGCCGGCGCTTCCTGCCGCGGTCGTGCGCGAACTGGCGGAGCGGGCGCGGGCCGCCGAGCGCGCGCTGCGCGCGCAGATGGCGGTGGCAGCCGCGAAGAAGCGGCCGCCGGTGCGTGTCCGCGCCTCGGTGCAGCCGACCTTCGTCCGTTTCGTGTTCGAGATGCCGGATGGCGTCAACGTCTCGTCGGTGTTGAACGAGCAGAAGCTGACGCTGCAGTTCAACAGCGTGCTCAATTTCGACCTGGCGGATGCGAAGGTGGCGGCGCCGCCGAACGTCGCCTCGATCAATCAGCGGGCCGATGTCGACTCTTCCGCAGTCGACATCGTGCTGATCGGCGAGGTCGACGTGCATTCCTTCCGCGAGGAAAAAAACTATGTGATCGATGTCGGCTTCCAGCAGCCGGAAAAGGCCGCCTCGGCGGAGCCGCAGGTTGCGGCAAAACCGGTCGCGCCGGCCAAGCCCGGACCTGCCGCGCGGATGTCGCGCGACAAGGCCCTGAAGGAATCACCGCCGCCGCAGCCGGCGGAGATTCCGCCGGCTACCTCGGAGATGATTGCCGAACAGGCCAAGATCGAAATCAAGCCCGCGCAGGCGAGCGAGGCGCCGCCGCCGGTGGAGGCGGCAATGCCTGCCGTCGAGAAGGTGCCGCCGGCCAGTGGCAATGCTATTCCCGCGTCCGAGAAAATGGCGGCCGCGCCGGAAAAGCCGCAGCCTGCGGTGGAAGCTACGAAAATAGCGCAGCCCGAGCAGGTCCAGGCCGCTGCGGAAGCGCCGAAGCCGCTCGCTCCCAGGCAGGCGCCACCTGTTGCTGAGCCGCCGGTCAAGGCAGCAGCGGTGGCGTCCGGTCCACCGCCGGAAAGCGGCGCCAAGGACAAGACTCCCACCGTCGAGGCGAGGCGCGACAGCGACGGCCTGCGCGTGACGTTCTCCTTTGCCGCGCCGACTCCGGCGGCGCTGTTTCGCCGTGCCGATACGGTGTGGCTGGTGTTCGACCAGACCAAGCCGGTCGATATCGAGCCGATCCGCGCCAAGGGCGGCGCCATCATCGGCGACGTGGTTCGGCTGCCGCTGGATAAGGGGCAGGCGATCCGCCTCCGGCTCAACCGGCCGCAGATTCCTTCGCTCGAAAGCGAAGGCCGCGCCAACGGCGCCGAGTGGACGCTGATCTTCGCTGACCGCGGCCAGACGCCGCCGCTGCCGCTGACGGTGCTGCGCAACATCACCGATCCGGCGCTTGCCAGCGTCACCGTGCCGCTGGCCAATCCCGGCGTGATGCATCGGCTGGTCGATCCCGACGCCGGCGATACGCTGCTGGTCGTGACCGCGCCGCCGCCGACCCGTGGCCTGATCAAGCGGCAGGATTTCGTCGAACTGTCGCTGCTGGAATCCGTGCATGGCGTGGTGGTGCATCCGAACTCCGACGATATCAGCGCTGAGGTTGGCGCTGACAAGGTGATGCTCGGACGGCCCGGCGGATTGACGCTGTCGTCCGCCGACGTCGCGTCCGAACGCGCCACCGCGGCGGTGCGGCCGCTGTTTGATGCCGCGGAATGGCGCAAGAACCGGGAAGAAAAATTTCTGCCGCGGCTGGATGCGCTGATCAAGGCCGCGGGCGCCGCGGCGCCCGAGCAAAAGGCGCAAGCACGCCTCGAGCTTGCCAATTTCTACATGTCGCGCGGCATGTATCAGGAGGCGAGGGGGGTGACCAACCTCATCCTCTCCGACACCAATCAGGGCAATGAAGATGCCGCCGTGATGATGGTGCATGCGGTTGCAAGCATCTTGATCGGCCATCCCGAGCGCGCGCTCAAGGATCTTGCCAGTCCCGCGATCGGCAACGGCTACGATTCCCAATTGTGGAAAGGCTTCGCGTTCGCCCGCCAGGAAAAATGGGCCGACGCGCGCGAAAAATTCAAGAACGCCGAATTCTCGATTGCCGCGCTGCCGCTGGAGCTGCAGCGCATCGTCACCGCGGACGCGATGCGGGCTTCCCTCGAAGTGAAGGATTATGGCGGGGCCTCGCGGCGGCGCAGCGAGCTCGAGGTGATCGGTATTCCCGCCGAGATGAAGCCCGAGATCGCGGTGCTGCGCGGGCGTCTGGCGGAGGCGCTGGGGCACGACAAGGACGCGCTCGACGCCTACAGGTTTGCGGCGCAGTCCAGCGACCGGCAGGCGTCGGCGGAGGCGAGGCTGCTGCAGGCCCTGCTGCGGCACCGGCGCGGCGAGCTCGGCCAGGCCGAGCTGACGCGCGAGCTGGAGATATTGTCGGTCATCTGGCGCGGCGACGCGATCGAGCTGAAGGCGTTGAACAAGCTGACCCAGCTCTACTCGGAAAACGGGCGTTACGCCGAGGCGCTCGCCGCCGCCAAGACCGCGACCAAGCTGCAGCCCAACTCCGAACTGTCGCGGCAAAGCCAGGATGTTGCGCAGGCGCTGTTCACCGAAATCTATCTCGGCCAGAAGGGCGACGACATGAAGCCGGTCGATGCGCTCGCGATGTTCTATGAGTATCGCGAATTGACGCCGATCGGCCGGCGCGGCGACGAAATGATCCGGCGGCTCGCCGACCGGCTCGCCTCCATCGATCTGCTCGACCAGGCCGCGGAACTGCTGCAGTACCAGGTTGACAAGCGCCTGGAGGGCGCCGCGCGCGCGCAGGTGGCGGCGCGCCTTGCCATGGTCTACCTGATGAACCGCAAGCCCGACCGGGCGATCACAGCGCTGCGCCTGACGCGAATCTCCGATCTCTCGGGCGAATTGCGGCAGCAGCGCCTGCTCCTGGAGGCCCGCGCCCAGAGCGACGTCGGCCGCCACGACCTCGCGCTCGACATCATCTCCAACATCACCGGCCGCGAAGCGATCCGCCTGCGCTCGGACATCTATTGGGCGTCGCGGCAGTGGCGGGAAGCGTCCGAACAGATTGAACTGTATTACGCCGACCGCTGGCGTGATTTCAGGCCGCTGAACGCCGCCGAGAAGAGCGACATCCTCCGTGCCGTGGTGGGCTATGCGCTGGCCGAGGACGCGATCGGCCTGGCCCGTTTCCGCGAGAAATACGCGCCGCTGATGACCGGCGAGGCCGACAAATCCGCGTTCGAAACCGCGAGCAAGCCGGCGGGATCCAACAGCGCCGAATTCTCGCTGATCGCCAAGATGGCCGCCAGCGTCGATACGCTCGACGGCTTCATCCGCGAGATGAAGAATCGCTTCCCGGACGCCACCGCCCGCGCGCCGCTGTCGCCGGATATGTCCAGGAACGACCCGGTCCATACCGGCGCCTTGCCAGCGATCGCCGGGGTGAGGCGGATCGATCTGACGAAGCAGTCGAAGTAGCGGATTTGGCCGCAGGTTCGGCCAATTTTTGACCAGTTGACGCAGTAGGGAACACGTCAGCGCCGCTCCGGCGCTTTCTGCAATCGTCTCCAGCTAGCCGTCCAGAACTGGCCGTCCGATGCCACTGACCCGGGACCGAATTATAGGACACGACAACGAACGCCTGGCGTTCAGGTTCACCATGCTGCACGACGCGGATACGGTCGAGTGCCAGATCAGCGACGCCGCGATGGACGAACTGGCTGGCACCAGAGGAACAGAAAGCATGGCCAGGCAGGCGCAATTCCTGGCGTTGCGGGATGCCGTCGAAGGGATTGCGTCCGATATGTTCGACAGGGTGCCTGTCGTCAAAGGCCGCGTCATCAGGATATTCACCAAGGACATTCAGAAGGCGCCGTCATCGCTGGCCGATCCGATCGCGACCGGCTCGGAGCTGAACACGGACAACACCGCTTCGCTGCGGGTCATTGCCGAAACGAGGCCGGCAAGCGCGGCGCAACAATAGCGCGCCGCGCTGCGGTTGCCGCGATAGCGGCAGTCGCGTCCGTATCACGGGCCCGGCGTGACCCAGGCGGTTGAAATCGTTCCTTTCGAGTCCAGCGCGATCCGCCAATGCGACGCGCCGTTCTCGTGCCTGACACTGTAGACGTCCTCGCCTTGGGCGCCCACGCCCAGAAATGTGACTGATTGCACCGCGCGCAGTTCGGCAAGGCCGGATTGCAGGTTCGGCAATTGCTGACGGGTGGCTTCGGCCAGCAGCGCGCTCATCTCGTCGTAATTGGGCTTGCCGCTGATGATTCCCTCAATGAGGCGGCGGAGAGCTGCCTCGGTACCTGGGCTTGCGGACTGGTTTTTCACCTTTTCTTCGGTCCGGCTTGTAATTTGCTGCGCCGTTGTCGCGTCGATGCGTTGCATATGAAAATTCACGCCGCCCTGATGCAGGATCAAGGACATTGCCGGTCCGCCTTCGCCCGAGACGAACGTGATCTGTGCGTCGACGACGTCGCTGAAAAATTCGGTTGGACTCTGCGGGTAGATTGAGGCGTCGCGTTGCCCAGTCAGACGTGTGAGCAAATGATCGGCCTCGCGCGTCACCGTGAAAACGGCGCTGTCGTTAAACTGGTAGAACCCGACGTAATCGTCGAGGATCGCGGTAGCCACGGCAATTTTCTGACGCGCAGGTTGGCCGGGGGGATTGTTGGCCGGCGGCGGCGATCCCGCCTCCTGCGCCGATGTAGCGCTGCTGGACGCAATTCTGGCGGCCAGCGCATTCCAGTCCCGACAGCCCAGGATTCTGGCGATCAGTTCCAGGGACTCGCTGTGAGTGAGGGAAACGGATTTGGAGTTCAGCGCTTCACGTAGCGTTTGCGCCATAGCTTTTGCGTCGCGGAAATCGCGCATGGACGATCCTCTGCATCGACGAACGGAAATACGTCAGGAGCTTGCGTTGCTGACCCGTTCGCTCAGGGCAGGAGGAAAGCCTAAAAGCGCGGCTTGATACATTCGCCATACCCCGGGAAGGGCGCAAGCAGCGGGTCGTATCCACCCGTCGAATATGTGCGCCTGCGATCCCGGGCTTGTCAATCGCGATGGCGGCCGTCGCGCGCGACGAGATGGCGCGTCACCCCTCGACAGATGCGCGCCAAAGCGGCACCCTGCGGGCAAACAACCCGCCGGAGGACGCCTTCACGATGAGCAAGCCCGCCAAAACCGAAGCCGAACTCATTGCGATGGCGCGAGCCGAGTTGAAGGTCCATGTCGATTGTCCCGACGGGATTGAGATCTCTGTGATCCGCGACGGCGATAGCTGGGAATTCCGCGCCAAGGCCGACGACGCCACGGTCGCCAAGCCCGGCTATCCCGAATGCGTCGCCATGCTGGTTCAGATCGGCGATCACCTCTCCAAGCAGTATGATTTCAGGGAGTGAGCGGTAGTCGCGAACGCCAGTTCAGCCTGGCCCCTCACACCGTAAAAATTCGCCCCGGGTTGAGAATGTTCTTCGGGTCGAGCGCGCGCTTGAGCGCACGCATGGTTTCGATTTCCTCTTCGGTGCGGCTCATTTTCAGGTAGGGCCGCCTTGAGATGCCGATGCCGTGTTC
>Ga0081455_10005843_pt1 | contig 13386 bp, 18 predicted proteins | sample TabmetS3T2R1_FD_70207 | JGI IMG/M metagenome (GOLD analysis project Ga0081455, IMG submission 70207) | Tabebuia heterophylla rhizosphere microbial communities from the University of Puerto Rico - S3T2R1 | ecosystem: Host-associated > Plants > Roots > Rhizosphere ... | reverse complement strand
TTGTCGACCTTGTTGTCCTTGTCCACCACGAACGCATAGAGCCCGTTCGGTCCGTGTTGGATCGCGTCGTTGGGTGCGACCAGAACATTTTTCCGCGTGTCGACCAGCAGGCGTGTCGCCACTGAAAGCCCCGGCCACAATGCATCGTCCTTGTTCTGAAAGGTAGCCTTCATGTGGATTGTTCCGCTCGCCTGGTCGACCTGATTGTCGACAAGCGCGAGATGGCCTTGACCGAGAGTCTTTGTACTGTCCGAGGACAGCGCAATGACCGGCACCGTTCCCGCGGCAAGCGCTCTGTTGATCTGTGCAACGTTTTCTTCCGGCGCCGTGAAGACAACTGAAATCGGCTGGAGCTTCACGATCGTGACGATGCCCGTCTGGTCTGTCGCATGAACGATGTTGCCGGGATCGATGAGGCGGAAGCCTGTCTTGCCGGTGAGGGGCGAACGGATCGTCGTATAGCTGAGCTGGGTCTGCGCGTTGTCGATCGAGGCCTGGTCACCCTTGATCTGTGCATCGAGCTGGTCGACCTTCGCCTGCTGCGTGTCCAATTGCTGCCGCGAGGCGTAATCCTGCTTGGCAAGAGCGCTGTAGCGCTCGAGATCGAGCTGCGCATTTTTCAGATTGGCCTCGTCCTGCGCCTTTTTGGCTTGCGCCATTTCAAGTGCCGCCTGAAAAGGCCGCGGGTCGATCTGCACCAACAGATCGCCTTCATTCACCATCTGACCCTGGCGGAATCCGACCTTGATCACCTGACCGTCGACCCGGCTGCGGACGGTCACGGTGTCGTATGGCTGCACGATGCCAAGACCGTTCAGATACACCGGAAAATCCGAGTTCTGGATCGTTTGAATCGAGACAGACACGGGCGCCGCGCCTTTGGCCTGGCGTTTGCCGGCGTCGGCAAACATGTAAAGCCAGCCCACGTAACCGATGAGCGCAATCGCGCAGATACTGAGCACGCCTATCAGGGTGAAAAGCCGGACAGAAAAAATGCGGGTCAAAAATCGTTCTCCAATCGCTGTCGCTGATATGATTGTCTCTTGCTCACCAATCGATGGTCAATTAACGCGTTCGCAGGTCAAATCCTGTGTTTCTTGTTCAAATTCGATTGATCAGCTGAAAAAATTTTTATGCGCAATTAATTTTGTCGCTCGCGATAGAAATGGAACAAATATCCGAACGCGCTTATTTGTTTGATCGGGTGCGACTTCCTGCGTCGGAATGTCGGGGGACGACGAAATGCGCCCCTCCCAATCAACATCATTCCTGAGCGACGTTTCCAATGTTGTAGATTTGGGACGTTACAGAAAAGCAAGGCAGCTGCGATCTCCCGACTTGTCGAGAACAGTCTTGCGAAGCCCGAAAAAACCGCGCAGCAGCGACTTCTGGCTGGACGACGATTACCGCCAGCGAATGAAGGTGAACGCCACCGTATTCGTCTTTTTGATGTTCCTTATCGCAAGCGGGATATGGCTCCTCGATGGCCTCAGCGAATCTTTCGGGCCCGAGCACCTGTCGCATCAACACGAGATGCGTAACCTCCTTTAAATATTTTCGCGTGCTCAAGCATCACTTCACTTGCAAATCAAACCGACCGGGATCGTAAAAATCTGCAAAAGTTATGCCTCGTTAACGCAGGTCGCACTGTGCAGTCACGTTGGAGGTAATGGCGGGCGCAATCTCCGGGACCGGGGACGAAGCGCATGGGAAGCTGGAAATCCAGGCAGCAGTATCAACGCTGCTTTCACACAAATTTCGTCTGTTTGGACAGGTTCTTTAGTCGGCGAAATATTGATCTTTACCGAAGACTTGCAGACGAAAGCACGGGTGTTGTCAAACGAAGAGAAATTTTGAAATTGCTGGCTGAGGAGCAAGTCAGATTCCGGTCGGATTTTAGGAGACCTGCGGCCCACGCAAGTCAGGTCTGACAGGTTGTCATCGGGAGAGTGTCGGAAAGGGCGTTAGGATAACCGGGTATCCTGCTGAGGCAGACGATGGAATTCAAACTCACCATGCTCTTTTCGTTGCTGGGTCTCGCTATATGGCTGTCCCGCATTTCAGCGAAAAAGCGTCGCAAAACTCAAAAGTGAGCCAGACGGCTTGGGCTTCGGCCACATTAAACGCACCGCTGGTGGAGACTTCGATGGAACGAAAGAGAGCATCCGATTTTCCCCAGGAACTGCTAAATCTATTCGACCGGTATGTGCATGGCGAAATTCGTCGGCGAGAGTTTCTCGACGGCGCACAAAAGTTTGCCGTCGGAGGCGTGTCTGCGACAGCCCTCTTCGAAATGCTCCGGCCGAATTATGCCTGGGCGATACAAGTCCCGGAAAGCGACAACCGGATCAAGGTCGAGCCAGCTACCGTGCCGTCGCCTAGGGGCAACGGGACCATCAACGGCTACATGGTGCGTCCGGCGAATGCGAGCGGAAAGCTGCCGGCGGTTTTGGTCGTCCACGAGAACCGCGGTCTCAATCCTTACATAAAGGATGTCGCTCGAAGATTGGCGATCGCGAACTTCCTGGCCTTGGCTCCCGATGGACTCACATCCGCGGGTGGATATCCGGGAGATGACGAGAGAGGCGCAAAGCTTTTCACTGAGGTCGATCGCGCCAAGATGGCTGAGGACTTTCTGGCCGCGGCAACATGGTTGAAATCACACCCGGAAAGTACCGGCAAGCTCGGGGCAATCGGCTTTTGCTTTGGTGGAGGCGTTGTCAACATATTGGCCGTGCGGATGGGCTCTGACCTTGATGCTGCAGTTCCATTCTACGGAAATCAGCCCAGTGCCGCCGATGTGGCCAGGATCAAGACGCCAGTGCTTGCACACTACGGCGAACTGGACACCCGAATTACGTCGGGCTGGCCGGCCTTTGATGCAGAACTCACTGCCGCACACGTCGCGCATGCAGGGTACGTTTATAGTGGGGCCAATCATGGCTTCCACAACGATACGACGCCCCGTTACGACGAGGCAGCGGCCACGCTTGCCTGGCAGCGGACCTTGGATTGGCTAAACAAATATCTGCGAGCGGCAGGATAACAGCCCCGCATGGGCTGACATCCCCACTATTGGCAACCGACATTCCACTTACGCCCACGATTCCGCTTTCAGGTTAAAGCAGACATCGCGCTATCGGAGCAGCGCCCACTTGATTTCCAAAAGTCTAAATCGTCGCTCAACCTGAATGATCGTGCTTTGCGCGCCACTTTGGCCCAGGTCCGCGCATGTAGTGCCGTTCCGGCCGATACGATCTCTCGCGCGGTTCCGGCCGACATGAGAAGATTGCGGCCCTCAGCGCCCGAACCAGACTCGACCAAGGGGTCCGGTGAGATAAATTCGACATTCCGTTTTGTGAGCGCATGCGCAACTCCTTGCGTTAGCGATCCTCAAGTTCGGCTTCGACGGCTTTTGCGATTTCACGGAAGAACCGGTTCGGTGCAAACGCCTCATGATCCTGATGAATGAGATCGAGCGTCGTTTCGCCTTGATCGAGAGGCTCAAAGAGCATCTCCATCTCGCGGGGCGGTGACGAACCGGCCGCGGGGAGCGAGGCCCTTATCAAGGAATCGGTTACCTGTGGCAGCACGACAACTGCAGCCAGCGCCATAAGCAGATAGGGCAGCACTTGCAGGACAAACCGCGACGTCAGCTTCAGCACGGAAGACCCCAAATCGTTGAGTGGCTTCGTCGGCAAACGATCATTTCAAACGGTCTTTTATAATTCAAACGGTCGTTTTAGGCAGAATGATGACCGTTTAAAAAGACCCTGATTTTTCTGCAAAAAGTTGCATTTTGGCCACGGAAGCATTACAAGCTTGGTTCAAACGGTTGTTTGAACTGGGGAAACCGATGACCCGTCCCGCCGAATATACCCGCAACCTGATTATCAAAGCCGCGGTTTCGCTATTCGCGGAGAAGGGGTTCGAGCGATCGAGCGTGCGTGACATCGTCACCAAGGCTCGCGTGAACCAGGCTGCCATCAATTATCATTTCAAAGGCAAGGATGGTCTGTACTTCGAAGTTCTCAAAATCGCGTTCGAAAGGCTGACAGAGAATTCGGGAATCGATGCGGAAGAACTCAGATCGCTTTCACCCGAACAGGCACTCCGACGTTTCGTGCACCACCAGCTGCGGCCGCTGCTTTATCAGGATGACCTAAGTCGCTACATCCGCATGTTCGCGTGGGAAAGCGCGCACCCGACAAAGGTTTTTCGAAAGTTCGTTGCGACCAATACAACCTCATACCTTTCGGCCGCGGTCGACCTTGTGCGGCGATTCCTGCCGCCCAACACACAAGATCGGGCAGCTTTCTGCGCAGCCATATGCTTGATGGGGCAATGCAACGTTTTCGTGCGAAACCGCGATCTGTTTGCCCAAGATCCATTCCGGATGACGATCGATGAATCGTTTGTCGATGAACTGGCCGATCTGATTACCCGGATGGCAATCGGCGGCTTGCCGTACGCTGATGATGTCAGACTGAAGACGGCCTAGCCGGACAACGCTCCAGGCTCGCTTGGGTCAAAGCGCTTGGCGGAACCGAGAAATTGAGTTTTTCAGGATCGCTGCTAGGGCTCAAAGCGATTAACAAGATTATTGGGACCCCCGTCGACGGGCTCCGGAATTGGGGCTCGTGGATTCTCGGATAGCGCGTTCGGTTCCTTGATCTTCCGATTGATGTCGTCAACGGTCACTTGTCCCGACAATCTGAGTATTTTGTTGCCAATAAAGGCCACCATTTTTCGAGATTCACCACCGTTGTTTTCAAAAGACTGTTTAAGAGCCGACCATCTGCCGTCCGAAACAAGCAAATACACATGAACAAGGGCTTGTTGCTGGCTGGGCGGCGACCCTAGGTGTGCCACGTGACCGACATACCACGCGCGGTACTCGTCCATAAGATGCCGGTAACTGCCGTCGGCCTCGCCTGTGTGGAGTGCGTGGTTTACTTCATGCGGCATAGTATACACGGCAATCTCAATAGCAGCTTTGTCGCCGGTTAGTTTGTCATTGCCGCTTTCCACAAGCTTTCGATTAAGCACAAGCACCTTATCTTGAGACCATAGACCCCTGACAGCCAAGTCATCCAATTTCACTTTCCTATAGCGCCCCAATTTGTCACGATGAAGAATGAATGCCAAAGTGTTGTCTAGAATTTTTCTTGAGCGGTTTGGATCATATTCGGGGATATTTTTATTCTCGGGAATATATTGTGAAGCAAACGCGACCACCTTTGCGAACCGCTGCTGGTCTTCCAAACTAGGACGTTCGCCTTTTTCGTCCGACCATCTTGCGGCCAATAGCTCCAAGTTCTGGATCACTTGTACAATCAGTTTGCTGTCACGGTAGTGTTCGATTTGACTCAGCAAAGCTATGCGCGTTGACGCCGCCAGGTCCTTGAAATTTTTATTCCCAAGTAATTTGTCTAAAGCATTTTTTGCCTCGCGTGGGAGCGGTGGTTTCCGGTTCTGCAGGCGCTCTGCGAGCTGCTTAGCCTCACTTTCTGCGAGCTTAGTTGCGGCCTGTCCTTCGGCGCTGCTCAGTTGTGTTGGAGGTGTTTGTTTGGCCGCAGGACCGCCAGGGCCGCTCGGTGCAGAGTCACCAAAATGGAGGTTGCTACCCTTGGCGCTCGGCCGAGCGACTTCCGTCGAGCAGGCATCAATACCCTCGCGGAAGCCGGCAAGCATGCCGTGACTAACCGTAGCAGTAGTTCTCGGTTGGATTTTGTTTTGCGCAATTTTTTCGATCGGAGGAAAATTTTCGATCGCGTAGGACGGATCGCGCGATCGGTTTGTTGAATCCACCATCATTCATTTCCTCAGCCGGCAACAGGACGGCCAATATGCCGTCTTGTCTTGTTATGGGGTGTAATAAAAGTGACAGGATCCCGAGGCTGTGGTGTCAGATGGTGCTGATTTGCATCAAGCCATAATCGAAGACTGGTCCGTAACGACTTTGATTTGGCCGAAGGCGCGAGCGGTCCCGGTGTCTCCCTCAAAGGTGATCGGGCGGGACAATATTCAATCAGGGTCAATGATAAGGTCCGGATTTGCTTTATCTGGACCTCGAATGGTCCGACAGACGTTGAGATAATTGATTACCACTAGGCACGAACAGCCAAATTAGCCGAGATATGCGATGACCAAAAAACTCCCGCCCATGCATCCCGGTGAAGTTCTCCGTGAGGAGTTTCTCGTTCCGCTCAAGTTGTCGGCCGGCGCGCTGGCCAGCAAGATGGGCGTTCCGCGAACGCGCGTTGAGCGCATCGCATCGGAGGATGTGAGTATCACAGCGGACACGGCTCTCCGCTTGGGCAAGGCGCTCGGTACGTCGCCGCATCTTTGGCTTAATCTGCAAAATGACTACGACTTGCAGATGGCGCGGCGCGATATCGGAAAGATCATCGAGAAAATAAAGCCAGTCAAAGCGCACGAGGCAGCCTAGTCACTCGGGGTATTTCATTCGGGACAGGGACGGCCCTCATGGATTAGAAGCCAGGACATTGCATGGATTTACTTCGTCACAAGACAACAAATTTTATGATTGAGCACTCCTCGCAGGAAATTGGTTGTTCTGACGGAATTGGGAAAGAAAAGGCTTAGGGTCACGCATCCCATCGCAAAGATTGTAAGGTAAAACTCTGCGCGCCACTGCAGTCTTTCTAGGTCGCTTGCGCCACTCCAACCTCCCATCCAAAGATGCATTTCTCTATCCATGGAAAACACATGGATGAGACCCCAGAGAAACAGCCAATACTTCCAGCTAAGATTCCTTCTATTTAAAAAGGCGAGCCCTATAAACCATGCGCACCAACCCATTATGACAGGTTCATCATCGCATCCGTTGCTACACGGATTGAGTCCTGCCGCGGCTGTAACTGCTCCAATAGCCGCGCCCAATGTTAAAGGCAGCCTGTAAATCAGTGGCCAACTTTTCTTTTCGGAACCCGGTGCAAATATAAACAAAGGAAGAGACAGCGCCATTGTTGACGATAGAACCAATGCAAAATCCCTGTTGTACGAATAGTTAGAATAGTAGCCGTGCACAAAGAAGCCTAAGATCGCCCAACTTATAATTAGAATCATCCAATTGGATTTGCGGGTGTGCATTGACACTCGTTATCGCTTTTCGACACACCTGTTGAGATTTACATCAAGCTAGAATCCAAGCTTGGCCGTTCGCGACGTCGATTAGGTTGAAAGCGCACTGCTCGAACTTAAAGCGCGCGTTTGCTAAAGCGGCCATTTATTCCGGGTGGTAGAAGAGATTTGACAATTCTCGACTTTGAGAAACGAAAACTACAAAAACACAGCTGATCCGACTCATGCCGAGTTACACAAACAGATAGAGCGAGCGGCTATGACAAAAAGGGCCCGCGTTATCCACGGTAGCGGCAACGTATTCAAAGACGTCGGACTACCTGATGCCGAGGAACTTGCCCTCAAAGCCGATATCGTGATCAAGCTCGCGAAGCTGATTGAGCTGAAAGGACTCAGTCAGAGCAAAGCCGCGGCTATCACCGGTATTGCTCAGCCCGACCTCTCAAAACTTCTTCGCGGCCATTTCGCAGGCTTCTCCATGGATCGTCTGGTTGGGAGCGCAGGTCCGCTTATGGCCCTTAGCGGACATTTCTTTTTGCACCGCGAATGTCCGCTTTCGGGAGTAAAGCGGACATGCCGACGGTCGCCAGAACAAATGGGTAGGTAGTGGGATACGCATTGGTCAAGTGCGTGTCGCATTACAGTTGCAAGTTTCTGCGCCGCTCTACAGGAGTACAGTCATGCGGCGAGTGTTAGTGTAACGCGAGATCAGGAATATCAGCCATGAACGTAACTATGACTTACGTCACCGTGGCAGCACAGCCGGGGTGGTTCCTCACGGTTTTCACAAGTAGCGGCGGCATCGATCGTTACGAACCGATCATCGCTTGGGAAATTCAAAGAACAAAACGGCCCAACGGACTTGTAACCAGATTTCCGATCCCAATCACGGCGGAAAGCAAGAATACGGATCTAGATTGCGCTATTTGGGGCATCAAACGGCCGGATGGTAAATTTGTTTTTCCTGTCGGAGAAAATGAGCGGGTCAGTGAGGAGAACTTGTCGAAGTTTGCCCTTTCGATGGAATCTAAAGAAATGATCGAGAAGCTCGCATTTGGCGAAAGGTCAAATGTCGATGTGAGTCCATCACCTCCACCGGAGGTCGCGATTGGTCGTAGCACGATGATGCGATTCGTCTTTCCGGTGCTGTTTTCGGTGATGATCGCGATGATCTTCGTTAGCTTTTATGCTCGGTTGTCTCCTCCGTTGCAGCTCGGCACCAGCGAATCCGATCTGCCGAAGCCCTCGCGTCCCAATCCGCTGCCAGTCGTCACGGCCATACCGGCACCTGCGCCCGACGTGACACCAGAGCCCAAACTCGATGCCGCTGCCGCCACACCGGCACCTGCGCCCGACCTGACACCAGAGCCCAAACTCGATGCCGTTGCCGCCACACCGGCACCTGCGCCCGACCTGACACCAGAGCCCAAACTCGATGCCGCGCCGAAGGCCCAGTTGGCGCCTCAAGTTCTGCGGAAGGCTGGGCCCGCGGCGGGTCCGGCGAGGGCTGAGGCGCCACCCAAGAAAAAGCGCGTCACCGCAACCGGACCAACCGGTGCTGCTGGCGCGACCATCGGTAGGGAGCCGGCCCGGCCACGAGAGCGAGATTTCGGCCAGGCTGCCGGGGAATTGCCACCACAATGATGCGCCGCAGTGTTAGCTGCGCTGCTTTCAGATAAAGCGGACGTCGAAGTGACGGGCCTTTTACTTCCGCTTTTGACGTTTGGCCTACAACGTGCGCCCTTTTGGCCCAAAGCAGACATGGGCTAGTGCACCGCACGTGTCCGCTTTCGGGAGTAAAGCGGACACGACCGTTTGCGGGAATTCGCTTTCGCGGTCGCTATTGGGGGTAAAGCGGACATTGCTTTTTGCGACGCAAATGTCCGCTTATGACCAAAGCGGAGATCATGATACTGAAATCGTTGATCGAACTCGACGAATAGACCAAAACGTATGCGCCTACGACTGGGGCAAGTCAGAAGCTGGCCCAAAGCGAAAGCGCTTCGCGATGAACTAGATAGAGTTTCCGACCTATGAAAAACGCAAGGGCCTCGCTGCAGTGCAGCTACGCGCGATGGTACCTAGACGCCATGCCGCAATGATCTACGATCGGCCTTGGGTAAAGGGGCTAGTGGAGACCACCGCTATGCCGCAGACCAATAAATTTGATCCAACGAAGCAGCCGATAGGAAAGCGGCGCTGCCCGAAGTGCGGGGTGCCCATGCTTCTGTCACTGATTGAGCCGTCCGAGCTGGAAGGTTGCGACGAGCGCACCTTCGAGTGCGCGCAATGCGCCTATGCGGAAGCTGTGACGGTCAAATTCGATTAGGCTGAGTGTCCCCACGTGCTGTCAGTTTTTTCGGGGTTTACAGATGCGGGACTTTTTAGTTGCGACCGTATTTCTCGCCGGCACAGTTTTGCTTCTCGGCGGCGAGCTATTTTTCGGCCATTTATTTAGCGCCCCAAGCGCGGCGATCGTGATTGGTGTTGTGCTGTTGGTTCTTGCCGCAATCGCGAGGGATCGAATTGACCGCGACATGACATCGTTCTAGCGCCGCCTCGACGATTGGCTGGCACGGATGGATGAAGGAGGCAGGCGCGTCCGCTACTCGATGGACTTCAGTCCAAAACTTGAAAGCATGGGATTGCCGAGTAGTTCCCAGCCAGGGCAACCGACGCGTCTTTCGCTAAGCAACTTTTACTTTTGGCTTGGGCAGTGGTGGCTGATCCGCCGTTTCGTAGTTTACGGCGATACGATCTGCGAAATGTTCCAGTAGCTCGTTTTCATATCCTTTGCATGCCAGAGCACCCCGCGAGGGATCGGACCAGTGGTTTTGAAATATCCGATTTGACGACGACTATGGTCGAGAATAGAGGCAATCGCTTCTTCGGTGAGATTATTGCGCTTCATGAACGCGACAAACTCCTCTGGCGTCATTGTCTGTTCGGCAATGGCTTCTATTGCCTCCGCAGGCAACTCAAGATCAGCCTCGTCCCAAGCTACGACATCGCCTTCGTTTGCAAGATGCGCCGCTTCAAACAATTTCTTGTTCTTCCGCACAGGGCGGAAGATTTTGTAGTGTCTTACCGCAGTTGCGATAGGCAGGAGCAGATTTAGGATCGAGCCTGATCACCTCGCTGTAGTCGGCGATCGCGCGGTCATAGTCGCCCTTGATGTTATAGAGGCCGCCGCGGCTGTTATAGGCAGGGGTAAATTTGGGATCGAGCCTGATCGCCTCGCTGTAGTCGGCGATCGCGAGCTCGGCTTTATCTATGTCATCAAGGGCGTTATAGGCGTTACCGCGGTTGAAATAGGCCCATGTCAGATCCTTTCCACTATATTTGCCCGACTGGATCGCGTTGGTGCAGCCCGTAATCTGTTGGTCCGGCGGGATATCAGGATTGCCCGTACACTTCCAATCCTTTGGCGATTGCGCGAGCCCCGGCGCGATCGGCCCAGCGAGCAGCAGTGCCGCCACCGCAACGACGCGATAAAATCGAAGTTCGCGCAAATTTGAAATCATGAATCAAAAAGTCGGCCATTAGCCAATTCTGGTAGCGTGAATTTGTATCCGGCTGCCATCAACCGCGCGTCCTGCGATTGGACGAAAATCGAACCAACAAATTGAATCAATCGAGAATTCTCACGCGAACAGATTCACCTCCTGGCGGCGAGCGAATTGGAGCCTAGGTCCCCCCAGGACGCACTAAAGCAGAATCTTGCGAAATGGATTCGTCATGCCCGAAGTCGGGCGAGCCCGACTTCCGATGACATCCACCTCTTAACGATCGTGTAAGCTCAAAGACGTGGATGGCCGGAACAAGTCCGGCCATGACGACGCGTCGCCTTTCAGCGTCAGTCGTGCTTTCGTCGCGCAAGGCAAATGCGACTAGTGACGACCGCTACCAAGATTATTGAAACCGTATGCGAGATCAAATACTTAGTCTGCTTTGGTAGCGGGGGAGGGACTCGAACTCCCGACCTCCGGATTATATTCCGGTATTAGTCGTTGATTATATTGAAGAATTTTTCCGTATGTCGGGTTTATGTCGCGTCCGGACTCAGATCACGTTGAGCAGCGCCCTCTCCGCTTCTGCAAGCTCCTTGCCGTCGTCAGTGCGCGGAAAGAGATGACCATAAATGTCCATCGTCATCACGATCGACGAGTGCCCTAGCCTCTCCTGCACGACTTTCGCCGGCAACTCCAAACCACCGTCAAGTTTTCGATTGATGCATAACGATGCGTAGAAATGACGTAGCGCGTGCAAGCCTGTGTACTTGGCTTCCACCTCCGGCCTTCCCTCTTCATCGCGCTTCTGCTTGCCGCTGGCGTCCTTCACGGGAACGGTAACGCCAGCAGCGATCTGTACCGGACACCAGACCCGCTGCACAAGATTGCTGTGATTTTCAAACTTTCCTACCCCGTTCGCAAACACGAGATTGCCCTCACCCTTCGGGCTGCGGACTTTCCATTCGCACAGCGCACTCACCACCATCCTCCCAATCGGTATCGTTCTGTTGCCAGATTCTGACTTCGGCTTGCCGACAACGTTATAGCGGTCGACACGCTGGCGAACGTGGATCTCGCCAGCTTTGAGGTCCACATCGTCCCAAGTGAGCCCACGAAGCTCAGAGCTTCGTAAGCCGGTGAAGATCGCGGTCAACAATAACGGACGATCATCGTCACTGGCCGCATGAAGTATCTTCTGGATGTCCTCTGTCGTCGGGATATCGACACCGACCTTGAGCCTTTTCTTCCCACGCTTGTCGGCCTTGATCTTTACATCGAGGGCGACGTTTTGGGCGACATTGCCGCGTCGTTTTGCATCGCGCAGAAGTGACTTAAGACTGGTCAGCACCTTCTTCGCCATCGCGCGCGACATGCCTGAGAGAATGTCGTCCCGGAACTTATTGATGCGCGGCGTGGTCAGGTTGGCCAGCTTTTCACGACCGATCCGAGGGACAATGTGGATATCGACGTGCTGCCGGTACTGTTCGACGGTCGACTGCTCTCGCTTCTCAAGCTTGACGTAGCTGATCCAATCCTCAGCAGCTTCGGCGACGGTGATCGATTTGTTTTTGGGGGTGTGAAGGTCTTGTCGGACATCGACCTTGACTGTCGCGTGAAATTCGTCGGCGTCCTTTTTGCGTTCGAAAGTCTCGATGTGGCGCTTACCGGCTGCGTCGACATAGTCCACGATCCAAGCACTGTGTTCGCCACTCTTGTTGGTCCACTCGCGCTTTCTGACCGACATGACTGCCCTCCATCAACGTCGTGTTGCATTAGCAACATGTCGCGTCACACTCCGGTAGTCAATAGGTGTCGATTCCTCTCAGCTTTCGTCGGATCCGGCCAATGACTTGCAAAATTCTAAGTTCCTGATATGTTCTTCACAGTGATTTCGCGGGACTCACCGTTCGGATCCCGCGATGAGGGGTCACTTGCACACAAACGAAACCAGTGTTGACCGCGCCCGTTCAGGCGCGGCTCTCCACGCGTATGTAAGGACGTAACATGGCGGCAAGTAACGAAGAGATCCCTCTCCACGACGACCTTCTAACCGGCGCGCCCGCAATCGCGGCGTATTTGGGCTGGACGCCGCGGAAGGTTTATCACGCGCAACGAATGAAGCATTTGCCGATTGGTCACTGCGGCGGATCGTTGATCGCCCGCAAATCTGAACTCAATCGCGCTCTCTCCGTAGCAGCATCCTAAGGTGAGCGTCGAAAAAGGCGCGAGCCCCGCCTCTGCGATGGCAGAAGACGGGGCCCGGAAGGATTACGTTGCTGGCAAGCAACGTGAGTCTTCTAAGCCTTCATTCAAAAATGCGGGAACCTACACGCCCCACCATGGCCGCTCGCGCAAAGCGATTGTCCGCGTGATCTCGGACGGGCCGCTGTTCCGAATTGAGTGGCCGGACATCGGACTGTCGGGCGCGGACGGCGGCGCGGAATTTGAAGATCGGCAAAAGCACAGCAGCCAGAGCACTCCGCCGCCTGCAAGAACTCGGCTTCATCGTTGTCGAACAGATTGGCGCGTTTCACTGCAAAGTGCGCCACGCGAGCGAGTATCGACTGACCGTGTACGACAGCGACATTGCGACCAACTACTCCGACACGCTGGCGACAAAGGAGTGCATGCGGTGGTCGAAAAATTCAAAACTCGGTCCCTGTAGCGGGACCTATGGTCCCACTTGAGGACAGATCGGTCCTCCTAGCGGGACCGTCAGTGAAAAAAAGACACATCACGGTACTCGTAGCGGGACCGTGGACGCCAA
>Ga0081455_10005842_pt1 | contig 13386 bp, 20 predicted proteins | sample TabmetS3T2R1_FD_70207 | JGI IMG/M metagenome (GOLD analysis project Ga0081455, IMG submission 70207) | Tabebuia heterophylla rhizosphere microbial communities from the University of Puerto Rico - S3T2R1 | ecosystem: Host-associated > Plants > Roots > Rhizosphere ... | reverse complement strand
CTCGCGGGCGTCGAGGTGATCATCGACTCCGCCACCGGCCCCTCACCCGACGAAGCGGCGGCGATCGAGTTCTTCTCGACGGCGGCGCTCAACCTGCAGCAGGCCGGAGCAGAGCGCGGCGTCGAGCAGATCCTCGCCGTCTCGATCATCGGCACCGACCACTTCCACACCGGCTACTACGCCGGCAAGGTCGCCCATGAGCGGGTCCACCGCGACGGCCCCGTCCCGGCCCGCATCCTCCGCGCCAGCCAGTTCCACGAGTTCGTCGCCGAACTGGTCACCTGGGGCACGCAGGGCGACGTCTCCTACGTCGCCGAGATGCGGACCCAGCTGGTCGCCGCCCGCACGGTCGCCGAGGCGCTCGCCGACCTCGTCGCCGGCACCAACGGCGCCCCGCGCGGCAACCCGATGTCGGAAATCGCCGGACCCCGCGAGGAGCGCCTGGCCGAGGCCGCAAAGCTCCTCGTCGCCAAGCGCGGCGAAGGGCTCGAGGTCCGCGAGGGTGAGGCCCCGGACGACCCCGAAGGCCTCTGGCCGGCCGGCGCCCTCCTCCCCGGCCCGATCGCCAAGCTCGATGGCCCGACGTTCGAGGAGTGGCTCAGCGCCTAGCGCTTCGGTCCGCCACCGGCGGGGGCGAGGGGAACATCGCCTCGACCCCGTCGGTGCGCGCCGCCAGCAGGCGCTCGGCGTAGCGCAGCAGGACGACGACCGAAACGACCGCCGCCAGCCCACCGGCGCCGGCCGCGATCCCGATCGACGCATCGACGAAGGCACCGAGCGCGATCGCGATCGCGCTGCCGCCGACGACGCTGCTGATCACGGCGACGACGCTGCCAAAGGTGAAGTACTGGGTGCGCTCGTTGGCCGGCACCGAGGCGTTGGCGAACACGCCCTCGCCGTCGTCGTGCCCCGAGAGCAGGAAGAGGCCGGCCTCGTCGCCGGCCAGTTGCTTGTAGTAGCCGCGGATCCGGTTGATCGCGAGGCCGTAGCGGAAGTCCTCGGCGCCGCACTCGACCAGCCGCACGAAGGTGAAGAGGCCGAGCAGGTAGAGCGTCGGCAGCACCGTCACCGCGAAGATGTTGAAGGTGTCGTCGCCGGGCGTGAGCTGGGCGAGGAAGCCGAGCGCCACCAGCGTGCTGGAGACGGCGCCGATGAACAGCGCCGAACGTGAGGAGCTCTCGCTCATCGTCTGCTGCCGGGCTCCCTGCAGCGTGAAGTGCTCGGTCGTCAGCGCCGTCAGGAGCTCCCCGCGGTCGGGCGAGTCGGCCACGGGCGAAAGCTAGGCACGGGGTCGGACGCCGCTCCGCCAGGGCTGGCAGCCAGCGCTGCGGTCCTGGACGAATGCACGGGCAATTTTCGCTCAAGCCCGATTTGGCCAGGGCCGATGCGAGCTTTCGCCGGGCGAAGAGCGCGGCGTTCGTCAAATCGCGTCGGTCCTCACTGTCTCGGCCGACTCAACGGAAGGAACACATGATCTCTGGCAACGGATTCGCCGCTGGCGGCGTGCGCCGTCGGTTGGCGCTGGTCGGCCTGGCCATCGCGGCGGTGCTCACGATGTCCGTCGGCGCGGCCGCGTTCAAGCCCTCCGAGGCGAAAGCCTGGGCCTGGAAGGACACCTGCACCCTGATCGTCTTCAACAAGAGCGGCCAGCAGAGCGCCGTTCGCCCGATCCTCTACACGCCGCTCCTGCCGAACCCGGCAAGCGTCGCCGAGTACGCGGCCTTCGCGGTCACCGGCATCCCCACCTCGGGCGCGGCCGCGTTCACGAACACCGGCTACCCGGCACCTTCGTACGGCTGCCACACGTTCATGAACTTCTCCAACCCGGGTCCGACGGTCAGCTGCAAGGTCTCGGCTCCGACCACCGGCGCCAACACGTTCAGCTGCGAGGGCAACGCCCGGACCAAGATCATCAAGGACGACGATGACATCGCCGGCGAAATCTTCATCCCCGGCACGGGCTCGAGCGGCGCGGCGCCGGAGCCGGACGAACCCGAGGTCGGCGGCGGCGCACTGCGGGCGGGAGCCCTGCCTGGCGGCGGCTGGCAGAAGAGCACGAAGATCACCGACTTCGGCCTTGCCGGCAGGCTGATGTGGAACGAGGACCTGCCGCAGAGCTGCGGCAAGGACGGTGACGAAGTCGTCCCCAACGAGGTCAGCTCCGAACAGTTGATCCGCGGCGGCGGCGACGAAGGCGTCGGCGCGATCGTCAGCAGCTACGACAACCCGGCCCAGGCAAAGCGCGGCGTCAACGAAGCGCTCTCGGACGAGAGCGTCCGCTGCCTCGCCAAACTACTCAGCTCGGACGCGATGAACACCCAGGTGGCGGTCAGGGCGCTGCCGAACAACGAAGGCGGCGACGTCGACGGCAACCAGCTGGTGATCAGCCGCCAGTCGAACGGCGACTCTCGCCCGATCGCCTACCTCAGCGTGATCGGCTGGACCGACGGCAACGAAGGCGCCGTCGAGCTGGTCGAGGCCAACGGCGACGCACCCAGCGAAGCGGACGAAACCGCGGCGATCGGCGCGGTCCGGATCGGCAACTAGCGACCCGGCTGTAACGAGATGTAGGGGCCGTCGCCAGGCGCGGCGGCCCCTACTCGCTCAGCCGGCGGCCGGCATCAGCGAGATCGCGATGCGGCCGTTGGTCAGCTTCGTTTCGAGGTCGAGGAGCTGGCTCTCACGCTTCGCCTGCAGTGAGCGGACCTTGTTGTTGTACTTGCGCTTGATCCGGTTCCGCAACGCTTCGATCGCCTCCTGCCCTTCAGCCCGAGCGGCGGCGATCGCGTTCGTTTTCTCATCGCGCAGCTGCTGCTTTTCGCGCTGGTAGTTCTGCGCCAGAGTGGCCCGGTCTTCGCCCTGTTCTTTCTTCGCCGCCGCGACCAGGTCGATCAGCGAGCTGATCTGGTCCTGGATCTGGTCTTTGCGCGCCGTGTCCTTGCTCTTCGCCTTCTTCACCCGCAGGTCGCTGATCTGGCGTTTCAGCGTGCCGAGCCGCCGCGAGTACTCGGCCTCGAGGGCGTCGATCCGCTGCTGGTTTTTCGTCGCCGCGTCGTCGAAGCGCGCCGCGTAGACGTCCTGCAGTTCGTCGATCGACTGCGCTTCCGCCTGGCGGATCCGCTGCCCGTCGTCCTTGGTGCCGGCCTTCGCTTCCTTGCTCGCCACCTTCTTGGCGCGGACGAAGAGGGCGCTCGATTTCTGCACCGCGGCGCCATGCTTGGTCACCAGTTTGCTGTCGTAGACGGCTTTCTGAGCCTCGGTCGTCGGTTTGGCCTGCAGCGAGCGCAGCTTGGCGACGTAGGCGACGAGCGCTTTGTACTGCGCGGTCGAGGCCAGGGTCGGAACCGGCGCGGCGGCCGAGGCCGAGGAGGCCAGCAGCAAGAGCGATGCGGCCACGGCCAGGATCGAGAGGACGGGACGCCACTTGGCGAGGCGATTCATCAGTCGCGCGTTCCTTATGACGGGCGCCTCGACGAGGGGCCGGTGGACGAGATCGGAAAAGCGAGCGGGATTTAACTCCCTCGGGCGGCGGATGTCACGACGGTGCCGCGCCCTCAGGCCAGTTCGATCCGCTGCGGGTCGAGCGGGTCATAGAGGACCTCGATCCGCCGACCCTGCTCGAGCATCCCCAACCGCCCGGCGGAGAACTTGCGCTTCACCTCGAAGGGAAGGCCCTCCTTCGGCCGCACCTCGAGGGTGACCTCGACCATCGGGTAGCCGGCGACTTCGCCCGCGGTCCTCCTCGCGTCGAGGATCGTCGCCTCGGCGCGGGCCATCCCCGGCGGCGGCTTGCGACGGCGGCTGGGAGCGCCCAGGTAGGCGAGGAGGAGTCCACTCGCCCCGACCGCGAGCCCGCCGCCGATCAGGCCGAAACGGGCGCCGTCGACGGGCGCGGCGATGCCACCGACGATCATCGCCAAAGCCATCGCCAACATCAGCAATCCGACGAGAAACACGCGCGAAACCTATCTCTCGGGTCGCCGCTGGCGTTAGGGTCCGGGCGTCTCGATCCGAACGGGCCGTCCAGGCCCTGACCCAAGGAGCTGAACAGATGGGGATGTTCAAGGACCTGCGCGACCTGAACAAGGCCGGCAAGCAGATTCAGAAGGAACAGGGCGGCAGCTTCAAGATGATGAAGGACGGTCTCGCCCAGGCCAACCAGATGGTCCAGCAGGTCCAGGCCGACCAGGCGCTCGCCGAGCGGCTCGCCAACGAAGGCGTCGACGGCACCGCCACGATCCAGCAGCTGGTCGCCACCGGCAAGACCGTCAACATGCAGCCCGAGCTGCAGTTCCAGCTGACCGTCGACGTCAACGGCAGCGTCTCCGACGTCACCCACACCCAGGTCGTCTCGCCCGCGATCATCGGCCAGCTCCAACCCGGCGCCCAGGTCCCGGTCAAGGTCGATCCGAACGACCACACCCAGCTGATGATCGGCCTGGCCGGCTGAGGCGCCGGCAGCGCTGCTCAGCGCCTCAGCCGGCGCCTAACGCCTGAATCCACCCTCGGAATCGAGGACCTGCCCGGTTATCCAAGCCGCGTCTTCGCCGGCCAGCCAGGCGACGGCCCGTGCGGCATCGTCCGGCGTCCCCCATTGCTGATTCGGAAACTTCGCCCGGACCCGCTCGTAGGCCTCGCCGCGGAGCCAGCCCGTGTCGGTGGGTCCAGGGTTGACGGCGTTGACCGTGATGCCAGCCCCCGCCAGCCCGTCGGCCAGCGAGAGGACCAATGCCTCCACCCCGCCCTTGCTTGCCGCATAGGCCAGCTCATCGGGCATCGGTCCCAAGCGCTGACCGCTGCTGAAGAGGACGATGCGGCCTGCGCCCCAGGCCGGATCGTGAACGCGCGCGAACTCCTTCACCAGCAGCAGCGTGGCGCGGACGTTGACGATCAGGTGTGAATCGATCCCGGCCGCGTCGAGAGCGTCGAGCGGCGCGACGACCGAGTGCGCGTGCGCGGCGACCAGGGCATCGACTCGCCCGAAGGCGGACAACGCGCCGGCGACGACTTCCGCCGGCGCAAGGGGTTGGGACAGGTCGGCACTCCGATGCTCGACCCGGGCGCCGAGAGCCCGCACTTCGTCGCGGATCTGCGCGGCGCCCTGATCACCGGATTCCGATCGCTGCTCGCGGTCGTACGCCGAAAGCCCGGTGAGCCAAAGATCATGCGAAGCGCCAAGCCGCCGCGCGACCGCGGCGGCGATGCCGCTCGGCCGGCTGACGCCGGTGATCACCGCAACCCGTCGAGACGCCCCATCGCCCGCCACGTGCTCCATCTTCGGCTATATCCGCAGCCCCGTGGGGGCGGCTTGCATACTCGCCGGTATTCGCGTACTGTCCAGTATGTGAACGGTCGGCTGCCTGCTGATACCCGGACCTTCTTGTTCATGGACCTCGTCGGCTTCACCACCCTGACCGCCGAACGAGGCGACAGCGACGCCGCCGACGTCGCACAGAGCCTCTACCGCGAGGTACGTGGCCTCCTGGCCCGGCATGAGGCCGAGGAGATCAAGACGATCGGCGACGCAATGATGCTCCACTGCAAGGATCCGGCCGCCGGGATCAACCTCGGCGTGCGGATCGTCGAGCGGATCCGCGCCTCGATCGCGATCCCGCCGGTTCGGGTCGCCGTCCACACCGGAACGGCCGTCCATCGCGACGGCGATTGGTACGGAAACGGCGTCAACGTGGCCGCCCGGCTTTGCTCGATCGCAGGCGGGGACGAGGTGATCGTCTCCGACGACGCACGCGCCGCAGCCGGATCGCTCGACGACCTGCAGTTCGAGGAACGTCAGCTGCACTGGCTGAAGAACGTGCCGGAGCCGGTGATCACCTGGTCGGCATCGGCCGCCGATCGGCCTCCGTTCAACCTCACCGGCGCCTTGACGAGGCTTGCTCCGAGACTGCGTGGCTGGTCTCCCAGCTGCGTCCGTCCGAGCCGCGTGCCGGCCTGATGCCGCGGCGACTGACCCGCAACGAACAGCAGGCCAAGACGCGCCGCTGCCTGATGACCGCCGCAGCGCGGGCTTTTGCGAAGGACGGTCTCGACCGCACCTCGATCGACCAGGTGGCCGAGGACGCCGGCTACACCAAGGGTGCCTTCTACGCGAACTTCAAGAGCAAGAAGGAGCTCTTCCTGGCGATGCTCGACGAGCGATTCAGCGAACGAATGGAGGAGATCGAGCGGGTGATTGCCGGTGAGGGCTCGCCCGCGGAGAAGGCCACGCGCGTCGGCGACGATCTGGTGACGATGCTCGATGCGGACCCCGATTGGCACCGCTTGTTCTTCGAGTTCAACGCCTACGCCAACCGGGACGAGGACTTTCGCGAAGAGCTGGTCACGCGCTATCGCTGGATGCGGGAGCGGCTCGCGGCAGCGCTTCGGGCGCGGGCGGACGAGCTGCCGAACGGTTCGCCGGTCTCCGCCGATCAGCTCGCGACGATGACGATCGCGATGGCGAACGGCTTTGCGCTCGAGACGCTGCTCGAGCCCGAGGCGGTCCCGAGAGAGCTGCTCGGGACGATGCTGACGATCTTCTTCGCCGGGGTCGGTGCGCTGGCACCGGCGGCGAATTCCGGCCGCCCAGAGCAGCCCTCGTGACTGACGGCTCAGGGCCCCGAAAGCGCAGCGACGAGCAAGCCGAGTCGCAGCTCCCGCTGCGGATCCGTCTCGCCGGTCGCGCAGCAACCGAGGCGATCGCCCGGGTGCCGATCATCTGGCCGCTCGTCCGGGGCCCGATCAGCCGCTTCTTCGCCAATGCCGCGGCGAAATGGGACGAGCGGGTGCGGCCAGACGAGGCGGATCACCTGGCTCCGCTCGTCGACGCCGTCGAACGACTGGACCCCTCCCCACATCGGATTCTCGACGTCGGCACCGGCACCGGTGCCGGCGCGCTGTGGCTCGCCCAGCGCTTCGAGTCGGCGGAGGTGCTCGGCGTCGACGTCGCCGCCGCGATGATCGACCGAGCCCGAGCCAAAGCCGCGGGCCGGGCGCGTTTCGAGACCACCGACACCAGGGGCGCGGCCCCCTACGGCCCGTTCGATCTCATCGTGCACCTCAACTGTCCGGTCCTCTTAGAGGACGTGGCTGCAACGCTCGACCCTGCCGGAACCGCTCTGGTCGTCGCCAGCCTGGGCCCGAGGACCCCGTTCTTCACCTCTCACGCGGCGCTCCGGCGGGGCTTTCGCCGCGCTGGCCTAACCCGGTTCGACGAAGGCGAGTCCGGCGACGGGACTTGGTTCGCCGCTCGCCGCTACTGACCCCAGCTCGGCCGCAGGTTGGCGAAGGGCACGCCGGGAGCGTTGGGATCGAGTGCCGTCACCCGGTCGGCCCCGGTGCCGTCGGCGTTCATCGTGAAGATGTTGGGTCCGCGGCGGAAGGCGATCGCGCTGCCGTTCGGCGAGAAGGCGGGTTCGGCGCCCTCGTCATCGCCCTTCGTCACCTGGACCCGATCGCCGCCGTCCTTGGCGTCGCAGATGAAGATCCGATTCTTCTTGGCGACCTCGGCGCCGAAGATGACCCGCTTCCCGTCGGGGGAGAAGGACGGGCGTTCGACCTCCTCGAACGGCTCCGAGGGCCTGGTCAGCTGTACCACGTCCCCTCCGTCGAGGTCCATCGCCTTCACCTGAGCGGTCCCGTTGAGGGTCCCGAGGAAGACGATCCGGCTGCCGTCCGGCGAGATCGACGGGGCTGAGTAGTTGTCCTCGCCGTGGGTCAGCTGGCGCTCGTCGGTGCCGTCGATGTCGATCGAGAAGATGTTCACGCCGTCGCTGTCCGGTCGATTGCCGAGGAAGACGACCATCTGTCCGTTCGCCGAGATCGACGGACTGGAGTCGGTGCCCGGGTCGTCGGTGAGCCGCCGCAGGTTGGCGCCGTTCGCGTTCCTCGCCCAGAGGTCAGCACCGCCACCGTCGGTTGCTTTGACGAAAACGATCGTCTTACCGTCGCGGGAGATCGTCGGCTGGGCGCCCGGGCCCCACTGCTTCAGCCCGCTCCCGTTCGCCCCGATCGTGAAGATCAGCGCCTCGTTGTTGCGTTTGCCCTGGAAGACGATCGTCCCGGGATCGATCGCCTGCGCCGACGGAGCGGCGACCAACAGCGCCACCAGGAGGGCGAGGAGCGAGAGGCCGAGATGCGGGCAGAGGCGGCGCAACCGGGGCATCTTCCTTTACTGGTTGCGCACTGTCAATTGCCCCGAGCCTGATCTAGGCTCGAACCAGGGTCATTTCTGAGGAGAGGAGATGCCGATGCCAACCTACGTGGCCACGGTCAACTGGACGGCGCAGGGCATCGCGAACTTCCAGGACAGCGTCGATCGCTACGACGCCGCCGCGGGACAGTTCGAGAAGCTCGGAGTTCGCTTCGTCGATGCCTACTGGACCCTCGGCGAGTACGACCTGGTGGTCGTGATCGAGGCCCCCGACGACGAGTCGGTCACCGCCGCGCTGCTGCAGCTCGGCGCCGTGGGCAATATCCGCACGAAGACCATGCGCGCCTTCTCGCGCGAGGAGATGCGCGGCGTTATCGAAAAGGCCGCCTAGAGGACGGCCGAGCACAAACCGGAGCCGGGGCGCCTCGGTCGCCCTCAGCAGCACATCGAGGCGCCCGGCTAGCCATTCTCGGATTGTCCATTAGGCTCCGCACATGAGCTCTCCCGCGACGCTGCTCTTGTGGTTCCAGCTGCGCTCGCCGGAGATGGCCGAGGACTTTGAGCAGCTGATGGCCGGGGATCGCGACATCGTCCGCAGCTCGCTAGACACGGTGTCGGATTGGCGGCTTTCACAGCCCGCAGACGTTCCCGGACAGGCGATCGACCAAGCCGATTACGTGCTGATTGCGGAGATCCACGGAGTCGACCGCTTCGAGCAACAGGCGAGCGAACACGTCCAACGCTTGACGGATGACCTGGCGCATCTCGTTTCCAACTACGGGATGCTGATCCTCCGTCCCGTCCTTTAGGGATCGCCGCCGCGATGGAGCCGAAGCTCGTGCGCGACGACCACATGATGCGTGTGGATGGTGACGTGCTCGAGGTCTTCGATGTTCAGTACCACGCCAGGCGGATTCCTTTGGTCTGGCTCGCCGTTCGCGTCGAACCAGCACGAAACGGCCGACTGGTGATCTACATCGGTCAAAACAATGTCGACCAGCCGCTTTACGCCCCGGGGAAGCAGAGCCCCGCCGTGCGGGGCGATGTCCTCGGGATCGGCATCGACGCTGAGGAGGAACCCGCCTATCGCGCTTTCTTCTCGGAAGTCGCTCAACTTTGCGGACGCCCGGTCGCGGCGATCTCCGATTCCTAAAGGGCCCGCCAGGGACAAGCCGCCGGTCGACCCGCTGGCCGACCGGCGCGCTAGCCCGAAACTGCCTAGGTGCCCATCCCGCTGAGGGCGGACGAGACGCTGCTGCCGGGAGATGCGGTGACGTCGAGTCGCGACGAGAACATCTCGTCCCCGGCGTTGCTGTTGGGTGCGAACTTCACCGTGATGCTGCACGTCGCCCCGGGGGCCAAGGCCGCCGTGCAGGTATTCGCCGTGATCTGGAATGCGGCAGGCCCGCCGATCTCCGAGTTGTGAAGCTCCACAATCGAAGCCGTGGGCACTCCGCTCGTCGACCCACCGGTGTTGGTGACGGTGAAGGCGTGAGTCGGACAGTCGGGGTCGGGGTCGGCCCCACAGGCCGCGAATCCGCCATGGGCGACGGCACCGAAGTCGAAGCTCGCCGGGTCGATCGCCAGCGTCGTCACGGCCGGAGGGGGCGGCGGCGGCATTACCGGAGGGGTCGCTGGCGGCGTTGCAGGCGGCGTCGCCGGAGGGGTCACGGGCATCGCCGGAGGGGTCACCTTGCCCGGTCCCGATTTCCGTTTCCCGCACCGCCTCTTGTTGGGGCCGGATTTGTGGTTTCCGTTCGAATTCGACGTGGCGCTGGATTTGGCATTTCCGTTCGATTTCTTCTTGCACTTCCCGTGCGCAGCCCCGCCCGCGCCTTTGCCCCCGCTATCCGTGTTCTTCCCCCCGCCACCGGTCGAGGCGGAGCCAGCCAAGGCCGAGCTCGTCAGACCGATCAGCAGCAAGGCCGCGACCAGCAGCACCGCCAGCGGCCAAAGGACCGGGTTGCCCGACTTCGCCTTCGCTTGCGTCATGTGTTCTCCCAGATCGTTTCTCGACCGAATGGCGCTTCCCCCAGATGCGGCTGAGGGATGCCGACGCAAGGTTGTCTGCTCGCCATCGGTGGCGCGACGTGGCCGCACCGAAGGATTAGCGCCGCAAGATCGGGCCGGCTGGACGGAAGTCGTACAGCACAGCTTCGGCGACGACACGGCGCCTCTACAGCGAGCTACCGCGGCGTCGCCGTTACCGAGGTCGCGGATCGCCCGTCGTGCATCGCGACGATGTAGACACGGTCCGATGACTCTTCATGGCGGTAGAGAAGGACCATCCAGGACCAGGGGCCGAGCACGAACCGGGTCGGCGCCCAGCGACCACCGAGTTCAGGCCCAGCGAATGGGAAATCCTCCAACCGCCTGAGCGAGCGTGCGATCCGCACCCAAGTATCGGCGGGCAAGCGGAGAACCGAGACGGCTTCTTCCACGTCCCGCCGCATCTGCGGGGTGGCAATGACCTGCGGCACTTAGGCAAGCTCGTCGAGCGGGGTCCCCTCGCCGCGAGCCGCCTGCGACAGGCCCTCCTGCGTGCGCTCCCAAGCACCGGGGATCGCGTCGAGAATCTCGGTGATGCGGGTGGCATCGGGGTCGGCGTCGTCCAGGGCCGTAGAGAGGAGCGATCGAGCCAACGTCCCCTCCTGCACATGCGTGCGCTTCGCGAGCCTGGCGAGCTTGGCCGCGTGCTCGTCATCAAGCGTGACGTTGATTCGCTTTGCCGCAGAGGCCACTTCGAGCAACGTACACGAAAATACACGACTTGTGCAGGCTAGATAGGACGGGTCGCGCCCCATCAGCAGGGTCGCTGTTCGCCCGCCATCGACAACTGCCGCACGGCCTCAACGTCGTCGGCGATCCGGCGGACAACCTTGCCGAGCAGCGCGGTCGCCGAGCGGCAGCCCTCCTCCCCAACAGGCTCGACCTCACGGCATGCGCTTGCAATCAGCAACTCGCGAATACCTTCGCTTCCTCCGTCACCGGGTAGCGCCTCCGCTGGCAGCACCATCAGCGTTTCCAGCAAGAAGCCGATCGTCACGACCGAACCCATCAGCTCCTCGATCAGCTCCTGGGAAGCCGAATGAATGCCTGGCTCCGATGCAGTCACGGCTGGCCAAGAGCGGAGTGAGCCAAAGCTCTCCCCCGCCACTCCCAATCGTGGTCGGAAAATGGGGCGGGCTGGACTCGAACCAGCGACCAAGGGATTATGAGTCCCGTGCTCTGACCAACTGAGCTACCGCCCCGCGGCGATGCAGCGCTGACGATACGTCCTTAGAAGACCCGAACGATCGAGGATGTTTTGGGTAAGCATTTTCGGGTAAAACTCAGAAATGCGAAAGTTCGTAGTCGCCGCGTGGGAACGGCAACGGCGCCGGGAGAGGGACCTGAGGACCGTCGAGGCAGAAACCGCGGAACACGCGGTGGTCGCGGTTGCGGTGACGCGGCAGACGGCCGACGAAGTCGTCTACGAAGCTTGGCCGGAGGGCGAGCCGGGCACCAACCTGCGGATGATCCTCGGCCGCCGCGGCGAGCGCCAGCTGACGCTGTAGCGGGTTCCTAGGCGCTGAACAGCTGGGCGAGCGAGCGGCCGACGTCGGGCGGCTCCTCTTCGCCCTTGGCCGCCGCTGCGGCGCCCTCGGCGAGGGCCTTGGCGGCATCGGCGATCTGGTGGTCGCGGCCACCGCGGATCGAGCCGGTCTTCTTCGCTTCGGCCAGGTCGGACTCCATCAGGCCGGCGAGCTCGGCGAGGCGGCGGAGGCCGACCACGCCGGCGGTGCCGCGCAGCGCGTGGGCTTCAGCCCGCATCGTCTCGAAGTCGGTCGTCGCGGTCGCGAGGCCGGCGGAGATGACGTCGCAACGGCGCCGCGCCTCCTCGGCGAACGACTCGAGGAGCTCGGTCTCGTCGGCCGCTTTGTCGCTCACCTGCCCACCGCCTTTTCCACCGCTTCATCCATCAGTTCGGTCCCGAAGCCGCCCTCGATCGCCGCCTTCACCACTCCTTCTTTGCCGATCGCGAACAGCCACGGCTCGCTCGGCAGGTGGAACGCGCGCACCTGCGGCAGAACGGTGAGGTCGCTCGGATCGCTGTCGTTGTAGATCTCCATGTGGATGAAACGGGCCTCTTTGCCGAATTCCGCCTTCGCCTGCTCGGCCACGTCGACGACGGGGCCGCAGACCCGACTCTGGCAGAACTTGGGGGTCGCGAACAAGAGGAGGATCGGTTCTTTCCCCAGCACGTCCGCGTAGTCCACTTCGTTTTGGGTATCGGGGGGTATTCGAGTCGTGATCTTCGACGCGTCCCCGCCGACATCCTGCGCGGTCGGCGTGTGAATCAGCGGCGCATTCTCACCGACCCGCGGTACGGCGTTGAATTCGCCGGCGTTGGCGCTGGCCAGCAGCCCGGTCGAGCGCAGTTCGCCATCTTCCTTGATCAGCGCCGCCAGCCGCCACGGGCCGCTTTCGGGCAGCGGCAGCTGGGCCGAGTAGACGACGCGGGCCGCGTCCGGGTCATCGGCGGTCGACCTCGCTTCGAACTGCGGATCGGTCGCCAGGGTTTCGATCTTCGCTGGAAATGGCCCGACGGCCGGCTGGTCGAGAGCTTCGCCGCGCTTCGAGCCCTTGCCTTTCGCCGCCGGGCCCTTCGAGTAGTAGATCGCGACTTCGGCGTCGTCGACTTCGGCGCCTTCCTTCTGAGCGCTGCTTTTTTCGAAGACTCCGAACGGGTAACGGTTCGAGCCGGCGTTGAAGACCATCGCCTGCGGCTGGACCTTCAGTTCGGCCGGCCCGTTGGCGCTCTGCAGGATCTGCCGCATCGTCCGGCCTTCGGCCGCGGGGAAGGCGCTTCTCGGCGGCGCCGGCGTGCTCGGTGTTCGCGGTGATCAGCCCGCAGGTCGCGGCCCAGCTGCAGGCACTGGGGCTCTGCAGGCCATGAGGAGGATCCTCACATTCCCGCTGCGCGCGGTCCGGTACGTGTGGCGGTTCGTCGATCCGCCGCTGAAGGCCGGTCGCGTGCCGCTGGGGCGGCTGGCGATCGCCGTGCAGGTGATCGTCGCGCTGGCGTTCGTCGGCTACACGTTGTCGAAGAAGTCGATCCGGCTGCCGTTCTCGGGCGAGCCCTACACGGTTCAGGTGATCTTCCCCGACGCCAAGGGCCTCGACCGCCTCGACGAGCCGGCCGCGGCCGTCGCCGGCACGCCCGTCGGCCGCGTCGACCGCGTCGAGTACGCGAA
>Ga0081455_10005841_pt1 | contig 13387 bp, 12 predicted proteins | sample TabmetS3T2R1_FD_70207 | JGI IMG/M metagenome (GOLD analysis project Ga0081455, IMG submission 70207) | Tabebuia heterophylla rhizosphere microbial communities from the University of Puerto Rico - S3T2R1 | ecosystem: Host-associated > Plants > Roots > Rhizosphere ... | reverse complement strand
GCTGCGCTCCACGTCGTTGCCAAATCACCCATCGCGCGTCTCGCCGCCTGGGCACACGAACGCGGCTGGGAACATCTTTCGCTACTTTCCACCGCAGGCAACAGCTACGACGCGGATTACTTTGGCGACACGTCAAAGTTCTCCAGGGGAATGCGCGCGCAACATCACGTGCCTGATGGCGATAATTGGGACGAAACCATCTTCAACGTCTTCAAGAAGAAGAACGCATTGATCAGGCACTTCTGGGGGTCGGAGATGAGCTTTGCCCCGCCTGCTCCCAAACAGCACCATCGCGCGGGCGACCTCGTCGACCCGCTCTGGGGTCTTCTCGACATGACGCCCGAAGGCCGCGGTGACTTCTTTCCGAAGGTGAACTACGACTAAGCCGCGCTCTTCAATGCGGCGATCAGGTCATCTATTTCCATCCGCTTGCGGAAATCGGGATCGACGAAACGCGCCTTCACGCGGCCGTCGCGGCCAACCACGAAGGTGGCCGGGATCGGTAGCACCCAGCCGTCATTGCCGTAGAAACTCGCCATGTCCTGGTAAGACAGCAATTGCTGGATTTCAGTGCCGAGCCAGATCGCAAGGTTGAGCGAGAGCGCATACCCGTTGTCGAGGTCGGTCAACACGGGAAACGGCGCGTCGGCCTCGGATTTGAATTTTTCGGCATAGGCCTGCGTTTCCGGCATGATCGCGATCGTCTGGGCGCCCAACGCCCTGATGCGGTCCTGCGCCTGGATCACGGCCCGCACATTCAGCCGGCAATAGGGGCACCAATGGCCGCGATAGAACATCACCGCGACCGGGCCGCGCTCGGTCAACGATTGCAGGCTGACCAACCGGCCGGTCTCATCCGGTAGCAGGAACGGCGGCATCACCTCGCCCGGCCGTGGCGCGTTTTCGCCGCCGCCGTTCTGGTTGAGCCGCACCACGAGGCGATCGACCGCCTCGCCATAGGCCGGAAAGATCTCCCGCCCCGCGGCGGCGTAGGCCTCGAGTTGCTCGCGCAGGGAACCGTCCATATCGCGGCATCGCAGGAACGCCTCCTTGAGGCGTTCGGCATTGGCTGTCGATAGCATCGTCGTCATGGCTTGCTCCGGCATTTCCGTATTATTTTCCGGTCCGGGCTGCCCCGCAAGGGCTGCCCGGACGTCGCGATGCGCCTGATCAGGGAATGTAGAAATTGCCGGTCGGATCGAGCATCCCCGAGGCCGAATAGAGCTGGCCGTTGTTCATGAAGAACACGGTGTTCTCGGGCACCTTCTTGGCGTTCTTCATCATTGCGTCGTGATTCTTGGGGGTCGCGGCCATCGCCATCGCCGACATCTTGCCGGGGCCGCCATACATGTAGGCCATGCCGGATTTGAACTCCCAGGCGCCTTGCGAGAAGGCAGTGGTGGCGACAGCGGCAAACGCCGCGGCGGCGACCAGGGTCTTGGAAAAGGTCTTCATCGGAAATTCCTCCATCTGGATGGTGACGCCCGCCATTCGGGCGCTGCCGCATCTGAGACGGGACCGGCCGACAAGAGAAATGCCGTTGCACAATCGGTTCGATAGCCGGGGCGTATTGATACCCCGCCGATAGCCCGCCGCTATCGACTTCACAGCGAATGCGCATTTCATCTTCGCGGTGCGGGCCTTCATCCTGTCCCCGAAGGCATGCGGAGGCATGCATCCATTGACAGGAGATTTCCCGATGACGCCTCATTTGATGAACCGCCTTGCGAATATGTGTGCCTCGCTGCTGGCGGCTTTGCTCATCCTTTCCGTTGCCCCCGCCGCGCGTGCCGACAGCGACGACGGCATCGTCCGCGTCAAGAGCGCCGTGCCGATGGCCGAGGCGATCACCCGCATCAAGGCGGATATCGCGGCAAAGGGCATCAAGTTCTTCATGGAGATCGACCAGTCCAAGCTCGCGGCGGACGCCGGCATCAAGCTGCGCCCCTCGACGCTGCTGGTATTCGGCAACCCTCCGCTCGGAACGCAGTTCATCACCTCGAACCCGAACGCCGGGCTCGACTGGCCGGTCCGCCTGCTCCTCACCCAGGACGACAATGGCGACGTCTGGGCGGTCTGGACCGATTTTGGCTGGATCGCCAGGCGCCACAACATCAAGGACCGTGTCGCCCAGTTCGAGATGGCGACCAAAGTGGTCGGCTCGATCACGTCGACGATTACGACGAGATAGTCGCTTGCCAGCTTACCTGACGCCGCCAGGCCGCGTCGCGCGGCCTGATCGTTGATGCGAACGGAAGGATTGCTTCGATGGCAGAGAAATTCGATGTGGTCATTCTGGGCGGCGGCAACGCCGGCATCGGCGTGACCGGGCCGGTGCGGCGCGCCGGAATGTCGGTCGCGATGATTGAGGCGGACCTGCTCGGCGGCACCTGCCCGAACCGCGGCTGCACGCCGAAGAAGGTGCTGGTCGCCGCCGGCCACGCGCTGCACGAAATCGAACGCGCGTCCATCCATCACATCGCCATCGGCAAACCGAAACTCGACTGGGCCGCGCTGATCGACCGCGAGAAGGACATGATCAAGGACATTCCTGCCAACCTCGCCCGCGCGATGGCCAAGCGCGATGTCGAGGTCATCAAGGGGCGCGGCGTCTTCACCGGGCCGAACACCATCCGTGTCGGCGACCGCGAACTCCGCGCCGGACACATCGTGGTCGCGACGGGGTCCAGGCCGCGGCCGCTGCCGATTCCCGGCGCCGAACTCATGATCACGTCGGATGAAATGCTGAGCGAACGCGAACTGCCGGGTTCGGTCATCTTCATCGGCGGCGGCGTGATCGCGCTGGAATTCGGCCATGTCTATGCCCGCGCCGGCGCCGAAGTCATGATCCTCGAGGCGCTGCCGCAACTGCTGCCCGCGATGGATGCCGACGCCGTCGCACGGCTGCAGGCCGAGAACGAACGCATCGGCATTCATGTCCGAACCGCCGTCCGCGTCAACCGCATCGAAGGCGCGAACGGCCGCCTGCGCGTGATCTTCGAGCACGGCGCGACCGAACATGCGGCCGAGGCCGACCGCGTGGTCAACGGCGCCGGCCGCCTCGCCAATGTCGATACGCTCGATCTTGCAGTTGGCCAGGTCGAGCACAACAATGGCCGCATCTCGATCGACCGACACCTGCGGTCGATCTCCAATCCCAACGTCTACGTCTGCGGCGACGCAGTGCCGACCTCGCCGCAGCTATCGCCGATCGCGACCTATGAGGGCGACATTGTCGGCCGCAACATTGTCGAAGGCCCGAAACACAGTCCCGACTATGCCAGCATGGCGACCTCCGTCTACACCGTGCCGCCGCTCGCCTCGGTCGGCCTGACGGAGGCCGCTGCCCGGCAGAAGGGACTGAGCGTCAACGTTCACGTCAACGACATGCTCGGCTGGTTCTCGGCGAAGACCTATGCCGAGACCGTGGCGTGGTCGAAGGTGATCGTCGATCGACCGACCGATCGCATTCTCGGCGCCCACATCGTCGGACATTCCGGACAGGAGCTCATCAACATCTTCGGGCTGGCGATGCGCTTTGGCATTACCGCAAGCCAGATCCGGGACAATGTCTACGCCTATCCGACGTTCGCCTCCGATCTCAAGCATATGCTCGGCCACGCATAGCGCGGCGCTATGGAGTCAAAAGCCAACCGGCATTTCCTCTCGCGCGCGATTTCCACGATGGTGACGACGTAGCCGGCCTGACTGCTCGGGCCGAGACAAGACAACAACAGAGGAGACCACGATGTCCAAATCCAACGTCACGTCACGCACTATCCGGCAAGGCCTCGCGCTTGCGGCGCTCGTCGCCGGCTCGTTTGCTACGGCATCCGGAGCCGCCGCGGGCGAATGCCCGGCCGGCAAGATGCAGGCAAATGCCCGGCCCATGGTCGATCACAAGGCCGTCGGCGTCACCGACGTCACGCTCGGTGCGATCAACCTCGAAAAACAGCCGGCGAACATTAGGGAGCGCGAGCTGCGCTTCCGCAAGCTGACGATCGAGCCCGGCGGCATCGTGCCCTGGCACAGCCATGACGACCGTCCGGCGCTGATCTTTGTCCAGCAGGGCGAGATCGTCGAATACGCCAGCAATTGTTCGGAGCCGATCGTGCACAAGGCCGGCGAGATCAGGCCGGAGGTCGCCGGCACTTCGCACTGGTGGAAGAACCTCGGCAAGGAGACCGTCATTCTCTATGTCGGCGATGTCCGCAAGGATCCGCACGACCACAACATGTAACCGTTTGTAACGAGCGCCCACCCGACGTCTCGTTGCCGGATGTGACGGCCTGGGGTCCCCGTGTCGCCCCGCACGCCCAGCCGTCACATCCCCCTTTCTCCAGAACGATGTTGAGGAGTGTCATGGCCGACATCGCCGCGCAGATGAAATCCGAAGCGGTGGCAATGCCGGATCACTCGCCGGGTGTCGTGCTGCGATCCCTGATCATCGGACTCACCGCGTTTCTGACCGTGGTCGATCTGTTCGCGACGCAGGCAATCCTTCCCTCGCTGACCCGGCATTACAACGTCACCCCTGCGGCGATGGGTATCGCGGTCAATGCCTGCACCATCGGCATGGCCGTCGCCGGCCTCGTCGTCGGCTTCCTGAGCCCGCATATCGATCGCCGGCTCGGCATTCTCGTCAGCCTTGTCGTGCTGGCCGTTCCTACCGCCTCTCTTGCCGTCGCACCCGATCTGACGACATTCACGCTGCTGCGGATCGTGCAGGGTCTCTGCATGGCCTCGGCGTTCGCGTTGACGCTGGCCTATCTCGGCGAGCAATGCAGTGCGGCCGATGCGGGCGGCGCGTTCGCCGCCTATATCACCGGCAATGTCGCCAGCAATCTGGTCGGCCGGCTGGTATCGGCCGCGATGGCCGATACGTTCGGGCTGGCTTCGAACTTCTATTTCTTCGCCCTGCTCAATCTTGCCGGCGCCGTACTGGTGTATTTCACCATCGCCCGGGTGAAGCCGATGCATGCGATGCCCACGGTGCAATCGCCGTTCGCGGCATCAGTCGCGCATTGGCGCAACCCGGCGCTGCGGTCGGCCTTTGCCATCGGCTTCTGCATCCTGTTTGCCTTCATCGGCACATTTACCTTCGTCAATTTCGTCCTGGTGCGCCCGCCGCTGTCGCTCGGACGGATGGATCTCGGCTTCGTCTATTTCGTCTTCGCGCCTTCAGTGGTTACGACGCTGTTCGCCGGCCGGGCGGCGGCGCGCTTTGGCACGCGGCGGGCGATCTGGAGCGCGCTTGCGCTCGCCGCCATCGGCCTGCCGCTGATGCTGTCTTCCCATCTTGCGGAGGTGCTGGCCGGCATGGTGCTGGTCGGCGTCGGTACGTTTTTCGCGCAGGCCTGCGCCACCGGCTTTGTCGGGCTGGCCGCCCGCGACAACCGCGGCATCGCCAGCGGAACCTATCTCGCCTGCTATTTCCTGGGCGGACTCGCCGGCAGCGCCGTGCTGGGCCAGTTGTTCGACCGCTTTGGGTGGCCCGCTTGTGTCGCCGGAGTCGGCGCAGCGCTTTGCGTCGCGGCGCTGCTCACCGCGCGCCTCACGCTTGATCCTCGGTCCGCCGCGTCTCCGGCATGAACAACCAGATGACCGTCAGGCCAAGGGCCGCGATTCCGGCCAGGCCGGTAAAGGCGATGCTGCTGCCAAAAGTGTCGCTGATATAGCCGGCCAGCACCGTGCTGAGCGATGCGCCGATACCGGTCGCCGTGCCGACGACACCCTGCGCCAGATTGAAGTGGCCGCTGCCGAACGCGACGTCGGCCACGATCAGCGGCACCATCACGCTGAGCACGGCTGCGGTGATGCCGTCGAACACCTGCACGGCGACCAGGAGGTAGGGATCTCTGACCACGGCAAACAAGAGGCCGCGGATTGCCAATGCACCGAATGCCAGCAGCAGCAGCGGCCGCCGGCCCCAGGTCTGCGCCTTGCGGCCTACCGAGGGCGAGGTCAACGCCACGATGGCCTGCGGCACGATGATGCAGGCGGCGATCAGGACCGGCGCCCATTGGCTCGACCGCGTCGTGACCACGCCCGCCATCAGCGGCAGCATCGCGGCATTGGCAAGCTGAAACAGCAGCACGCCGCCGGCAAAGATCAGCAGCGGCCGCTGCCGCAGCAGATGGAAGACGCTGGTAGCTTCCTTGTCGGGAACCTCGCGCACGATAGCGCCATGCGATTGCGCCACGTCGATTTCCTGCGCGCGGATACGGAACAGCGCCAGCAATGTCGGAAACGCCAGCAGGAAGGTGACGATGAATACCGCCCGGTTCGACAGCAGGTAGCCGGTTGCGCCCATCAGCGCCGCGGCCGAGCCGTTGCCGAGCGATGCGAAGCGGGCATTGCGCCCGAGCCGCTCGCCGATCGCGTAGGGCCCGACCAGGCCGAGGCTGATCGCGGCGATCGCCGGCCCCAGCACGCAGCTCGCCAGCGCGTGCAGGGTCGCCGCCGCCGTCACCACCGGGAAGATCGGCCACAGCGCATAGGCCAGCGCGGCGCAGCCGATGGTGGCGACCGCGAGCCCCGCGACCAGCCGCTCGGAGCGCGCGGCGTCGACGATGGCGCCGCCCGGCATCTGTCCGAGCAGGCCGATGATGCCGCCGATCGACAGCACGAAGCCGATCTCGACCTGCGTCCATTTCTGCGTCGTCAGGTAGACCGCAATGAACGGACCGAATCCGGTCTGCACGTCGGCGAGAAAGAAGATGAACCAGTCGAGGCCGCGCTGGCTCTCGCGCGAGGGTTTTGGCCTTTTTCCAGGCGGGGGCGAAAGCGGCACGACATCGCCTGCACCGGCAGATCGCCCATGGCGATCGTCGGCCGTCCGGTCCAGCGATGGGGATGGACGCGCGACCAGGTTACGGCTCCCTAGTGATCGAAATCCCACGGCTGCAAACGGCCGGCTGCACCGAGGACGATCACGGGTGCGTCCTCCTTGTATTCAGGCGCCGCCGCCACCTGAGCCTTGGTCAGTTCGAGGGTAATGCTGTCCTTCTTGTTGGCGACGCCGCCGAAACGCAGTGCGCCCCAGTCGACCACGATCCTGCGGCTGCCGACGCCGAGGAAGCCACCGAAATCGATCACCGCGGCACGCACCGTGCCCTCGCGATCCACGATCACATCGACGACGCGCCCCATGTCCTCGTTTGCGGCGCTTCGAACCTCGCGGCCGAGAATGCCGTGGGCATCCCTGGCGCCGATCACCGTGACCGATGGCGGCGGTGGCGGCTCCTTGGCGGCATCCGGCGCGGTGCGCGCCCCCTGTGTCGTCCCGGTATCCTGCGCGACGGAGCCCACGAGGCCGCTTGCGAAGCCGACCATCAAAACCACGATGAGAATACCAATGCGCATGGAGCCCTCCCGACCTCTAATGCATGAGCCGCGCATGGCTGCTAATGCGTCAACACGATCGACACCTGAATCTGGCCGCGGGTTCGAACCACTTCGAGCGACACTTCATCGCCGTGACGGCGGACCCTCAGGTCGACGCTGGAGGGCCCGAGCTGCAGGTCCCGGAGCATCACCTCGTTGAGGAACTCCGGCAGATGCGGATCGCGCAGGCGGATCTCGCCGCGGGCGGCATCGAATTCGAGGCCGAGCGCGGCTTCCAAGAGCGTGAAGGGCGTCGCACTGGCCCAGGCCTGCGGCGCACAGGCGACGGGGTAGAGCACCGGCCCGCGCCGTCTTTCGCGCTGGAAGCCGCAGAAAAGTTCCGGCAGACGCCGCAGGTCCATATAGCTTGCGGTGTCGAACAGGCCCTTAAACAGATGCGCCACCGAACGCTTCAGGCCATAGCGCGCCAAGCCGAGCGCGATCAGCGCATTGTCATGCGGCCAGATCGATCCGTCGTGATAGGACATCGGGTTGTAACGGGCCTCGCCGCGCGCGATCGTGCGAATGCCCCACCCGGAGAAGAATTTCGGACTCATGAGATCCGCCGCGACCAGCCGCGCGCGATCCGTTCTGACCATGCCGGTGAACAGAACCTGACCGGCATTCGAGCTTCGCACCTTGCATTGCCGCTTCGCCCCGTCGAGCGCCAGCGCGTAGGTGCCGAGCTCTTCGCACCAGAACGCCTTCTCGAAGCGCTCGGCAAGCAGCAGCGCTTCGGATTCCAGCGTCGCCGCCATCTCGATCAATCCGAGCCGCCGGGCGCAGCGCGACGCCAGCCGCTTGCCGGCAAAGACATAGCCCTGCACCTCCGCGAGTGCGATGTGGCCTTCGGCAAGCTGTCCATCGGCATGGAAGATCGCGTCGAAGGAATCCTTCCAGCCCTGGTTGGCCAGTCCCTGCTCGGTGGCGCGCTGATATTCGACGAAGCCGTCGCGATCGGGATCGCCGGGCCCGTCGATCCATTGCAAGGCCGCTTCGATCGCAGGCCACAACTCTCTCAGCGTTTCCTCGTCGCCGGTGCGCTCGACGTAGAGGCCAGCCAGCAGGACGAACAGCGAGGTCGAATCGACACTGCCGTAATATTGCGCGAACGGCACCTCGCGCAGCGCCGCCATCTCGCCGCCGCGCATCTCGTGCAGGATCTTGCCGGGCTCGGCGTCGGCCCGAGGATCGGTGGTCTTGGCCTGGAAGAACGCGAGCCGCCGCAGCACGCCCTGCGCGATGCGCGGATCGACCCACAGCATCTGCAGTGCGGTGATCAATCCGTCGCGGCCGAACGTGGTTGAGTACCAGGGGATACCGGCGTAGGGATACCGCCCCTGCGGCGTTTCCGTCATCAGCATGTTGAGGTCGGCCATTGCCCGGCACAGCACCTCGTTGAAGATGTTGTTCGAGGTTTCGATATTGGCCGCGCCCATCGTGGAGCGCCGCGTCTCGCGCCGGTGCGCGAGCAGGCCACGGAAGAACGGCGCCGGCTTCTGCATGATCGGCTTGTTGCAGGACACCGTGACGAACAGCGCGGTCACTTCCTTCGGTTCCAGTTCGAGATGATAGGTTGCCGAATTGACGGCGAGCCGCGTCGGCCGCGGCTCGAAATGGAGAGCGGTGATGCGGATCTGGCTGTCGAGCCCGCGATACTCCAGCACGACATCGGAGGGGCCGAGCAGCCGGCTGGAGCCTACACCGCGGCGCGGCCGGCGTTCGCCGCGCACCTCGAACAAATCGGCGAAATCATTGTCGAACAACAGCGTCAGGTCGAAGCTCGCCAGCCCGTCGCCATGATTTTGCAGCGCGATCCGCTGGTAGGCCGTGCCGCGCCACAGGAAGATCGAGCGCACGATGTGCAGCGTATCCTTCTGCAGCACCAGGCGGCCGTTGCGGTAGACGTCGGAATTGGTGAGGTCGACGGTCAGCGCCGAATTGTCGTCGCGCAGGTTGGAGCCGAGCAGCAGCGGCTGGACTTCGTCGAGCACCATCTCGAGCCGGGCGAGATAGCGCGTATCGGCGTTGAACAGGCCGTCGGGGCCGCCGGCCGACGCGCCGATGTCGCCGTGGCTGTCCAGTACGATGAAGGTGTCGTCATGCTTGAGCGAGCGGCGCTGCCGCGTCGCGGGGCCCGTCATCGGGATGTAGAACGGCGATTCCGCGACGTGTTCGGCAGCCTCGATGGTGATGAGCTGCGTGACTTCGGCTGTCATTTGGACCTCAAGCGATTTTCTTGCGCTGTGATGGACGCAATCGAGACACAAACGCTACTGCCGCAGTTCAGGCCGCATGGCTGGCGAGACGGCCGAGTTCCCGCGCGACCAATTCGCGATAAGGACCCCTTCCCTGCACGAGAATATCCGGCGGTCCGTCTTCGATGATCCGCCCGCCCTGCAGCACCACCACGCGGTCGAAATTGCGCAGGGTGGCAAGACGATGAGCGATGGCAATGACGGTACGCCCGCGCATCAGCCGCGACAATGCCTCGCGGATCGCCTCCTCGGATTCGCTGTCGAGCGCCGCGGTCGCCTCGTCCAGCAGCAGGATCGGCGCGTCCTTCAGAAAGGCGCGCGCAATAGCGATCCGCTGCCGCTGCCCGCCGGAGACCTTGATGCCGCGATCGCCGACGATGGTCGCCATGCCCTCGGGCAGGTTCTCGATGAAATCGCAGCGCGCCGCAATCGCCGCGCGCAGCACCTCGTCGTCGGTCGCGTTCGGCCGCCCATAGCGGATGTTTTCCATGATCGAGCGGTGGAACAGCGAGATGTCCTGCGGCACCACGGAGATCGCCTCGCGCAGGCTTTGCTGCGTCACCCGCGAGATGTCCTGGCCGTCGATCGTGACGCTGCCGCGCTGGATGTCGTAGAACCGCTGCAGCAGCATGAACAGCGTGGACTTACCGCCGCCTGAATGGCCGACCAGCCCGACCCGCTGCCCCGGCTGAATGCGCAGGGCGAACTTCTCGAACACCTGGGACCCGCCGGGATAGTGGAACGCGACGTTGTTGAAGGCGACGGCGGCGCCGCTGCGGATCAACGGCTCGGCCTCGGGATGATCCTTCAGCTCGTGCGGCAAGAGCAGCGTCGCAATCGCCTCGGTGAGGCGCGCGACATGCTGGGTCACGTCGACCAGCGCGACTGCAAGGTCGCGCGTCGCGCTCAGGATCGAAAGCCCGAGCGTGCAGACCAGCACGACGTCGCCGGTGGTCGCCCCGCCCTTCTGCCAGAGCGTGATGGCCCATGCGAGCAGCGCGATCGTCAGCATAATGGTCACGACAGCGTGAAGAAGCCGCAGCTTTTCCAGATAGCGCAGGCTGCGCCCGCGGGCATCGAGTTCCCGCCTGACGGTAGCGTCGAACCGGTCGTGTTCGTAGCTGAGGCCGCAGAAGGCGCGAACCAACGGCAGGTTACTGATGACATCGACCATCTCGCCATCGACTGCCGCCGCCTTGTCGGCGAAGTCGTCGTGCAACGGCTTGCCCGCCGCAGCGAGACGGAACATCGCCATCAGCATGATCGCCGCGATGACGATCAGGCCTGCGGACATCGCAACGCTCACCGTTCCGATCAAAAGAATGGCGGAAATCGTCGCAACACATGGCGGCAACACGTTCCAGACGAACATGTTTTCGACGGTGAAGACGGCGTTCGACGTCGCGGTGATGCGGCTGGTCAGCATGCCCGGCAGCCGGTCGGAGAAATAGCTGGGGGCGTGCCCCGTCAAATGACGGAACATGTCGCGGCGCAGATCACCGGTGACTCCGACAAAGGTGAAGCTCGCGATCCAGCTTGCTACCCGCCACAACAGATTGTCGGCGGCAATGAGCGACATGAGAAAAGCGAATGCCAGCCATACGTTGCTGGCGTGCGACTGACCGGCCGTCAGGCTGTCGACCAGATTCTTCACGCCGTATTGCGTGCCCACCGAACAGGCAACCGCTGCCACGACCGCGGACACAATGATGACGTGAGCCGCACGACGCTGGCGCAGATAGCGCAGGACGAATGGAAAAGGACGTCGCGCATATCCAGAGAGATTGTCCATGAGTTCCGCAAACCTGTTGAGAGTGAAGAAGAATCTCTAACGCCTGCCGCACACGGTGACGTGAAGAGTGCCGTTTCGGATTTCCGTGCGCGTGGCCATCAACGCGCAACAATTCTGCAGCATCGAGATTTCAGTAAATCTGTTTCTGTCAGATGGCATCAGCAAGACAGCCGTGTGGAGGAAGCAAGATGTGCTGACATTGGGAACTTCGCAGATACGGGAACGTTCCCGCTATCGGCACGCCAGTGTCATTCGTGGGCTGAGGGCTTGTTCAACTACTATTCCAAATAGGAGACGCAAATATGCGCATCGCGCAGGTCGCCCCGCTGACGGAGGCTGTCCCCCCTAAACTGTACGGCGGCACCGAGCGGGTGGTGCACTGGCTAACCGAGGAACTGGTAAAATTGGGGCACGACGTCACGCTGTTTGCCAGCGGCGACTCCCATACCTCGGCGAAACTCGAGGCGACGTGGCCGAAAGCGCTGCGCCTCGACGGCTCGGTCCGGGACCCCAACGCGCTGCACATGGTGATGCTGGAGCGTGTGCGGCAGAAGTGCGACGACGAAGAGTTCGATTTTCTGCACTTTCATCTCGACTACTATCCATTCTCGCTGTTCTACCGGCAGCCGACACCGTTCCTGACCACGCTGCATGGCAGGCTCGACCTGCCGGAGCACCAGCCGGTATTCACGACGTTCTCCAAGGTTCCGGTGATCTCGATCTCCGACGCGCAGCGCCGCCCGGTGCCGAAGGCCAATTGGGTGCGTACCATTCACCATGGGCTGCCGGAGGACCTGCTGACGCCGCAGCAGGTGAAGCCTTCCTATCTCGCGGTGCTCGGCCGCATTGCGCCGGAGAAAGGCGTCGACCGCGCCATCCGCATCGCTACCCGCTGCGGCATTCCGCTCAAGATCGCGGCAAAGGTCGATCGCGCCGACCAGGACTATTACGACGAGTTGATCTCACCGCTCATCAAGGCCAATCCGCTGGTCGAGTTTATCGGAGAGATCAGCGATCGCGAGAAATCCGACTTCCTCAGCGGCGCGTATGGGCTGCTGGTTCCGATCGACTGGCCGGAGCCGTTTGGTCTCGTGATGATCGAGGCCATGGCCTGCGGCACGCCGGTTATTGCCTATAACCGCGGCTCGGTCCCGGAGATCATCGATTCCGGCCTGACCGGCTTCGTGGTCGAGGATGAAACCAGCGCGGTTGGCGTGATCGATCGTCTCATCGCGCTGGACCGGGCCGCCATCCGCAAGCGGTTCGAAGCCCGCTTCACCGCACGCCGCATGGCGCTCGATTATCTCGCCGCCTATCGCGGCCTGACGGAGCAGGCGGAGCCGCGGATCAAGCTGGTCAGCAGCGCGGAGTAGGCGCAAAGGCCACCGTCATTCCGGGATGGTCAGTCAGGACCAGACCTCAGGCGCGCAATTGCGCACCGGGGAATCTCGAGATTCTCAGGGGCGCCAGAGGCGCCCCATAGTTCGCGCCTTCGCGCGCCCCGGAATGACTCTCTTTCAGCTCACCTCCGTCCGCTTCGGTTCGACGATCTCGAACATCCGCGGAAACTCGTCCATCAGCATCATCAATTCGCCGAGCCGCGTCGGATCGCCGCTGACCTTGATCTTGCCGGCGCCGACCGCTTCCGGGAACGTCGTCAGCTTGGCAATCACTTCATCGAGCACGCTGCGCGATAGCGTGAAGCCGGCGTCGGCGTCGGCCGCCTGTGCGCCGGTCACATAGGTCAACGCGCAGTTTTCCAGGTTGAGAATGAAGCTCTCGCCGGTGTCGGTAAAATTCCAGTTCAGCACGATGCGCTTGCCTTCGGCCTTGGGGCCGTTGAGGCGGACGCCGAGCACGTCCCAGAGCTGTTCGGTGCGCAGCGCGGCGAGCGTCTCGCGCGGCATGGTGGAGCGCGGCGGGGTCTTCGGCATGCCCTGCCGTAACTCCT
>Ga0081455_10005840_pt1 | contig 13388 bp, 15 predicted proteins | sample TabmetS3T2R1_FD_70207 | JGI IMG/M metagenome (GOLD analysis project Ga0081455, IMG submission 70207) | Tabebuia heterophylla rhizosphere microbial communities from the University of Puerto Rico - S3T2R1 | ecosystem: Host-associated > Plants > Roots > Rhizosphere ... | reverse complement strand
GCACGGATCAGAACCCTGCCACCTCGTGGGCCTCGTAGGGCGCCTCCAACTCAGCGACCTCGTCATCGGTCAGCTCCAGCTCGATGGCGGCGAGGGCATCGTCGAGCTGGTGGGGCTTAGTAGCGCCGACAATCGGAGAGGTCACGACAGGGTTGCGCGCCACCCACGCCAGCGCGACCTGCGCGCGGGAGACGCCGCGACGCTCCGCGACCCGGGCAACAGCCTCCACGATCTGGGCGTCTGAGTCGCGGTAGAGCGTTTTACCGAACTCGTCGGTCTCGGATCGGTTGGTGGTGGCGTCCCAGTCGCGGGTGAGCTTGCCGCGCGCTAGCGGGCTCCATGGGGTGACAGCGATGCCCTCGGCGGCGCACAGTGGCAGCATCTCCCGCTCCTCCTCCCGGTAGAGCAGGTTGTAGTGGTCCTGCATGCTCACAAAGCGGTGCCAACCGTGCTGCTCCTGCAGGTACAAGGCCTTGGCGAACTGCCAGGACCACATCGATGAGGCGCCCAGGTAGCGCACCTTGCCAGCCGCCACAACGTCGTGGAGTGCCCGCAGCGTCTCCCTAATCGGCGTGCTGGAGTCCCAGCGGTGGATGATGTACAGGTCGATGTAGTCGGTGCCCAACCGGCGCAAGCTGTTGTCAATCTCTGCGAGGATCGCCTTACGCGACAGCCCCCTGCCGTTGGGGCCCGGCCGCACTTGGCCGAAGACCTTGGTTGCGATGACCACCTCGTCGCGGCGGACCTTCTTGAGCAGCACCGAGCCGAGGATTTCCTCGCTGGAGCCGTTGGAGTACACGTTCGCGGTGTCGAAGAAGTTGACCCCGGCGTCCAGCGCCTTGAGCAGGAAGGGGGCGCTCTCATCCTCGGGGAGCGCCCACGGGTGCCCGCCCCGCTGCGGGTCGCCATAGCTCATGCACCCCAGGCAGAGCTTTGACACCTCGAGTCCGGTAGTGCCCAGGTTCACATAGTCCATGCCTGGAGTCTTCTACAGCCGCTGGGCTCCACGGGCCCACCCCCTCCCGTGCATACGCGGACGTCAAGCGGGCATCACCGGCCGGCCAATCGCCACGAGTCAGCACGTTCTGGACTCCCTCGTAAGCAGTAGGTCCGATCGGGAGCCAATTTGGGAGCCACACGCCATCCACCATTAGCGCACGCATCCGTATTGATCAGGACCCTGCGCTGGGCTGGAGCGCCAGTCCCGACGGACGACGCTGGATGCATAGTCGCAAACTTTGGATCAAAAGATCGGACTCGACAAAACGCGAGCTCAGAGTGTCGCGCTTGTGTTTGAGAGCCTCGCGATTGAGCCACTTCTCCGCAGCTCTCAATTCTTGCTTCACTCTCCACGAATGATCGCCAGGGCCTGGTGGACGGGCTTAGGGGTGCGAGCAAGGACTGACATCTTCAACAAGACGAGGTAGAGCGATGGAGGATCGACTGCTGTATCGCGTGCCTGAAGTTGCGGTGATCTTGAACATTAGCCGATCAAAGGTCTACGAGCTGTTAAGTTCGGGCGATCTTGAATCCGTCGAGATTGATCGCATTCGTCTGGTGCCGTGCTCTGATCTACACGCCTATGTTGATCAGCTCCACTCGGTCGACAAGTCTGCCTGACCGTTGCTGAGTGGTTGACTTCCCAAATATGCCGTCGGCAATGCATTCGACATGCCAGCATCGGCTGTGAACATCAACTGACCGCGGCTGATCCCATGAGCTGTAATGCCTCGGCGGACCGGCCCTAAGCCGTCCGACTCGGCCCGCCGGGCGAGGCCGCGTCGGGCGAACACGACTGATCCGCACTCACGGTTCATCGTCACCGGCTCCAGCGGGGTGTTGCAGGGCTACAACGGTTTGATTAGGTACTTCACCGGGCTGGCGAGATTTGTATTCGCGATCCCTTGACCCCAGATCGCGGGCTCGTTTTGTCGTGTCCTCCTGAGCGTGCGACGCAGGGGAATGCGGGTCGGGTGAGGGCGCGCTGAGGTCTGGGCGGCCGAATTCGTTGGTCCCAATTTTAGTCCAAGCCGTCCATCTTTCATTACGAATTTCGACCCGTGGTTGAGGCCAGGCAGTTTGGTGCTGCAGGTCTGTTGTTTCGCTAGGTTCGTCCTGGCAGGCTCCCCACTCGTAGTAACCGTGCCGCGAAGGGAGGGACGTTGAATCAGCGATCCAGTGGTCTTCGCCTGAGCGAGGAGTTTTACAGGAATTGCGTGGCGCCTGCGCTCGCCGCGGAGTTCCCGCGGTTGCCCCATGCAGCTGGGCTCATGGGCCGAGGGTCGGAGGTACTTGGATACGACGACAGCATGTCCACCGATCACACCTGGTTCGCTCGTGTGATCGTCTTCTTGTCGGCTGAGGTCCCCGTCGAGCAGGGTGAATCGGTGCAAGCCCAGCTGAACGCGCGGATCCCGGATCTGTTCGACGGGCTTCCGACCGACGTCAAAGTGACTACTGTGCAGCACTACTTCCTGGACCAGCTCGGTCTGGACGTTTCGGTCGCCTGGGACGCCTACGACTGGATCAGTCTGCCGGAGCAACGTCTGTGTGCCATGACGGCTGGAGCCGTCTTCTACGATGAGCTCGACCTGGAGACGGTGCGCCTGCGACTGGCCTACTACCCAAGAGATGTCTGGCTGTACTTGATGCTTGCGGGCTGGTGGCGGGTGCACCCGGAGATGAATCTTGTAGGTCGCGCCGGGTATGCAGGGGATGAACTCGGGTCGGCCTTGATTGCGAGCAAGATCGTGTCCGGGCTCATGCACCTGTCGTTTCTGATCGAACGTCGATATGCGCCTTACGTGAAGTGGTTTGGCACCGCCTTCTCGAAACTCCAGATCGCTGATCGCTTGTCGGCGCCGCTCGATAGCGCGCTACACGCACGCAGCTGGAAGGAGCGCGAGAAAGCACTGTGCATCGGCTACGAGATCGTTGCAAGCGCATTCAACGACCTTGAGATCGCACCTCGGCTGACTCTCGAGCCGGTCCGAATGTGGGAGCGTCCGTTTACTGTCATGTGGGCGGACTTTCCCGGCGCGCTCAGCGCGTCGATTAGTGATCCACAGGTGCGCGACCTGGTCGAGCGCTGGCCGACCGGGGGCATTGATCAAGTGCAAGACATTCTTTGGGCGCCTAAGTCGCGAATTAAGGTGCGCGAACTTGCGAAGCGATAAGTCCCCGACATGACCGACGCCGCCCGCAGCGAGACACGCGCCGCCAGGCCGAAAGCAGCGAGGCCGCGGCAGCCACATCGACACAGCAAATGCGCCCTTCAACGCCAACAACCTCGGAGATCGAATTCGTGGGCAAGGACCCCGCGCTGAGCCGGCTCCTGCTTGCCGCTTGCACAGCCACCTGAGATTTGTGCCGATTGGCTTGGTAGTCGCGCCAAGCGCGAGGGACTTTCACTGTCGGGCTGGCGAGATTTGAACTCGCGACCCCTTGACCCCAGATCGGGCTTTCACGGTTGTCGGGCGTGAACCACTTATCACTGGTGTCCATGCCTGACCGTTGAGGTGCCCTGAATTCGGCCGTCTTGGTCCGTAGTTGGTCCGTAGTTTTCGCACCGAGCACGCTCGTGATTGCCAACCACTCGTCGGCGCGAGTGTCAATTCTGTCTCAGCAAGAGTCTGGCTCATGCCCCCTTCAGTGGAATGGTGCCGCATTCTTCCGACGCGGGGCGTTGTTGGCTGGTGAACCTGGCTCGGCCTCGGCTTGCTAGGGTCCCCAGGTTCTACCGGTCCCGGCGCCGAGGCCGCCGCGGCTGGGATTGGCCGGTCGGCCGTGTATCGGTGGTTAGACGAGCGATTCTGCGAACTAAGCGCCGCTGGGATGACCGTGGACATGCGCAGCTTCTGGTCCGGTTGACCGACCAGGTCACGGCCAAGGCCAACGGCGGCGCGCAGCGGCGAAGCTAGGTGAGCGCCAGGTTGCGGCAGCTGCGCACGTGGAGGCCCTACCGTCCTCGATGTCGTGTAGACGATCACTACGGTTGAAACACGGCGGGTACGGCGAGCTTCCCAAGCTGAGAGTGGCTGCTCCGGGTCGCTAGCGTCCTCGGATCGAGTCCTCGGGGGTCGACTTCGCCTCCGCAGACCTCACCCATTTAGTGTGATGACCCGGTCGCTGGGCCTCTCTACTGTTTCCCTCAGTGGGCTCGGCTGGAGGAGAAGCGCGTGAAAGTGGTGTCGATCAGCGCACCGAGCACAGTGGCGAGGTAATGCGCACCGTCTGGACTTTCGTCACATCGCTGCTCACGAATGCCCGTTGCCATGAGACGGCGACTCGCGGCGATCTTCGCGCTAGTGGTGGCCGCGGCCACGCTCGCGCTCGCGATCACGGTCGCCGTAAACCAGTTCCCGCGTGGCCTGATTCTGCTTGGCTGCGTGCTGATCGTCGGCGCCTCCGCCTGGTACGGCTTGCGCAGGCGAGGCATAGCGCGTCTGGCAGGGCTGGCCGTTGCCGGCATCGCGCTCGCAGCTGCCGTGGTCCTGATTGTTGGGCGCGGGGCGCCCGGCGTCGATGTGCTGGTTGTGGCCGGCGTCCTAGTGTCGGTGGCGGCGGCACGTGTCGCCTTTGCAGTCCACGTCGATCTGCCGAGCGCCCCAGCGCCGCGCCAACCGGTGCTCTTCTTCAATCCGCGCTCCGGCGGCGGGAAGGCGGAGCGCTTTGCGCTGGCCAAGGAGGCTCGTGAGCGCGGGATCGAGCCGATTGAGCTGAAGGCCGGTGACGACCTTGAGGTCCTCGTGCGTCGCGCGGTTGAGCGCGGCGCGGACGGGCTCGCCATGGCGGGTGGGGACGGCTCGCAGGCCATCGTCGCCGCGATCGCCTCCGAGTTCGGGTTGCCGTACGCCTGCGTGCCTGCCGGCACCCGCAACCACTTCGCGCTTGACCTCGGCGTTGACCGCAACGATGTGGTCGGCGCCCTCGACGCATTTGTCGACGCCGGTGAGCGGCTGGTGGACCTCGGCGACTTGAACGGGCGGGTGTTCGTCAACAATGTGTCGCTTGGGCTCTACGCCGAGGCGGTGCAGCACGCCGGCTACCGCGACGCCAAGATCCGCACCGTGTTGGACACCGTGCCCGATGTGCTCGGCCCGACCGGCGATGAGCTCGATTTGCGGTGGCGCGGGCCGGGCGGGCATGAGCATCGCGGCGGTGCCGCGGTGCTGGTGTCCAACAACCAATACCGGCTCGGGCGCGCGATCGGCTCAGGCACGCGCCCACGCATCGACGACGGCCTTCTTGGGATCACCGTCGTTGGGGCGATGTCTTGGCAGGACGAGGACGGGCGTTCGTTGCAGCGCCCGTGGCGAGCGTGGTCTGCGCCGACTTTCGAGGTCGACTCCGAGCGGCCCATCCCCGCCGGCATTGACGGCGAGGCGCTTGTGCTTGATGCGCCGCTGCGGTTTAGCATTCGGTCCAAAGTCTTACGCGTGCGCGTCGCCCGCAAGCACCCTGGCGCCTCGCCTTCGGCACTAGTTCCCGAAGGCTTTCGAGCGGGCCTTGTGGAGCTCGTGCAAATCGCCTTCGGCCGCAACGAAAAGCCTGCAGGCTCAACCCCAGAGAGGCCAGAATGACCAATCTATTGGAGATCACCGAGAAGGAGCGGCTTAGCCGCGAGGACGCCGCCGCACGCCTGCACGCCCTTGCCGACGCTCTCGCCCGGCATAACGACGTCGAGTTCGACCGCGGCGGCCTGCAGTTCAAGGTACACGTGCCTGACGAGGTGGAGTTCAAGCTCGAGATCGAGTTCGAAGAGGACGAGCGCGAGCTTGAGATCGAACTCAAATGGTGATGTAAACCCGCCGGTGACCTTGCTCCGTAGCCTTGACACTTACGACCGTGCTGCCTACCGATGGGTGGCCCAGCTGCACCTGCCAGTGCTGGACAAGTCGCTGAGGCTGGTATCTGACTTCGCCAACTTCTCCAAGCCGTGGTTCCTCATTGCCGGCCTGCTCGCGCTGTTCGGAGGGAGTCGTGGCAGGCGTGCCGCGCTCACCGGGCTAGCGGCGATCGGCGCGGCGTCTCTGGTGGTGAACCAACCCATGAAGCTTGCCGGTGAACGCCTCCGCCCGGACCGAGAAGGTAGCAGGGTTCCCCAGGAGCGGTGGCTGCGCATGCCGTCGTCGACGTCGTTCCCTTCCGGTCACTCCGCGTCCGCCGCGGCCTTCGCAGGTGCCGTTGGAGATGTCCTCCCAGCGCTCCGGCTACCGTTCCGGGTGGCAGCGTCGATCGTGGCTTTTTCCCGCGTGTATACAGGCGTGCACTACCCGGGTGACGTACTCGTCGGTGCGACCGTCGGCACCCTGGCCGGAAGGTTGACATCCGCGGTGGCGCGCCGCATTTCGCGCCGCAGCGCGGTTGCCCGACGCTCATCGCTTGGAGTCCCAGGGGTTCAGGGAGCGGTGCGGCCGGCAGTTGTTGTAGTAGGTCAGGAATTGGTCGCAGAGGGTTTGCAGCTCAGCGATGGTGGTGGGTTGTTGGGGTTGGGCGCGGAGCCATTTCTTCAGTGTTTGTTGGAACCAGTTATCGCTGGTGTCGACGGTTGACCGTTGTGATGCGCTGAGTTGGGTTGTCGGGGTCCGTAGCTGCTCCGTAGTTTGCCCCACTCCATCCACATCGGCGCGCGCCGCTGGTATATGGCGACGCGCACATCGGTGTACTCGATCAACGCAACCGTAAACGCCATGCCGGTGTCGCCGATCCCCACCACCAAGAGGCATCCCATCGTGGTCAGCCGCGCAGGTATGCGAGTACGGCCGACACCCGACGGTCGCTGCCCGGATCCAGGTCGAGCTTGGCGAAAATGCTTCCGACGTGCTTGCGGACGGCGGCTTCGCTAACGAAAAGCCGCTGCGCGATCGAGCCGTTCGTCAAGCCCTGAGCCATCAGGCCGAGCACCTCGTGCTCACGTGAAGTCAGGCGCGCCATTGGCGCGTCGGCTCGGCGACGTGAGAGCAGCTGGCGGACGACCTCGGGGTCGATCACGGTGCCTCCAGCCGCGACCCGGTCGAGCGAGTCGACGAACTCGGCGACCTTGCCGACCCTGTCCTTGAGGAGATAGCCGACACCGCCGGGGCCGGGCGCATCGAGAAGACCGGGCAGGTAGGCGTCGGCGACGTATTGCGAGAGCACGAGGATCCCGATCCGGTCATTGCCGGCCCGGATCTCGGCGGCGGCCCGCAGACCCTCGTCGCTGAATGTCGGCGGCATCCGTACGTCGGTGATCACAACGTCCGGCGGGTCGTTGCGCACGGCCACGACGAGTGCGTCGGCGTCGTCGACCGCGCGGACGACGTGGCCAACGCTGGTCAGGATGCCGACCAAGCCCTCGCGCAGCAGCGCCGCGTCCTCGGCCAGCACGATCCTCAGTTGGTCTGGCACGGCACCTCCATACGCAGCCGGGTCGGACCGCCGACCGGGCTCGTGATGTCGAGCGTGCCACTCAACGCGTCGACCCGCGTGATCAGGCCAGCGAGCCCCGTGCCGCCTCCAGGATCGGCGCCGCCCACGCCGTCATCCTCGACGACCACGACGAGCGATCCCGCCGCCAACCAGCCGCGCACGGTACACCGCGACGCCCGAGAGTGCTTGGCCACATTGGACAGCGCCTCGCTGACGACGAAGTACGCCGCGGCCTCGACTGGCTGCGGCAGCCGGTCGGTCAGGTCGAACTCCACTGACACCGGGATCGGAAGCCGGTCGGCCACCTCGTTGACGGCGGCGGGGAGACCGCGGTCGACCAGCACCTGTGGATGGATGTCACGGACCGCGTCCCGGAGATCGGCCAGCGCGCTCTCGGCCTCGGCATGCGCCTTGCGGAGAAGCTCGCGAACCTCGCCCTCGGGCAGCTGGTACTCGGCCAGGCCAAGCGTCATGGTGAGCCCGACCAGTCGCTGTTGAACGCCATCGTGCAGATGCCGCTCTATCCGGCGGCGTTCGGTCTCGAAAGCGTCGACCAGGTCCAGCCGAGATCGCCGCAGCTCGGCCACTCGCTCCCGAAGCTCCTCCTCCCGCGGGCCGAGCAAGCTGCGGGCCAGCTCCGCCTGCGCCGCCGCGGCCAGCGTCAGGACATACGCGCTGAGCACAAACCAGGCTGGCGCAACCAGCAACGCGAGCGGCAACGCCTCGGCCGGCGTGTCGGCCTTCCACCACAAAACGCCGACCGACTCGAACGAGGCGATCAGCGGCGACAGCGCCAGGACTCCGGTGGCCAACAGTGTGACCAGGACGAGCACGAAGTCGACCCAGCCGACGAGAAACGCCAGCAGTGCGGTGTAGCCGAGGGCGCGCAGCGAGGCTGGCTCTCGACGGCGGTAGGCGATCCGCTGCCGCAGGGTGGTGTCGGGGAGCGCAGGATGGGGACTGGCGAGCGGCGGCTCGTCAGGGCCCTGCATGAGCCGGAGCCGCCAACGTTCGAGGCGGCCCACGCCAACGCCGAGGACCGGCAGTGAGTACAGCACGAGGATGCCGATCCACACCGGACTGAGCATGATGCCCGCGACGACGGCACCGACCAGCCCGGCCAGGACGCCCAGCGCGACGAACGGCGAGGAAACGACGTAGGCGAACGACCGCCACGGCCAGGCCGACGCGAGGAAGCGCCACGGCCGGTCGGCCAGGGCGCTCCAGGCCGTCGCAGCTCGGCGCACGCCTCGACGGTAATGCGCCGACCCTTTTGCCGTCTGTAGCGCATGCGCTACCTCGGAAGTAGCGCCGAGGCCAGAGACTTCGCGGCCGCGGCGACATGTGATGGATGGCATGGAAACCAGTACTCCCGCGGTCGTCCTCGACCGCCTGACGAAGACCTACCGCTCGGGAGCCGGCAAGGTTCGGGCGCTGCGCGATGTGACGTACGCCTTCTCGCGCGGCTCGTTCACGGCGGTCATGGGTGCGTCCGGATCCGGCAAATCCACCCTGCTGCAATGCGCCGCTGGCTTGGACCGACCCTCCTCAGGCCGCGTGCTGCTCGGCGACACCGACCTGGGCACGCTCAACCCAGTCCGGCTGACCAGACTCCGCCGGGCGCGGATGGGTTTCGTCTTCCAGGCGTACAACCTGCTCCCGGCGCTCAGCGCGTACGAGAACGTTGCCCTCCCACTGCGCCTGGCCGGCGCCAAGCCGCAGCGGAAGGAGATCGGCGACGTCTTGCACCGGGTCGGGCTCGGCGACATGGGACGGCGGCGCCCGGCCGAGCTGTCCGGCGGCCAGCAGCAGCGGGTCGCGGTCGCTCGTGCCCTCGCTACCCGGCCGGAGGTGCTGTTCGCCGATGAGCCGACCGGAGCCCTGGACACCGGCACCAGCCGCCAGATCCTGGGACTGCTACAGGACGCCAAGGGACATGCCGGGCAGACCGTCGTGATGGTGACCCATGACCCGATGGCCGCCGCCTACGCGGACGTCGTCGTCTTTCTCGAGGATGGTCAGATTGCCGGCACCTTGCGAGGGGCCAGCGCCGGCGAGATCGCAGCCGCCATGAGCGAGTTGGAGAACTGATGTTGCAGATCAGTCGCCGCACGGTCCGGCAGAACTGGGCCCTCTATGTCGGCTGCTTCGTCGCAGTCGCCGTTGGCGTAGTCCTGCTCGGCCTCGCCGCCAATGCGATCGCCGCGGGCAACGCCTACGCCAATCACCATCCGGGCGGCTTCGTTTTCACGGTGACCGGCGGCGACATGGCCGAGCACACCGAGCGCTACATCCCCGAGGAGCAGAGCCCCGAAGGCTTGCAGGCCCTGCTGGGATTGGTCTCCGGAATCTGTGGGTTCATGACGATATTCGTCGTGGCCAGCACGTTCGCTTTCGTGGTTGCGGCGCGTCGGCGGGAGCTCGGGCTGCTTCGGCTGGTCGGCGCCACGCCGCGTCAGGTGCGACGCATGATCCTCGGCGAGGCGCTGACTGTCGCGGTAGCCGCCGCTTTCGCGGGGTCGCTGCTGGCGTACGCACTGACGCCACCGATGCTCGAGCTGGCCGCCGGCACGGAGTTCTCGCCGATGAAGCTCGACCCGCCGAGCCAGTGGATCCCGCTGTCGATCGCATCGGGCATCGGCGTGACCGTGGCACTGCTCGGAGCCTGGGTCTCGTCCCGGCGCGCCGCCAAGGTGGCGCCGATCGATGCGCTGCGGGAATCAGCGACCGAGCCACCGCGACTCACAGTGAGCCGGGTGATCTTCGGCGTCTTGGGTCTGTGTGGTGCCGCCACGATGATCGCGTTCATCAAGCCGGACAACTTCGAGGTTGCCGTCACTATGGCGATCTTGGTACCCATCGTATTCGTGATCGGCATGGTCGCGTTGGCGCCGGTCTTCGTGCCGGTCATCGCGAGACTTTGGGGCCTCGTGCTGCGCCGGTCCGCAGGTGTGCCGGGCTACCTCGCCGATCGGAACGTCTGGGCGTCGCCGCGGCGTACCGGGTCGTTGGCCGCACCAATCCTCGCCATCTGTGCCATCGCCGGCACGCTCTCGGTGATGATGAGCTTCGTCGGTGACCTGACGTACGCCCAGGGTCTCCAGGCGTCCCGGCCGTCCGCCGCGGTCGACTGATGCGTTCCGGGCGGCGCACTCGGCCGCTGACTTATCACGGCCTCCTCATCGACACCGATCCTTCGCCCCGCCCTAGGCCCATACGACGTGACGAGCGGTCACCACCGACCATCTCGATCTGCTTGACGTACCCAAGCCGATTTCGAGATCCGATGTGCCATACAGACCCCTGGATTCCCGCTCGGCCCCACGTCTTCCCGAAGCGACGGCGTGCACGGCTTGACGGCCACGCACACCCGGCGAACATTTCGATAGGTCAAACACGCTAAGACAGTGTTAGGGCCTAGCTCGCAATTGGTCGGCCCCGAGGGGGTGATTGCCTCACATCAATTACATGTCTGCCGTCCAGGGACATCTGGCTACTCAACCCCAGGACCAGAGCACTGGCCCTGAAGCCACGAAGCGACGTAGGCGCGGGGTTGCCTTCCAGCCCAGGACACAAACGGGCACCAGACGCTCGTGGCATGGCATTGCGTTCACGGCCGGGTCACTCCTTTCTCCTGTAGTGCCAATCTGAGATTTCTGAGTCCGTAGTGCAGCCGTGACTTGACGGTTCCTTCCGGGCTGCGGAGCCGAGCAGAGATTTCGGCGATCGACCTGCCCTCGTAGTATGCGGCGTTGATTACGGAGCGCTGCTTCGTGGACAGGCTGCCAAGCGCCTCAGCGATCAACCACCGGTCAAGTACCACGCTGGTCGCGTCGCCGGCGCTTTCGTCTGGCGGATCCTCCATTCGCTCCTCATGCCGGGACGCCGCGCTGCGCCACCGGTCGATGATCAAGTTGCGTGAGGCTGTGAAGAGCCAGCTCCGGGCCTCGGCCTGATCGTGCTGCCCGAGGCTGGGATCCTTCCACGCCTTGAGCAGCACTTCTTGGACGATGTCCTCCGATAGCTGGCGATCGTGGGTAAGCCGCATCGCGAACCGCCACAGCTCGCTGGCGTGCCGATCGTGCAGCTCCTGCAGCGCGGTCTCGCGCTGTCCGCGGCCGCGACCAACATCCATACCTCCACCGTGCCTTCGGCGCGCCAGCGCAGCCCCGACAGCCGGCGAGTTGTACTCGATGGGAGAGTCCAGTCTCCTTTAAAAACACACTATGCTCCTACGACGAATGGCGGCAGGCGGAATGGACACCCGCCGCCTACCCTCCTCATCAATTAGCCCCTTCAGTCTCCAAAGACACCCGGGCGTTTATCACGGACAAACTCGATCACGCAGACACTGCTGTCCCGTTCCCGCTGCACTTCGACGCCTGCGAATTGCCGGGACCCCTCCGCCATCAGCCGAACCTTCTGCGAAGATCATCGCCCCGACCAGCACGGTCCGCTGGTGCCCAACAGTCGGTATGCGCTGAGCTGAACGTCTGCGCGCCGGCGGATAGGCGGCCGACTCCCGCCTGTTTCCAGGTCGCGACCTCATCGCTCGCCGTGCCGGGACCTCATGCCCCGCTCATAACCAACCCACGTCCAGTCTTCGGGAGCAACCTGACTAGCCTTGCATGGCAGCTATCCGGCGGAACGCTTCTTCCCCAGCCTTGTCCACCTCATCAACGGTCAGGCACGGAGTTAGCGTGATCTTGGCCCTCCCGCGGAAGAAGAGAGGCTCAATAATCGCCGGTATTTGCACCGGGTCTGCCAAGTCGAAGACGGCGAAGAACGTGCGTTGGCCGTCCTCAACGAAGAAGTAGAAGGCTTCTGGCTGCAGGAGTTCTCGCAAACGCTCGAGTGTTCCTTGCCGAGATGCGCCCGTGCGGAGACGTTCGCTAATGCGCTCGTTAAAGGCTTCAGTGTCCACGACAACTTTGAGCAACATCCGCATGACAACCTCCAGACGGGTCGGGCCACGGCGTCCCCTCGCAGGGCTGAGATGGGCTGGGGTCATCCCGGCGATCGACACCTGCCGCCGGTGTTAATGCCGACGCTAGGGAGCCCAGGGTGCCGACCGACAGGGCCGTAGGTCCCTGTCGGTCGGGCCTTACGGCCCTGTCGGCCGGCGCTTCACCGTTGCCCGCGCCGCATTGCCATTCCCCTCTCGTATCCGATCCGCATCCAGCGCTCCAGCTCGTCATAGTCGAACGGCAAGCCGCGACCGTTCCCGGCCAAGATCAACATGCCGGCGCCGATCAGCTCATAGCCCACAGCGGCGGCCGGGCTGGCATACCAGGACCCGGCCTCGATGCCTGCAGCCTCGGCAAGGATGTCGTTTTGGCCGTCGGCGATCTGGCGCAGCTCCTCAATGGATTCATCCAAGTTGCGACGTTCGGCGGCGTACCGCATCGCGGTGCCGTGCAAAGCGCTGTAGAGCAGTTGGTCCTTAGTGGACATACTCTGTCATGCGTCAAGGAGTTGGCAGGGTTGGATCTTGATATAGCTGGGCTCAGGACGTGTACGTCTGGCCCCCGGCTAGTGAGAATTTCACCGTACTGGGTATCTGCAACAGCGCAGGTCACGGTGGTGGCGGCGGGCTCGTCTCGTCCCCGCCGGTACGTAAAAGGTTTCCTTCCGTACGCACATCCGCTTGGCGTGGTGGTCAACCGGCCCTCGGTGTGGCCTGACCGATGATTTATGCGCGCCGTGTTGGTCTGTACGCCGAGTACCGACTCACGGGAGGCTGACGCTATGCGGAAACTGACCTTCGGTATGAACGTGAGCCTGGACGGCTACATCGCCGCGCCCGGCGACGACCTCGGCTGGAGTGTGCCGAGCGACGAGCTGTTCCAGTGGTGGTCCGACCGGGTGGGAGCGACGGGCCTGGCGCTGTACGGGCGCAAACTGTGGGAGACGATGAGCTCCCACTGGCCGACCGCCGACCAGCAGCCCGGCGCCACACCGGCGCAGATCGAGTTCGC
>Ga0081455_10005839_pt1 | contig 13388 bp, 15 predicted proteins | sample TabmetS3T2R1_FD_70207 | JGI IMG/M metagenome (GOLD analysis project Ga0081455, IMG submission 70207) | Tabebuia heterophylla rhizosphere microbial communities from the University of Puerto Rico - S3T2R1 | ecosystem: Host-associated > Plants > Roots > Rhizosphere ... | reverse complement strand
GCCATGGTCTGGCCCATGGTCGCTGGAGGCACGAGCAACGACGACATCAAGATCGCGCGCGACCTCGCGCCCCAATGGGAGGAGGACGTGCTGTGAGCCAACACGTTCTGTCCGTGCTCGTCGAGAACACCCCCGGCGCCTTGGCACGCGTGTCGAGCCTGTTCATGCGGCGCGGCTTCAACATCGAATCCCTGGCCGTCGGGCCAACGGAGATCCCCGAGGTCTCGCGCATGACCATCGTCGTCAACCTCGACGAGCTGCCGCTCGAACAGGTGACGAAGCAACTGAACAAGCTGGTCAACGTCCTGAAGATCGTCGAGCTCGACGACACGGCCGTCCAGCGTGAGCTGATGATGGTCAAGGTCAAGATCGACGGCCAGACGCGGGGTCAGGTTCTCGAGACGGTCCAATTGTTCCGAGCGAAGGTCGTCGATGTCGCGACCGACGCCATCACGATCGAGGCGACGGGCGACTCCGGCAAGCTCAACGCCATGCTGGCCGTACTCGAACCGTTCGGCATTCGCGAGATCGTCCAGTCGGGACGGGTGGCCATTGGTCGCGGCTCGCGATCCATCACCGACAGAACCCTGCGGTCGGTGCCGGGCGGTTCCGTTGCCGTCTGACGCCCACCATCCATGCCCCAGAAGGGCCAATCAAGGAGATCCCCGTGGCTGAACTGTTCTACGACGACGACGCCGACCTGTCGCTGATCCAAGGCAAGAACGTGGCCGTCATCGGCTACGGCAGCCAAGGTCACGCGCATGCGCTCAACCTGCGTGATTCGGGCGTCGACGTGCGCGTCGGCCTCCGTGAAGGCTCCAAGAGCATTGCCAAGGCTGAGGCCGAGGGTCTGCGCGTCCTACCGGTCGCCGAGGCGGTCGAAGAGGCCGACGTGATCGTCGTCCTCGCGCCCGACCAGTACCAGCGGCACGTCTACGCCGAGTCGATCGAGCCGAACCTTGCCGAGGGCGACACCCTGGTGTTTGGCCACGGGTTCAACATCCGATTCGGCTACATCAAGCCGCCGGCCGGCGTCGACGTCATCATGGTCGCGCCGAAGGCTCCCGGGCACACCGTGCGCCGCGAGTACATGGCAGGCCGCGGAATCCCGGACATCATTGCGGTCGAGCAGGATGCCTCCGGCACTGCGTGGGACCTCGCCAAGTCGTACGCGAAGGCGATCGGCGGCACCCGCGCGGGCGTCATCAAGACGACGTTCGCCGAAGAGACCGAAACAGACCTCTTTGGCGAACAGTCGGTCTTGTGCGGGGGAGTGTCCCATCTCGTCCAGGCTGGTTTTGAAACGTTGACCGAGGCCGGCTACCAGCCGGAAATCGCCTACTTCGAGTGTCTTCACGAGTTGAAGCTCATCGTCGATCTCATGTGGGAGGGCGGCATCGCCAAGCAGCGGTGGAGCATCTCCGACACGGCCGAGTACGGCGACTACGTTTCTGGGCCAAAGATCATCGGCCCCGAGGTCAAGCAGGCTATGCAGAAGATCCTCGCTGACATCCAGGACGGCTCGTTCGCGGCGCGGTTCATCGCCGACCAAGACAACGACGCACAGGAGTTCCTCGCGCTCCGCGAGAAGGAAGCACAGCACCCGATCGAGGCCACCGGCCGCGAGCTGCGCGCCCACTTCTCCTGGAAGCAGCAGGACGCCGACTACGTCGAAGGATCTGCTGCGCGCTAGGGCAGGAGAAGCGCTGAATCGCCGAATTCATGCCACAGGTAGCCGCGAGAGCAGGCCTCGGCATACGCGTCGGACGTGAGTTCAGCTCCCGCGACGGCTTCGACCAGCTGCAGGTGCGAGGCCTCCGGGTCGTGCCATCCGGTGATGAGCCCGTCGACGAGTTGCGGGGGATCCGCAGGCGTGACCACTCGCTCAGTCCATCCGCTGGCAGCAGTCGCCTTTCCGCGCTTCACGGCCGACTCGAGTGCCCGTGTGACGGTGGTTCCGACCGCGATGACGCGGCCGCCGGCCGATCGGGTCGAGTTCACAATGGCCGCTGTGGCAGGCGAGACGGCGAACCGCTCTGGCAGTGGGGCTTCGCCCGCCTCTTGTGACGAGAGTCCGGTGTGCAGGGTGATCGGGGCCATGCGAATGCCACGGATCACCAACCGGGTGACAAGTTCTGTGGTGAACGGTCGCCCCGCTGAGGGCATCTCTGCGCTGCCGGGTCGCTCCGCGAAGACGCTTTGGTAGGCCGACAGGGGATACCGCCGGTCGAGATAGCCGTAGGCAATCGGGCGTCCTCGATGACGCAAGTGGCGGTCGAGGTCTCCGGTCACGCCCGCTCGCCAGAGCCTGCTTCCGTCGCCGGTCGGAGACGAGTTCCGCCGGGGATAGGGGGCGTGGAGAGTCAGTGTCGCGGCGCCAGTTCGCACGATGTCGCCGGCTCGCGCGTCCAAGATCGCACGCTCGGCGTCGGGGAAGGTCCGGACTTCGACGACACGTTCGCCGCTGTCCAGCTTCGTTGCGACGTGCAGCACCACGGGGCCGCGACCCTCGAGGTGGGCGTCGACCTGACCATTGACGGTGGCCGAGTCGTTGAACACGAGGAGATCTCCGGGTCGGAGGTGGTCGGGCAGGTCGCGGAAGATCGCGTGGGTGATGCCGTCGGTTCGGCCAACAAGCATCCTGACCTCATCCCGCTCCAGTCCGCGAGCCTCCGGCGGTGCGGAGGCGGCGATTGCCAGCGCCGTGGTCATCGGACGAGTTCGCGAATCGGTACGTCGGAAGCTCGGTACCGCCCCGAGGGAAGGCCGGATGCCAACAGTTCCAGGAGCACCGGAACCACGGTTTCCGGGAGGGGTCGATCTGAGATGTCTTCGCCGGGGAATGCCGATTGATGCATCTCGGTGCGCATGTCGCCCGGATCGACGGCATAGGCGGTGATCTCCGGATTCTCGGCGGCAAACTGGAGCGTCATGTGGTCGAGCGCTGCTTTCGAAGCGCCATACAGGCCCCAACCGTCGTAGTGTTCGACGGCCGCGTCCGACGACACCGACATCACTGTCCCTTCGCTGGCGATCAGGTGTGGGAGCAGCAACGCGGTCAAGACCAGCGGGGCGCCGATGTTCGGACGCCAGACCCACTGGAGATCGTCGACGGAAACCTCGTCGAGGCGGGGGAGCGGAGTCGGTCCGAGAGAACTCGCGTTGTGAACGAGAAGGTCGAGTCGGCCATGCCGCGAGATCACTTCGGCGAGAGCGTCTCGATGGGCGGAGTCAGTGATGTCTCCCGCCAGCGCGGTCACCGAGCGCGGTGACCAACGCTCGGCCGAGTCCCGCAGAACCTCCAGTGACGAGTGCAACTCGCTTTGATGTGTCGTTGAATTGATTCATGGTTCGAGTATTCAAGTTCAAGTAAACTTGAAGTCAAGAAGAATCTTTGGAGCCATCCATGAACACCCGGGATCTCATCGCAATCGGCGATGTCGCACGCCGTAGCGGATTCGCGTCATCGGCAATTCGCTTCTACGAGAGTCAAGGATTGATCGTCGCCCACCGAACCGCAGGAGGCCAGCGAGTGTTCGAGCGCGGTGTCCTGAGACGCCTTGCCTTCATCCGCGCCGCCAGCAACGTCGGCCTAACCCTGGAGGAGATCCGCGACGAGTTGGACCGGCTGCCTGCTGGCCGCACCCCGACCAAGGCCGACTGGCATCGGATGTCGCAACACTGGCGAGGTCGCCTCGAGGAGCAGATCGCAGCCTTGGAGCGGCTGCGAGACGGTCTCGACTCCTGCATCGGGTGCGGGTGCCTGTCGCTGAAACACTGCGGGATCGCGAACCCGGGAGACGTCGCGGCACCCTCGGGCCCCGGCGCTGCCTACCTGCCGCGGGCGTTACGCAATCAGGTCCAGGCTCGACGTTGACCTCGGTTGGCCGGCATCGACGTCGAGATCGGTGTAGGCCGTGGCGAGGCGGGCGACGGCTTCGGTGAGGACGTCCGGCGTCTGGGTGTACGGCAGCCGCAGGTTTCGCTCACCTCCGGCTCGGACGAAGAATCGGGAACCGGGCGTCAGGAGCAATCCATGCTCTCCAGCGCTGGCGACGAGCCGCGTGGATACCGGTTTGGGGAACGTGAGCCAGAGGTTCAGTCCGCCGGCCGGGCGAGTGGTCCGCGCTTCAGGCAGCGATGCCGACAGCGCGGCGATCAGGTGATCGCGAGCTTGTCGTGCCTCCGTGCGTCGCGCAGCGGCGACCTCGGCGCCGCCGCGCAGGAGATTCGTGGCGACGAGCTGGTCGAAGGCACTCGCACCCAGGTCGATGTGCATGCGCGACTGCAGCATTGCCATGATCCGCGGCTGCGGCACCCGCGCCCAACCGATACGAAGGCCACCCCAGAACGCCTTGGACATCGACCCAAACGTGATCGTCCGCGCGTCGTAGGTCGCGAACGGCGGGGGCAGGTCGACGTCGTCGAGGTTCACGTGCCGTAGGGTCTCGTCGACCATCGGGACCACGTCGTGCCGCCGCAGGAGCGTGGCCCAGGCGCTTCGGTCGGCATCGGACATCACCGTTCCCGTCGGATTGTGGAAGTCGGGAATGAGATACGCGGCGTGATGGCGTTGGCGCGCGACCACATCCTTGAGTGCCGTTGGTTCCCACGGGTTGTCGGTCAGCGGGAGGGCCGACAGACGGCCGCCGCACGCGACCAGGGCATCGTGAGCGTGTGGGAAGCTCACCCCCTCCACCGCGACCCTCGATCCCGGTGCGAGGAACGTCTGGGCCGTCAGGTTGATGGCGCCCATGGCTCCGCACGTCACGATGATCTGGTCCGGGGTGGTCGGCAGACCGTCGGCAGAGTGGTGTTCGGCGATGGCCTCGCGGAGTTCCTTCAGGCCGTCCGGGAGATAGCCCGTCGTGGCGAGGAGGCCCGGCAAGCGTTCGGCGGCGGCGGTGAACACACTCGCCAGTCCGCATGGCGCGCTCGGAGCGGAGTACGTCATCGCGATGTCGTTGGGAGATTCCGGGTCGAGGATGAGACTGCTGACGGCCGACGTCGAGTAGGGAACCTCCACGACACTGCCCGAACCCTGACGGGATGCGATCAGGCCGGCCTCGCGTAGTTCGGTGTAGACACGGGTCGTCGTCGTGCGGCTGACGCCCACGGCAGCGGCCAGTTCACGCTCGCTCGGCAATCGCGTGCCGTCAGGGAGGCGTCCGTCGACCACGAGTACTCGGAGTCGGTCTGCCAGGTCGCGATAGGTCGGCTTGCGGAGCGGTTCATCACCAACCATGGCGGCAAGGCGCGTTGCGGAAATCGTCACGGGTCCACCTTCGCACAATTGGCTATGGAAACAATAGCCAATTGGGGGCAAGGTGGCCTCATGTTTGAGCGCCGGTTACACCGAGGCCTGTCCCGGAGCGCGACATGATCGTCTTCGACTGTCCCGACATGGGCCAATACCTCGGCGACTACAGCGACATCCTGGACCTCACCACGGTCGAACCGGGGAAGATCTCGATGCAGTGGCGATGCCAGTGTGGTGGGCTGCACGAAACTCTCGTCGGCAGCAGAGGTTCGAAGCTAGCGGAGCCCGAAGGCCAGCGTGGTCGGGATGAGGCTGAGGACAATCCAGCCCGGCGCGAACAGCGACTTGCCGAGAATGAGACGGCAGCCGACGAACTGGAATGCCGAGATCAGCCCGGACATGACCAGCAGGCCTGTGGCGTCACCGTGTCGGCCGATGTTGTCGAAGTGGCGTGACAGGACGATCAGGGCCACGATGCTGTGCATCGTCACGACGCCGAAGACGATCGCTGCGACGCGTCGGCGGACCTTGTTCAAGGCGTCCTGTTCTGCAGGCGTCAGCCGCCTGGGATGACGTTCGTTCACGTCAACGCCTCGTGGCGATGAGGAGGGACGCGTCGGCGTCGATCAGGAGTTCCACGGCGACGAAGCGGTCGTCGGTCAGCCATTGCTCGCGGATCGTGTCAACGTGGCCGTCGACGATCGGCGGCCAATGTGTCGATGGCACGAAGTCGTCGAGGACGGCGATGCCGCCCGGTTCGATCAGATCGGCGAGTGCGTCGATGTTCTGCATGACCTCGCGCACGTCGATGAAGAGCAGCGAGAACGGTGCGTACTCACGCAGGGTCGACCAGTCGCCGGCGATGATCTCGATGTTTTCGACCTCGGCGAACAGGTGCTGGACTTCCTCCGCGAGCACCGAATCGAGCTCGGCGCTCACGATGCGCGCCCCGGACGACGCCCCCGACGAGAGCCAGGCCGATCCGACCCCCGTGCCCGTACCCAGTTCGGCCAGCGTGCCGTCGCGAGATGCGGCGAGCGCCGCCAGCAGCCGGCCGGTCTCGTGACGCGTCGACGTGATGAATCCGCGTTGCCGAGACAAGTCGAGCGCCTTGGCCACGAGGTCGGGCACGTCGGTCGGTCCGGTCACGGCAGAAGTGTCCCATGGTGGTGTGTGTCGCAGATTCGATGTGACATTGCCCGTGGGTTATCCTGATCGCATGCGGAAGCAGCTCGTAGTCCTCGCTTGCCGCGGCAGGTCCATATAAGGGCCACCCTGCCGCGGCGTTTGGCGTTGGCCCGAACGATTCCGCCGCAGGGACTCTCGATCACATCTGATCTCCGTACCGGTCACAAGCTGGTTCAGGCGGGACGTTCACCCACCGAATCAGCCACTGACCCAACTAGGAGATACTCATGCCACCCGAATTGATGGAATGGGGCCCGGCCCATCTGCGTGATGACGAGGCTGACCAGCCTCTGGACGCCGAACCCATCGATCGCCCCGACGACAACTGAAAGGCAGCCATGCCTCGCACGTTCTCCCTTGCCGTCGTCCCCGGTGACGGCATCGGCCCGGAGGTCACGGCCCAAGCACTGACCGTGCTGGACGCTGTGGCGCCGCGTCACGACGCTGCCTTCGAACGCACCGAATACGACCTTGGTGCGCGTCGTTGGCACGCCACGGGAGAGACGCTTCCGGAGGCAGTACTCGCCGAGATTCGCGGCCATGACGCCATCCTGTTGGGCGCCGTGGGCGATCCGGGTGTGCCGTCCGGTGTTCTGGAGCGGGGGCTACTGCTCCGGCTTCGGTTTGAACTCGACCATTACGTCAACCTTCGGCCCAGCAAGCTCTTCGCTGGCGTTCCCACCCCGCTGGCGAGCAGTGTCACCAACCGGGGCGAGATCGACTTCGTCGTGGTCCGTGAGGGAACCGAAGGTCCCTACGTGGGAAACGGCGGAGCCATCCGCGTTGGCACACCACAAGAGTTGGCCACCGAGGTGAGCGTCAACACGGCATTCGGTGTCGAGCGTGTCGTCCGCGACGCATTCAAGCGAGCGCAGGCCCGCCCGCGCCAGAAGCTGACCCTCGTCCACAAGAACAACGTCTTGGTGCACGCCGGACATTTGTGGAGCCGCACGGTTGATTCCCTGGCCCAGGAGTTCCCCGATGTCGCGGTCGACTACCTGCATGTCGACGCCGCCACGATCTTCCTGACAACCGATCCGAGCCGCTTCGACGTGATCGTCACAGACAACCTCTTCGGCGACATCCTGACTGATCTTGCTGCAGCCGTGACGGGGGGAATCGGTCTTGCCGCGAGTGGCAACGTGAATCCCGACCGCACAGCACCGAGCATGTTCGAGCCGGTACATGGCTCAGCTCCCGACATTGCCGGCCAGGCCAAGGCCGACCCCACCGCCGCGATCCTGTCGGCGGCGATGCTCCTCGACCATCTGGGCCTGCCGGACGCGGCTGCCGAGATCACAGCTGCCGTCGAGGCCGACATCGCCGAGCGCGGCGACACCGTACGCTCGACGCCGGAGATCGGCGAAGCCATCGCCAAGCGCCTCTAGCCCACGACAAGCAGAGTGAAGAACATGACCTTCAACAGCCGCTACGAGCCGAATCCCGCGGCGCTCTCCGACGCCCAGCGCGACGAGATTCTCGCCAACCCTGGCTTTGGCCTGTACTTCACCGACCACATGTTCCTGGCCGAATGGACTCCCGATGCGGGGTGGGCCGATGCCCGAGTCGTCCCGTACGGCCCTCTGACCCTCGACCCGGCAGCCGCGGTTCTGCACTATGCGCAGGAGGTCTTCGAGGGGCTCAAGGCGTATTCACACGCCGACGGGTCAACCTGGCTGTTCCGGCCAGAGGCGAACGCAGCCCGGATGCAGCGATCGGCGCACCGTCTCGCGCTTCCGGAATTGCCGACGGACTGGTTCCTTGGGTCGATTCGCGCGCTGCTTGAGGCCGACGGCGCCTGGGTCCCGCATGGCGAAGAGAAGAGCCTCTATTTGCGACCGTTCATGTTCGCCTCCGAGAAGTTCCTCGGCGTGCGTCCGGCGCATCACGTCACCTACTCCGTCATCGCATCGCCCGCCGGGGCCTACTTCGCCGGTGGAGTCAAGCCGGTCGACATTTGGCTCTCCACCGAGTACGGCCGGGCTGGCGCGGGAGGCACCGGGGCCGCCAAGTGCGGCGGCAACTATGCCTCGAGCCTGTTGCCACAGCAGGAGGCCTACGCGAATGGCTGCCAGCAGGTCGCATTCCTCGATTCGTCCGAGCACCGATACGTCGAAGAACTCGGCGGCATGAACCTGTACTTCGTGCAGGCCGACGGCTCGATCGTGACCCCGTCGCTGTCCGGCTCAATCCTTGAGGGGATCACCCGGGACTCCATCCTCACGTTGGCCCGCGATCTCGGCCACGAGGTCACCGAGCGGCGCGTCAGCATCGATGAGTGGCGCGAGGGCACGGCCGACGGGTCCATAGTCGAGGTCTTCGCCTGCGGCACAGCCGCCGTCATCACACCAGTCGGCGCACTCAAATGGCCCGGCGGCAAGGCCGTCGCCGCCGAGGCCGAGACGTCCAAGGTCGCTCACGAGATACGCCAGGCGCTGGTCGACATCCAGTACGGCCGGGCTGACGACCGTCACGGCTGGATGACCAAGGTTTGAGGCCGGTGTTCCGCTGATCCGGTCTGTTCGGGTGGTTGCATGGACGCATGTATGGCCCAACACGCCTGGAGCACGACCTCCTGGGTGATCGCGAGGTCCCGGCTGACGTCTATTGGGGCGTTCACACCCTCCGGGCGCTGGAGAACTTCCCGATCACCGGCATCACCATCGACACCGTCCCTTTCCTGACCGAAGCCCTGGCCGCCGTCAAGGAGGCGGCTGCAACCGCCAACCACGAACTCGGCCTCCTGGACGACGACCGGTTCGGGGCGATCCGTCAGGCCTGTGAAGAGATCCGCAGCGGCGGGCTTCACGACCAGTTCGTCGTCGACGTGATCCAGGGGGGTGCAGGGACGTCAAGCAACATGAACGCGAACGAGGTCATTGCCAATCGGGCGCTGGAGATCTTGGGCCACAGCAAGGGTGAGTACGCATACCTCCACCCGAACGAGCACGTGAATCTGAGCCAGTCGACGAACGACGTGTATCCAACGGCCGTCAAGGTGGCCGTGATCCTCGCCGTCGACTCGCTGCTGGAGGCCATGGCGATGCTTGAGGCGTCCTTCGCCCGCAAGGCCGACGAGTTCCACGATGTGCTCAAGATGGGTCGAACCCAGCTCCAGGATGCGGTGCCGATGACCTTGGGCCAGGAGTTCGCAACATTCAGCGTGATGTTGGGGGAGGATCGGGCCCGACTATCCGAGGCAGTCCTGATGCTCCACGAGATCAACCTCGGCGCGACGGCCATCGGTACACAACTCAACGCTGCCGAGGGGTATGTCGAGTTGGCGTGTGAACATCTGGCGTCACTCACCGGCATCCCGTTGGTCACGGCGGTCGACCTCATCGAGGCCACGCAGGATTGTGGGGCCTTCGTCCACGTATCGGGCGTGCTCAAGCGGGTCGCGGTCAAGTTGTCGAAGATGTGCAACGACTTGCGGCTGTTGTCGTCCGGCCCGCGCGCCGGTCTGAATGCCATCAACCTGCCGCCGGTTCAGGCCGGTTCGAGCATCATGCCCGGCAAGGTGAACCCGGTGATCCCCGAGGTCGTCAATCAAGTGGCGTTCCAAGTCATCGGGCACGACGTGACCGTGACGATGGCGGCCGAAGCCGGCCAACTTCAGCTCAACGCCTTCGAGCCGATCATCTGTTACTCGTTGGCCTCCGGCATCGGGCGACTGCGCGAGGCGATGATCGTCCTAGCCACTCGGTGCGTCGACGGGATCACCGCAAATGCCGACCTGCTGCGGGCCGAGGTGGAGAACTCAATCGGTCTGGTCACCGCGCTCAACCCGTTCATCGGTTACCAGGCCGCGACCGAAGTTGCCAAGGAGGCGCTCGCCACCGGTCGGGGCGTTGCCGAACTCGTACTCGAGAAGGGGCTCGTCCCGCCGGGCGAACTGGAGCGAATCCTCAAGCCCGAGACACTTGCGCACTTGACGCCGAAGCGCCCCCCGCCTTGATGGAGTCTTAGGAGAACAGCGCCTCGGCAGGGTTTTGGAGGAGCTGCACGACCAGGCGGTGAGGCCCGGGGTCGTATTCGATCACGAGGTCGATGGCGCGATCCTTCGGCGTGGTCGAGGCCCCCGGGTCGCCGAGGCCAAAGGCAATGTCCCGCAGTGTGACCGTCGCCGGGCCCACCGGGTCGTTGTCCGGCCACTCGGCGATGAGCCGATAGGCGAGACCGGCCAGGACGGCATCCGTCATGGCATGTGTCGCCGGGTCGACGTCAACAACGGTCACCTCCGGCAAGCCGAACTGCGACAGTCCGTCGGTCCTCAACAGCCCGTCGTCCAGGTCGTCATAGTCGAGGACGTACCACTGTTGCGCATGGGCCAGCGAAACCTCTTCGGGCGTGAGTTCGAGGACGCGGGGCGGGAGTAGTTCGACGACCACGCCGTCATGTCGTGCGGCCAACTCCAGCGCGTGGATGCGGGCATCGCGCACTGCCTCGGCCATCTCGCCGGTCGGCGCCTGGCAGGTGATGAGCAGTTGATGCTGCCGGGTTCGTAGCCGCTCAATGGCGTCGTCACTTGATCCGTACCGTCGCAGCAGCAGTTCGTGTGGCATCGGGAAGTCGTCTTCGTGCTCCAGCGGTTCCGCCGTCATGAGCGCATAGGACGCGTTGCTCACGGCCGGGATGGGTACTGGTCTGGCACTCATGGCGCGCGTCAGTCTAGACTTACCGGCGATGAAGACGACCGCGATCATCATTGAGAAGCGCGCCGGGCTCTAGACCAGAACCGCCCGACGCGCTGCCCTCCATGTCTGGGGGGCTTTTTTGTTGCTGAATTCGACTGAAGGACCACGACGTGAGTGCACAGGTGCACGTGTTTGACACGACGATGCGAGACGGCGCGCAGCAGGAGGGGCTCAACCTCTCCGTTCAGGACAAGCTGCACATTGCGCGCCACCTCGACGATCTCGGCGTCGACTTCATAGAGGGCGGGTGGCCCGGCGCGATTCCCAAGGACACCGAGTTCTTCCGGCTGGCTGCCAAGGAGCTCGACTTCAACCACGCGACGCTGGTCGCGTTCGGCGCAACCCGCCGTGCGAACGCGCAGGCCGCCGACGACGCCCAGGTGCTGGCGCTGCGCGACTCGGGCGCCCCTGTCGTCTGCCTCGTCGCCAAGAGTCACGACAAGCACGTCGATCTTGCGCTGCGCACGACGCTTGAGGAAAACCTGGCGATGATTCGTGACACGGTCGAGTTCCTCCGAGCCGAGGGTCGCCGCGTATTCGTCGACTGTGAGCACTTCTTCAACGGCTACCTCGACAATCCCGGGTATGCCACCGAGGTCGTGCAGACTGCCTGGGATGCCGGAGCGGAGGTCGTCGTGTTGTGCGACACCAACGGTGGCATGCTGCCGCACCAGGTCGGCGAGACAGTCAGGCAGGTCCTGAAAACGACCGGAGCGAAGCTGGGCATCCACGCGCAGGATGACACTGGCTGCGCCGTTGCCAACTCTGTTGCCGCAGTCTTGGCGGGGGCAACGCACGTTCAGGGGACGATGAACGGCTACGGCGAGCGCACCGGCAACGCGAACCTGATCAGTTGCGTGGCCAACATCCAGTTGAAACTCGGTCTGCCGATGTTGCCGGAGGGCAAGTTGGCCGAGGCGACGCGTATCTCCCACGCCGTTGCCGAGATCACCAACTACCCGCCGGACGCTCGTCAGCCGTACACGGGTGCCTCAGCCTTTGCGCACAAGGCGGGTCTGCATGCCAGCGCGATCAAGGTCGATCCGGATCTCTACCAGCACATCGATCCGGCGCTCGTCGGAAACGACATGCGCCTACTTGTCTCGGAGATGGCCGGGCGCGCGACCATCGAACTTCGTGGCCGCGACCTCGGTTACGACATGGCTGGCAATCCCGAGAAGCTCGCCCGGGTCACCGAGCGGGTCAAGGAAATGGAGCGAGCCGGCTACACGTTCGAGGCAGCAGATGCGTCGTTCGAGCTTCTGCTCGCCGAGGAGATGGAAGGTGCACGCCCGAACTACTTCCAGATCGAGTCGTGGCGGGTGATCGCGGAGTCTGCCGTCGACGCCGGCGGAGCCGCTGCCGAAGCAACCGTGAAAGTCCGTGCGGGCGGCGAGCGCTTCGCCGTGATCGGCGAGGGCAACGGGCCGGTCAACGCGCTTGACCACGCTCTACGCCAGGCCATCGAACGGATCTATCCGCAGGTCGCGAGTTTTCACCTGATCGATTTCCGCGTGCGGATCCTCGATCAGGGTCACGGGACGGACGCCATCACGCGCGTCCTCATCGAGACGACTGATGGAAAGGACTCGTGGGTCACAGTCGGCGTCGGCGCAAACATCATCGAGGCGTCGTGGGAGGCACTGCTCGACGCCCTGACGTACGGCCTGCGCCTCAACGGGGTTGCTGCCCGCCCGTCATAGATCAGGCGGAGTTCACCAGGAAGTTTGCCGCGTGCTGGATATACGTCCAGAACTCCGCATCCTGTTCGGGCGTGAGTTCGACGGCGTCCAGGCCGGCCCGAAAATGGGCCAGCCAGCGATCACGTGCCTCTGGTGTGACGGCGAACGGTGCGTGCCGGATGCGTAAGCGGGGATGCCCCCGCTGGGTCGAGTACGTCGTCGGCCCACCCCAGTACTGGACGAGGAACATCGTGAGTCGGGCTGCCGCTGGCCCCAAATCCTCGTCGGGATACAACGGACGGAGCACCGGGTCGTGTGCGACTCCGTCATAGAAGACCTCGACGACGCGAGCGATTGTCTCGTGGCCGCCGATCTCGGTGTAGAACGTGGCCGCTCTGCTGACGTCTTCGCTCATGCCTCGGAGTGTTGGGCAGTGTGGCCTTGGCTGGCGTTGCCGACCCGAACGACTTCGCCATTGCGGACGTACCAAATGGTGCCCTCGTCGTCCCGCAGTCGCGTCACGCGAAGGCCGACCGCTTCGACCGTTCCCGTCGCGTGCCC
>Ga0081455_10005838_pt1 | contig 13390 bp, 10 predicted proteins | sample TabmetS3T2R1_FD_70207 | JGI IMG/M metagenome (GOLD analysis project Ga0081455, IMG submission 70207) | Tabebuia heterophylla rhizosphere microbial communities from the University of Puerto Rico - S3T2R1 | ecosystem: Host-associated > Plants > Roots > Rhizosphere ... | reverse complement strand
GATGTACACGGGCGGCGGCGAGCCATTGCCCCAGCCGGCGCCGGTCGTCTCCCAGGGCGGCGGGCTCGGTGAGTAGAGCGACTCCGGGTAGGGCGGCGGCGGAGGATAGGGCAGGGCGCGCGACCAGGCCTGGGTGACCCGGTCGACGAGCTCCAGCGCCCCGTCGGCCGTCTCGTTGGCCCAGACGTCGGCCGGCGTGCCGATCGCGGTGCGCAGTTCGGGCAGAGCGATCAGGAATCGGCTGCGCCGCAGCAGCGCCCAGCCCGGCCGGTCCGGCGGCAGCTGCGCGGCCAGTTGCGGGTCGACGTGCGAGTCGGCCGCCTGCGACAGGCCCAGCTCGATGCGGCAGTGCACGAGTTCCTCGAGCTCGTCGGGCACCTCGCGCCAGCTGCGGGCCGTGACGACCAGGTGCACGCCGTACTCCAGCCCGCCGCTGGCCACCCGGAGGATGCGCTGGGCGTGGTCGGCGAACTCGGGCCAGCGGTCGACGAGCAGGAACAGGTCGGGGTGCGGTCCGCCGGGCAGCCCGGACCGCAGGGCGCGGAACATCGAGGCCGAGTCGATGTTGTAGTCGCGGAACAGCCGCTTGCGCCGGTCGATCACGCCGTGGATGTCGTCGAGCAGGCGCTCCACCTCGTCGGCTTCCTCGTCGCCCGCCATCCCGGCGAACGCCGGCAGCCGGCGCAACGAACCGAGCTTGTTGCCGCCGGACTCGAGGAAATACAGCCGGGCCTCGTCGGGCGAGTGCGTCACGGCGAGCGCCCCGACGAGGGTGCGCAGCAGGGTGCTCTTGCCGCTGCCGATCCGCCCAACGACCAGCACGTGCCCGTCGGTCTGCGCGAGGTCGAGCCACACCGGCTCGGCCCGCTCGTTGTTGCGCAGCACCTGCCCGATCGGCACCACGAGCCGGCCGGTGCCCTGCCACTCCTCGGCCCGCAGTCCCTTGTCGGCGGTCTGGGTCAACGTGCCGAGCAGGTCGCCGATGTGTACGCGGGTGCCGCCGGCACTGACGGCCGCGGTGGGGAAGGTCCGCCGGACGTTGGCCAGGTGCACCTCGTCCTCGACGTAGCCGTACTGGGTCGGTGTCTGCCGGGTGGTTCGGCTGGGTACCTCTTGCCGGACGTACTCCCACAGGTCGTTCGGGGTGATCCGGCCCATGCCCCGCACGTCGGCCGCGCCGGTCGACAGCCCGCGCACGACCGCCTCGGTGAACGCCGACAGGGTGCGCGGCGTCGCGACGGTCTCGGGCTGCCCGTCGACAGCGCTCTGGACCGAACTGGTCGCGGTCAGCACGTAGATGCCGCGCCCGGCGCTCAGCTCGTTCCCGACGTTGATCTGCGGGTCGGCCTTGAGGGTGCCGCGGCCGCCGTCGGCGAACGCCCCGCTGTAGCAGCAGTCCAGCAGCAGCACGGTGCTCGACGCGTCGGACTCGTCGATGCGGTTGCGGATGAACGACGCGGCCACCGACGTCGACGCCAGCAGGCTCAGGTCGGTGTTGCTGACCGCGAGGTGCAGCTCGCCGTTGCGGCTGCGCACCCCGTGCCCGGAGAAGTACAGCGCGATCAGGTCGCCCGGCTCGGCCGAGGCGAACATCCGCTCCAGCTGCCGCTCGATCTCCGGCTTGGACTCGTTGGGCAGGATGTCGACCAGGTCGAAGCCGCCGATCTCCGGGTCGCGCAGCAGCTCACCCAGTTGCCGGGCCTCGTAGACCGGTGCGTACAGCGCGGCCAGGCCCTCGTCGCGGTAGCTGTCGTTGGCGACGATCAGCGCGAGCCGGCGACTCATTCATCCTGGCCCGGGCCGGACACCAGCTCGGTGAGGTGCTCCGTCAGCGACGACAGGTCGGACGCGGACGCGCCTTCGATGGTGACCTGCTTGTCGCCGACCTTGACGTCGATGCGACGGCCGCGGGAACGGGCCAGGTGGGCGACGATCACGTCGCGGATGGCGCCGACCGTGCTCGCCGACAGCAGCCCGGACACGATCAGGTAGCCGATGCTCTCGGACGCCCCGGCCTTGCTGCCCGCCGGTGCGGCCGCGACGGCCGGCCGGACGGCCAGCCCGCCGATCGCCCGCAGGTCGTCAGCCAGCGCGCGCGCCTGTCCGTCCAGCCGCCGCTCGTCGACCGGCTCGTCAGCCAATACCCGGATGGCCAGCTCCGTCACCGCATCCTCCCATTCGTCACTTCCCGACCACCCCACCACACGCCGCAACCGGGCGCCAGCACGCAGTGGCGGTTCAGCTGACGAGTTTGCGGACCCCGCGCTCGATGTCGTCCTCGCTGATCAGCACGGTGTTGGCGGCGTCGCCCAGCGGTACGTAGGTGTCGACGCTGCTGACCCGGGCGATCGGCCCGGTGAAACGGCCCTCCACCAGGGCGGTGATGATGCCCTCGCCGACCCCGCCGCTGTGCCGGGTTTCGTCCACGACGAGCACCCGCCCGGTGGCGTTCGCCTCGCGCAGGATGTCGTCGACCGGCAGCGGCGAGAGCCAGCGCAGGTCGACCACCCGCAGCCGGATGCCCTCGTCGGCCAGCAGCGCCGCGACCCGCAGGCTCATCCGCAGCCCGTTGCCGAAGGTCAGCACGGTGACGTCCGTGCCCTCGGTGTGCGTGCGGGCGCTGCCGATCGGCACGTGGCCGACCAGCGAGTACGCGCCGAGCCAGCCGCGGTCGCCGGGACTGAGCAGGTCACGCTCGTGGTAGAGCGCGATGGGTTCGAGGAAGACGCTGACCTGCCCGTCGGCGAGCCCGGCGGCGATGCACGAGCGCAGCATCGGGCCGGCGTCGTCCGGACGCGACGGTACGGCCACGACCAGGCCGGGGATGTCGCGCAGCGCGGCCACCCCGTTGTCGTTGTGGAAGTGGCCGCCGAAGCCTTTCTGGTAGGCCAGCCCGGCGATGCGCACCACCATCGGATTGGTGAACGTGCCGTTGGAGAAGAAGCGCAGGCTGGCCGCCTCGCCGCGCAGTTGGTCCTCGGCGTTGTGCAGGTAGGCCAGGTACTGGATCTCCGGGATGGGCAGCAGGCCGCTGACGCCCATGCCCAGGCCCAGTCCCAGGATCGACTGCTCGTCGAGCAGCGTGTCGAACACGCGCGTCGACCGGAACCGCTGCTGCAACCCCCGGGTGATGCCGTAGACGCCACCCTTCACGCCGACGTCCTCGCCGAACACGAGCACCTCGGGCCGGGCGGCCAGCGCGTCGGTCAGCGCGGCGTTGATGCACTGGGCCAGGGTCAGCTCGCCGGCCTGCTCGGGCATCCGTCCCGAGAACACCACGCGGCGTACGTCGGCCTCGGCGAAGCGCCCGGCCTCGGACGCGATTACCGGTGCGCGGCGCGGGGCCAGCGGTTCGGTCACCATCCGGGGCGTCGTCAGGGTTCGGACGCCGCGCAGGTCCTCGCCCAGCGCGCGCACCAGCTGCCCGATCTCGTCGTAGCGGGCGGCCAGGTCGGGCGAGCCCAGCCGGCGGGCCAGCGCGAGCAGCGGGTCGCGGTCCAGGTCGGCGTTGATCGCGGCCGGCGTTCGGTACGCCGACTCGACGTCGGTGCCGGCGTGGCCGAGGAAGCGCACCGTGCGCAGGTGCAGCAGCGCCGGGCGGCGCTTCGTCCGGACGTAGGACGCGGCCAGCAGCGCGGTGGCGCGCACCGCGTCCGGGTCGGCCCCGTCCGCCGACATGTACTCGATGCCCGGGCGGCGGGCCGCCTCGGCGATCCAGCCCTCGGGCGTGGGCACCGAGATGCCCAGCCCGTTGTCCTCGCAGACGAGCAGCAGCGGCAACGGCAGCCCCTGCCGGGCGCTGTAGCCGGCCGTGTTGAGCGCGCCGACCGCCGTCGAGTGGTTCAGGCTGGCGTCGCCGAAGCTGGTGATCACCACGGCGTCCGAGGGCCAGCGCAGCGAGACGCCCAGCCGCTTGCCGCGCGCGATCGCGAACGCCACCCCGAGCGCCCGGGGCAGGTGCGAGGCGATGGTCGACGTCTGCGGGATGATCGCCAGGTCCGGGTTGCCGAACACCTTGTGCCGTCCGCCTGACGCCGGGTCGTCGACCGCGCCCATCATGCCGAGCAGGATGTCGCGCAGGCCGTCGTCGAGCTTGCGGCCGGCCTGGGTCGAGCGGGCCAGGTAGAACGCCCCGGACCGGTAGTGCAGCAGCGCCGGGTCGCTGGGCCGCAGCGTGGAGGCGACCAGCGCGTTCGACTCGTGACCGGCCGACCCGATCGTGTAGAAGCCCTGCCCCCGCTCGCGCATCCGCCGGGCCTCGATGTCGATGTGCCGGCTGCCGGCCATCGCGTCGAACAGGGTCAGCAGCGTCGACTCGGCCTTGTCGGATTGCTCAGCTTTGCGCGGAAGGTCGGCCAACGCCCGCCGAACGTGCGCATCCAGGTCGTCGTGGGGGGTGCTCACGCACAGATAATGCCCGCCCCCGGCCGGGTCCGGCACATCGGCTCGACCTGTCCCGAGGCACTTACCGACGGCGGGCGGCGTGGGTAAGAGCGGCGTAGTTCCCGGGTAAGTCCGCTCCGCGACCCTGCGGGGGAGAGCTCGGACAGGCTCTCGCCAACCGAAGGGGGATGCCGAGATGGCAGACATGCAGTTCCCGAACGTATTGCTCGGACCGGGCACGTTCACCGCAACACTGATCGACAACAACGGCTCGCCGTCGACGGTGCTGGAGGCGTCCGCGCCGTTCATCATCCAATGCTCGTGGACGATCAGCCCGCTGGCCGCGCTGTTGCTGGGCGGGCAGTGGCAGGTGGCCGCCTACGTCGAGTCGATGGGCCCCGGCCCGGAGCAGGAAGTGGGCGCTCCGGTGACGATCGCGCTCAACGGCAACACCAACTACAGCGCCAACATCGTGGTTCCCGCGAACACGCTGCCGAACAACCCGGCACCGCCGTTCTCGGGCGCCTACAAGCTCGTGACGCTGCTGACCCACCGCAACTTCGGCAACGTCACCGACGTCGCCGCCGTGGTGGAGGGCCCGATCGTCCGCATCGGCTGAGCGACTCCTCGCCCCGCCCCGCCCGGATCGGGCAACTCTGGGCCGCCCCCCGCGGCCGAGGGTTGCCCGATCCGGACGTCAGGGGCGCACGGTCGGCTCGGCGAGCTCGATGTCGCCGGTGCTGCCCCGGTGCAGGGCGAACCGATCCCCGTGGTCGATCACCGTGAGCGCGCCGGTCCGGTCGACGACCAACCGCCGGCCGCACCCGTCCACGCACTCGATGAGCAGGCCGTCCGGGTTCGGGATGATTCGCAGTTCGTGAACTCCGGCCATGCGGCCGATGGTGTCACACGGCGGCCGATTCCCCGCCCCACAACTGCTCGTAGAGCCGCCGCGTCTCGCGGGCCGGGCCGACCCGGAACGTCGACCACAGCACGTCCGCGCACTGCCGGTACTGCCCGAGCGCCAGGTGCACGTGACCGGTGGCCGCGTAGCACGACATGAGCTGTCGGTGCGCCGGCTCGTTGCACGGGTCGTTGGCCAGGATCCAGCGCGCGACGGGCACCGCCGGACCGAACTCGCCGCGGTGCACGTAGAGGCCGACCAGGCGGGTCTGCGAATCCACGGCCAGCAGCCGCAGTGCGTCGCGCGTCGGCTGGGCCCAGTCCGCGTACGGGTCGTCGGCGAAGAAATCACCCTCGTAGAGCTGGCCGGCCGCCTCGTAGGCCCGCACCGCCGTGTCGACGTCACCGGTCCGTTCGGCCCGCCGGCCCTCGGCGCAGCGCCGCTCGAAGTCCTCGACGTCGACCCACACCGCCACGGTGTCGGCCACCCGATACGTGTCGTGGGACCGCTGCAGGACGGGCGCTTGCGAGGCCCGCCGCAGCTCGCGCCGCACACCGGTCAGCGCCACGTGCAGGCTGTTGCGGGCGGCGTCGGGATCGGCGCTCGGCCAGAACACGTCCATCAGCACGTCGCGCGACACCGGGATCCGCCGGTGGCTGAGCAGGTAGGCCATGACGTTGCGGGTGCGCCGGCTGGACACCGTGTCGACCCGCCGCCCGTCCAGCGTGACCCGGAACGACCCGAGCAGGCGCGCGGACAGCGACGGTCCACTGTGGACGGACGCCGGCCAGCGGTGGCTCAGCGTGGCTGTACTCACGGCTACACCTCTTCGCGGGTGTCCTCGCGACCGAAGGAACCCTGTTGAGGAGGAGGCCGTCAGCTGGCCGCTGATACCTCCGCGGCCCGCCGGCCGGCGGCGATGCGGCGCAGCCGGTCGATCTTGGCGGCGTCGGCCGGGCTGGCCGGCAGGTAGACCACCATGCGGTTCTCGCCCGCGCCGGACACCAGGTAGCTGGACGTGCGGAGATCAACCTGACCCACCCGGCCCAGCTCGAAGGACTTGATCTCCGGGATGGGCTCGGATACCTCGTAACTGGCCCACAACCGGGCGAACTCGTCGCTGACCGCGCACATGCGCTCGACGAAGTCGGCCCATTCCGGTTCGCCGACGTGCCGGGCGTAGTTGGCCCGCAGCGTCGACACCATGTGCGTGAACAGCGTCGGGCTGCGCAGCGGGCACATCTCCACGGCGAAGATCTGCCACACCGCGTTGCGGTGGCACCCGGACGCCCCGGCCAGCTGCGGGAACATCGCCGCGTAGGACTCGTTGCAGGCGAGCAGGTCGTACTTGCCGTTGTAGACGCAGGCCGGCGTGGGGTCCAGCGCGTCGAGCACCGCCGGGACGTCGTCGGGCAGCGGCCGGGTGTCGACACCGGTCGGGATGCCCGGGACGTCGGCCAGCCGGTAGAGGTGCCATCGCTCGGCCGGTCCGAGCTTCAGCACCCGCGCGACGGCGTCGAGCACCTGCACGCTGGCGTTGATCGGCCGGCCCTGTTCCAGCCACGTGTACCAGGTGACGCCCACCCCGGCGAGCTGGGCGACCTCCTCGCGGCGCAGGCCGGGGGTGCGCCGGCGCAACCCGGGGGCCAGGCCCACCTGTTCGGGTGAGACCCGGGCCCGGCGGCTGCGCAGGAACGCGCCGAGCTCGTCGCGCCGCTCCTTCACATACGTGCCTTCGACCACGGTCACCAGTAGATCGTCCCCCACCGACAACGCGCGTGCCTGGTGCTGGCAGTACCAGGATGGGCTCATGACGCGCCACGTGCTGACCGTCGTCTGCGACGACCGGGTCGGGATCGTGCACGCCGTATCCGGTTTCCTGGCCGAGCGGCGGTGCAACATCCTCGACAGTCAGCAGTTCGGAGACCCGGAAACCGGCAAGTTCTTCCTGCGCGTGCACTTCGAGGCCGACGGGCCGTTCGACGGCGACTTCGGCCCGGTCGCGCGGCGCTACGGCATGGACTGGCAGGTACACGACGACGCGGTGCGGTCGCGGCTGCTGGTGCTCGTGTCGCGGGAGGGCCACTGCCTCAACGACCTGCTGTACCGGTGGCGGGCCGGCGCGCTGCCCGCCGACATCGCGGCCGTCGTGTCCAACCACCCGGATCTCGAGCCGCTGGCCACCGCCTACAGCGTGCCCTACCACCACCTGCCGGTGACCCCGTCGACGCGGGCCGAGCACGAGGTCGCACTCCTCGAGCTGGTCGACCGGTACGACGTCGAGCTGGTCGTGCTCGCGCGGTACATGCAGGTGCTGTCCCACGACGTGTGCGCGCGGCTGGCCGGCCGGATCATCAACATCCACCACTCGTTCCTGCCAAGCTTCAAGGGCGCCCGCCCCTACCACCAGGCCTACGAGCGGGGCGTCAAGCTGATCGGGGCCACCGCCCACTACGTGACCGCGGACCTCGACGAGGGGCCGATCATCGAGCAGGAGACGGCGCGCGTCGACCACGCGCTGACCCCCGAGCAGCTGGCCGGGGTCGGCCGCGACCTCGAGGCGATGGCGCTGGCCCGGGCGGTGCGGTGGCACGTCGAGCACCGGGTGCTGCTCAACGGAGCCAAGACGGTGGTGTTCCGCTGACCGCTCGTACCAGGTAGTCCCAGTACCGGGATCAGCGGACTCTCTTCACTCGTGCGCTCGCGGCGCCACGGTCGTATGTGTGAGCGAATCCGAGTTGTCCCCCGCTGCGACCGCGACGCTGCCCGCCCGGCGTACCCGCGATCGCGCCGCCGCCCGTCCGGGTGCCGTGCTCGCCGTCCTGCTGACCGGCCAGTTCATGGCCATCCTCGACGTCTCGATCGTCAACGTCGCCGCGCCCACGCTGCGCAGCGACCTGCACGCCTCCGGCGCCGGCCTGCAGATGGTGATCGCCGGCTACATCATCAGCTACGCCGTGCTGCTCATCACCGGGGCCCGGCTGGGCGACCGGTTCGGACACGGCCAGGCGTTCCGGGTCGGACTGGCCGGCTTCACGTTGGCGTCACTGGCCTGCGGGCTGGCCCCGAACACCGCGTCGCTGGTGACGTTCCGGCTCATCCAGGGCGCCGCGGCGGCGCTGATGATGCCGCAGGTGATGAGCCTCATCCAGCGCACGTTCGCCGGGGCGGCCCGGGCGCGGGCGCTGTCGCTGTACTCGGCGGTGATCGCCTGCGGCGCCGTGGTCGGCCAGGTGCTGGGCGGTGTCCTCGTCAGCGCCGACATCTTCGGGACGGGCTGGCGGCCGGTGTTCCTGGTCAACGTCCCGATCGGCATCGCCCTGCTCGTCAGCGCCCGCCGGCACCTGTCGGCTGATCGGGGCGAGCCGGGTCGCAAGCTGGACCCGGGCGGTGTGGTGCTGCTGTCGGCGGCGGTGTTGCTGCTCGTCGTGCCGCTGGTGCTGGGCCACGAGGAGCACTGGCCTGTGTGGGGTTGGGTGTCGCTGGCCGCGAGCCCGGTGCTGTTCGCCGCCTTCGTCGTGGTCGAGCGATCGGTGGCCGCCCGGGGCGGATCGCCGTTGGTGTCCGGACGCGTGCTGCGCGCACCCGGGCTGCTGGCCGGCGCCGCGTCCCTGTTCGTCGCGCTGATCAACTACGCCGGCTACCTGTTCACCATGGCGTTGCACCTGCAGTCCGGGCTGGGCGAGAGCCCGGCCGAGGCGGGGCTGGCGTTCGCCCCGGCGGCGATCGGCTTCGCCATCACCGGGCTGACCTGGCGCAAGCTGCCGGCCAGCTGGCACGCCCGCAACATGCCGCTCGGTCTGGTGTTGGCCGCCGTCTGCTACGTGCTGCTGGGCGTGATCCTGCACGGCGGCGGCCGGGGCGGGGCGGCGATGGAGGTCGACCTGTTCGTGCTCGGCCTCGCCCTCGGGTTGGCGTTCAGCCCGATGCTGACCGTGGCGCTCACCCACGTGCCGCTCGCCGATGCGGCCGACGCGAGCGGCGTCCTGGTGACGGTGTTCCAGCTCGGTCAGGTGGTGGGCGTCGCGACGCTCGGCACGCTGTACCTGACGCTCGTGCACGGTCCCGGGGCGCACGCCTCGGCGCACGCGCTGACGATCACCGACGTGGCGCTCGGCGCCAGCGCGCTGCTCGCCGCGGCGTTCGCGCTGGCCCTGATCCGGCGACGGGACCCCGCTGGTTAGATCCGGACGGGTGCGAGCACATCGAGCGCGGCGCTGATCGTCGCCGACCAGGGGTAGGCCTCGGCGGCCGCCCGGGCCGCGTCCCGACGCATACCCCGGGGTACGGCAGCCAGGCGCAGGGCGGCGTCGGCGAACGCGCCCGGTACGCCGGCTGCCACCTCGCCGGAACCCGGGTGCTGCGCCACGACCTCGGCCGGCGCCGCCCCGGCGTGCGCCACGATCGGCGTCCCGCAGGCCAGCGCCTCCAGGGCGGCCAGGCCGAACGTCTCGGCCGGAGCCGGGGCGAGCGCCAGGTCGGCGGCACCGAGTTCGGCGGCCACCTGCGCGCGGTCGGCCAGGTAGCCGGTGAACCGCACCGGCAGCCCGGCGGCGCGCCGGGCCAGGTGGTCGTGGCGCGGGCCGTGGCCGAGCACGGTCAGCTCGGCGTCGACGCCCCGTTCGTGCAGCACGCGCAGGGCGTCGACGGCCAGGTCGGGGCGCTTCTCCGGCGACAGCCGCGCGGCCAGGACGAGGCGCAGCCGCCGGCTCGTCGCGGGTGACTCGACGGGCGGGCGGAACGCTGCGAGGTCGACCCCTAGCCGCACGATCCGAACCGGCCGTACTGCGGCGTACGGCGCGAACTCGGCGACGGCGAAGTGCGAGCAGGCCACCAGCACGTCGCAGCTGCGCGCGGTGCGGCGGCTGAGGCCGGCCGTCGCCCGGCCCAGCACGCGACGCGGCGCCCACGGCAGCAGCATCGGCAGCGTGCGCTCGTACCGCTCGTGCGACCACGCGACGATCGGCACGCCCCGGGGTTGCGACCAGGCCCAGACCCACTGCTGCAGCAGCTTGTCGTGCACCTCGACCACGTCCGGACGCAGCCGGTCCAGCACGGCCAGCACGGCCCGGCGGTGCGTGATCACCCGATAGCCGGCCCCGCCGGGCAGCCGCGGAGAACGCAGCGTGCGCACGTCGCCCGCCTCCGCATCCGACGCGCCCGGCACGATCAGCGTGCAGTCGTGGCCGGCGTCGCGATACCCGGCGCGCAGCGTGTCGACGGCCACCCGCAGCCCACCGGACGTCGGCGTATGGAAGTTGGCCAGCTGGACGATCCTCACCGGTCCGCCGCCGATGCGAGCAAGGCGCTCACGACGCCCGTCTCCGCAGCCGGGCCAGCCGGACCGGCTTCAACGCGACGACGTGCTGGTCGATGCCCCGCGCGGCCAGCACCCGGCGGTAGTGGGCCAGCAGGTCGTCGGCGATCACGTCCCAGGTGCGGCCGACCACCGAGGCCCGGGCCCGGTCGCGGGCGGCGGCCAGCCCGGCGCGGTCCTCGCGGACGGCGGCCACCTGGGCGGCCAGCACGTCCGGGTCGCCACCGGCCCACAGCCAGCCGTTGTCGCCGTGCCGGACCAGGTCGAGCGGCCCGCCGGACGCCGCGGTGACGACCGGCACGCCCGAACACAGGGCCTCCTGCACGACCTGGCAGAACGTCTCGTCCGGGCCGGGGTGCACGAGCAGGTCCAGCGACGCCATGATCCGGGCCAGGTCCTCGCCCCGGCGCAGGCCCAGGAACCGGGCCTGCGGCATCATCCGCTGCAGCCGGCGCCGGCGCGGGCCGTCGCCCACCACGACCATGGACACACCGGGCAATCGGGCGATCGGGGCCAGCGCCTCGATGCGTTTCTCGCGGGCCAGCCTTCCGACATAACCGACGATAAGGGTGCCCAGCGCGGCGCCGGTGAACGACGTGCGCAGCTCGTCGTCGCGGCGCGACGGGTGGAACAGCCGGTCGTCGACGCCACGGGGCCACAGCCGCAGCGCCCGGATGCCGTACCGGCGCAGCTGGTAGCCCGTCGTGGACGACGGCACGAGCGTGAGGTCGGCGCTGTTGTGCAGGCGGCGCAGCCAGCGCCACAGCAGCGGGCTGGCCGTACCCAGGTGGTACTGCCGCAGGAATCCGGACAGGTCGGTCTGGAACACCGCCACGGACGGGATGTCCAGGGCGTTGGCGGCCCGCACCGCCGACTGGCCCAGCACGGCCGGCGAGGCCAGATGCACGATGTCCGGGGCCACCTGGCGCAGCACCGGTCGCAGGTCGTAGCCGGGCCGGGCCATGCGCAGCCCGCGATAGCCGGGAACCGCGATGGCCGGCACCCGGACGACGTCCACCAGGTGCCCGCCGTCGGTGCGGAACGGGGCGCCGCTCGGCGCGACGACGACCGGCTCGTGCCCCCGGGCGGCAAGGGCCGAAGCCACCCGGATGACCGAGTTGACCACTCCGTTGACGGCCGGCGAGAACGTCTCGGCCACGAGCGTGACTCGCACGATCCGACGATCGCCAGGGCAGGCGACGCGACCCTGTGCATGACGCGTCGTACAGGTGAAATCCCAATGACTGGCCAATGTGCCTGCCCGGTGGGTTCAGCGGGTCCGGGAGTGGCTATCCTCCAAAGACGGCCGTCCGGCCTAGCTGGACGAGTACCTGTACATCCGAGTGGAGGCACGTTGACCACGACTGCCGAGCCGACAGCGGCCGAGGCGCCCGACCCCGCGTCGGCGATCACTCCGCAGCCGATCGTCAGCCGGCCGTTCCCGGAGCACGCGCCGGCCAAGGGCTCGATGCTGGGCCAGCTGCTGCGCACGACCGATCACAAGCTGATCGGCAAGATGTACCTGGTCACGTCGTTCGTGTTCTTCATGGTCGGCGGCGTCATGGCGCTGCTGATGCGCACCGAGCTGGCCCGTCCGGGCATGCAGTTCCTCTCGCCCGAGCAGTACAACCAGCTGTTCACCATGCACGGCACGATCATGTTGCTGTTCTTCGCGACGCCGATCGTGTTCGCGTTCGCCAACCTCGTACTGCCGCTGCAGATCGGCTCGCCCGACGTGGCGTTCCCGCGGCTGAACGCCTTCTCGTACTGGCTGTACCTGTTCGGCGCGATCATGGCCACCGCCGGCTTCCTCACGCCGGGCGGGGCGGCCGACGCCGGCTGGACGATGTACGCCCCGCTGAACAGCGAGATCAACTCGCCCGGCTCGGGCACCGACCTGTGGATCCTCGGCCTGGTCGTCGCCGGCCTGGGCACGATCCTCGGCGGCGTCAACATGATCACCACGGTGATCACCCTGCGCTGCCCGGGCATGACGATGTTCCGGATGCCGATCTTCACGTGGAACATCCTGGTCACCAGCCTGCTGGTGCTGCTCGCGTTCCCGATCCTGACCGCGGCGCTGCTCGTGTTGTGGGTCGACCGGCACCTGCACGCCCAGGTGTTCGACTCGGCCAACGGCGGGGCCATCCTGTGGCAGCACCTGTTCTGGTTCTTCGGCCATCCCGAGGTCTACATCATCGCCTTGCCGTTCTTCGGCATAGTCACCGAGATCTTCCCGGTGTTCAGTCGCAAGCCCCTGTTCGGCTACACCGGCCTGGTGCTGGCCACCCTCGGCATCGGCGCCCTGTCGCTGACCGTATGGGCGCACCACATGTTCACCACCGGCGCCGTGCTGCTGCCGTTCTTCTCGATCATGACGTTCCTGATCGCGGTACCCACAGGCGTCAAATTCTTCAACTGGATAGGCACGATGTGGCGCGGCTCGGTGACGTTCGAGAGCCCTATGCTGTTCTCTGTCGGATTTCTCGTGACATTCCTGTTCGGTGGCCTCACCGGTGTGCTGCTCGCCTCGCCGCCGGTCGACTTCCACGTCGCCGACACCTACTTCGTGGTGGCGCACTTCCACTACGTGCTGTTCGGCACGATCGTGTTCGCCGCGTACGCCGGCGTCTACTTCTGGTTCCCCAAGTTCGTCGGCCGCTACATGGACGAGAAGCTCGGCCAGTTGCACTTCTGGCTGACGTTCGTCGGCTTCCACACCACGTTCCTGGTGCAGCACGGGCTCGGCGCCGAAGGCATGCCCCGCCGCTACGCCGACTACCTGC
>Ga0081455_10005837_pt1 | contig 13391 bp, 16 predicted proteins | sample TabmetS3T2R1_FD_70207 | JGI IMG/M metagenome (GOLD analysis project Ga0081455, IMG submission 70207) | Tabebuia heterophylla rhizosphere microbial communities from the University of Puerto Rico - S3T2R1 | ecosystem: Host-associated > Plants > Roots > Rhizosphere ... | reverse complement strand
GGGCGCGACGTGCGCCAGCTCGAGCGCAACCTGAAGGCGCTCGGCTACGACCCTGGGACCGTCGACAACGCCTGGACCTCGGCCACCACCGACGCCGTGATCGACTTCCAGCGCGACCGCGGGCTGACAGAGAGCGGCACGATCGCCCGGACCGACGTCGTCATCAGCGACGGCCCGGCGCGCGTCGGCCAGCATCGCAGCGAGGTCGGCGACCAGGTGCGTCCCGGCGCGCCGGTCACCGGGCTCACGTCGACCACGCCGCTCATCAGCGCCAAGCTCGACGCGGGCCTGGCGACCGACGTCCACGACGGCGACAGCGTGCGCGTGACGATGCCTGACGGCAGCGAGGTCGGCGGCCGCGTCACGAGCGTGGGGACGGTCGCCACGGCCGGCCAGAACGGCGCCGGGCCGACCGTCGATCTCGAGGTGGCCCTCAACAGCAGCCGTCACGGCCGCCTCGACGGCGCGCCGGTCAGCGTCTCCCTCGCGACGGGAACCACCAAGGACGCGCTCGCGGTGCCGGTCACCGCGCTCGTCGCCACGGCGCCGGGCAGCTACGCGGTCGAGCTCGCCGGCTCGCATCGCCTCGTCCCCGTGACCGTCGGCGCCTTCGCCGACGACTGGGTCCAGGTCGAGGCCGCGGGCCTCACGCCCGGCATGCGGGTGGTGGTGCCGCGATGACTGCGAGGGCCAACGTATCGGGGACGACCCAAGCCACGGGCGAGTTGCGGCGCGCTGGTGCGGCCCTCGCGCTGCGCGACGTGACCAAGGACTACCCCGGCAGCGTGCGCGCGCTCGACGGCGTCACGCTCCACGTCGACGAGGGCGAGCTCGTCGGCGTGGTCGGTCCGTCCGGCTCGGGCAAGTCGACGCTGCTGCACGTCATGGGCACGCTCGAGCGCCCGTCGGCCGGGCACGTCTCGGTGGCGGGCGCCGACGTCGACGACCTCGACGACCGCGAGCTCGCCGGCCTGCGCGCGACGGCGATCGGGTTCGTGTTCCAGTCGTTCTTCCTGATCGACGGGATGACCGCTCTGGAGAACGTCGCCCAGGGCCTGCTCTACAGCGGCACGCCGGCGGAGGCCCGCACGACCGCGGCGCGGGTGGCGCTCGAACGCGTCGGCCTCGGCCATCGCCTCTACCACCGGCCCGAGCAGCTGTCGGGCGGCGAGCGCCAGCGGGTGGCGATCGCCCGCGCCGTCGTCGCGCGCCCGGCGATCGTCTTCGCCGACGAGCCGACCGGCAACCTCGACTCGCGCTCGGGCGCCGAGGTGATGGCGCTCCTGCGCGAGCTCAACGGCGAGGGGACGACGGTGCTGATCATCACCCACGACCGCGAGCTCGCCTCGGCGCTGCCGCGGCGGGTCGCGCTGCGCGACGGTCGCGTGGTGGCGCCATGACCTCGCGACTGCTGCCCTCCGACCTCCTGCGCGTCGGCGCCGTCGGCCTGCGGACGCGGCGCCTGCGCGCGGCGCTGTCCGCGCTCGGCATCGCCATCGGCATCGCCAGCCTGGTCGCCGTGCTCGGGCTGTCGGAGTCCTCGCGCGCCGGCCTGTTGCACCGCCTCGACCGGCTCGGGACGAACCTGCTCACGGCGGCCCCCGGGCAGACGCTCGCCGGCGACAACGCGACGCTGCCCGACACCGCGCAGCAGACGCTGCGCCGCGTCGGCGGGGTCCAGCGGGTCGACTCGGTCCGCGTCCTCGACGCCACCATCCGCCGCAGCGACCGCATCGACCCGGAGGAGACCGGTGGCATCACCGTCGACGCGGCCGACACCGGCCTGCTGCAGACGCTCGGCGGCTCGATGGTGCGCGGGCGCTTCCTCAACGGCGCGACCGCCGCAACCCGCTCCGTCGTGCTCGGGTCGCTGGCCGCCAGCTCGCTGGGCATCGACCGCCCCGGCTCGCTCGTCTACATCGAGGGCCGCTGGTGGACGGTGGTCGGGATCATGGCGCCGCTCGAGCTCGCGCCGGAGCTCGACCGCGCGGCGCTCATGGGCTACCCCGCCGCCCATCGCGAGCTCGACGAGGACCTCTCCGCGACGACGGTCTACATGCGCGCCGATCCGTCTGATGTCGAGCGCGTGCACGACCTCATACCGTCGGCCGCCAACCCCGAGCATCCCGAGGAGGTCGACGTGAGCCGGCCGTCGGACGCGCTCGCGGCGCGGGCCGAGGCGAACGACGCGCTCACCGGCCTGTTCCTCGGTCTCGGCGCGGTCGCGCTGCTCGTCGGCGGCATCGGGATCGCGAACACGATGGTCATCTCGGTCCTCGAGCGCCGCTCGGAGATCGGGCTGCGGCGGGCGCTCGGCGCCACCCGCGGCCACGTGCGCGCCCAGTTCCTCGTGGAATCGCTCCTGCTCGCGGCGGTCGGCGGGCTCGTCGGCGTCCTCGTGGGGTCGTTGGTCACCGGCGCCTACGCGAGTGCGCGCGGGTGGACCACGGTGGTGCCGCCCGAGGCGCTGGCCGGCGGCCTCGGCGCGGCGCTGGCGATCGGCGCTGCGGCCGGTCTGTATCCGGCCGGGCGCGCGGCGCGGCTGTCGCCCACCGAGGCCCTGCGCGGGGCCTGAGCCGCGGTCCGAAACGGCGGGTGCCTCGGGGTCCCGGGCGCCCGCCGGACGTGGCTATACTTTTTGAAGTGAATCCCGACCGAGTTCCAGGTGAATCGACAGTGAGCGTGTCCGGCAGCGAGTACACCCGCCGCATCAAGGATCGGATCGACGAGATCGATCCGTCCGCCGTGCGCGAGCTCGCGGGCGAGGGCGTCGCCCTCATCGACGTCCGCGAGACCGAGGAGTGGGACACCGGCCACCTCCCCGGCGCCAAGCACGTCCCGCGCGGCTATCTCGAGTCGCGCATCGACGCCGCCGTGCCCGACCGCTCGCAGCACGTGATCCTCTACTGCGCCTCGGGCAACCGCAGCGCGCTGGCCGCGAACACGCTCGAGGAGCTCGGCTTCGACCACGTCGAGTCGATGACCGGCGGCATCACGCTGTGGAAGGACCGCGGCTACCCGGTCGAGTACCCGAAGACCTTCACCCCCGAGCAGCGCGAGCGCTACTCGCGCCACTTCCTGCTTCCGGAGGTCGGCGTCGAGGGCCAGGAGAAGCTGCTCAACGCCAAGGTGCTGCTGCTCGGCGCCGGCGGCCTCGGGTCGCCGACCGCGCTCTACCTCGCCGCGGCGGGCGTCGGGACGCTCGGCATCGTCGACGACGACGTCGTCGACGTCTCGAACCTGCAGCGCCAGGTCATCCACACGACCGACCGCGTCGGCGTGGCCAAGGTCGACTCGGCCGAGGAGCAGATCAAGGCGCTCAACCCCGACGTCGACGTCGTCAAGTACAAGCTGCGCCTCGACGCCTCCAACATCATGGAGATCATCCGCGACTACGACATCGTGGTCGACGGGGTCGACAACTTCCCCACGCGCTACCTGCTCAACGACGCGTCGGTGCGGCTGCGCATCCCGGTCGTGAGCGCCGCGATCCTCGGCTTCGAGGGCCAGCTCAGCGTCTTCGCCCCGTACGAGGGCCCGTGCTACCGCTGCCTCTTCCGCCAGCCGCCGCCCGCCGAGCTCGCGCCGTCGTGCGGCGCCAACGGCGTTCTCGGCGTGCTGCCGGGCACGATGGGCCTGCTGCAGGCGACCGAGGTGGTCAAGCTCATCATCGGCGTCGGCGACCCGCTCATCGGCCGCCTGCTGATGTACGACGCGCTGGCCGCGACGACGACCGAGCTGAAGGTCCGCCGCGACCCCGACTGCCCGATCTGCTCGCGCGACCCCGAGACGATCTCCGACGACGAGATGGGCGTCTTCCCCGACTACGAGGCGTTCTGCGCCGCGGCGGGCTAGGGTTCGCCTCAGTGGCGACGATCCGCATCCCACCGGTCCTGCGTCCCTCGGTCGGCGGCGAGCGCGAGCTCTCCGCCCAGGGCGAGAACGTCGGCGACATCCTGCGCGCGATGGCCGAGGAGCATCCGGCCACGCAGGACCAGCTCTTCGGGTCCGACGGCGACCTCAACCGCTACGTCAACGTCTATCTCAACGACGAGGACGTGCGGGTGCTCGGCGGCCTGGACACGCCGGTGGGGGAGAGCGACACGCTCGTCATCCTCCCCGCCATGGCGGGCGGACGCTAAGGCAGCGCCAGCAGGTCCGGCTCCACGAAGCGCGCCCGCGCCGGCGCGCTGAACAGCCGCTCGCGCGAGTAGTGCGCGAGCAGCAGGTCGCGCCGCAGCAGCTGCGGGTGGGCGGCCAGGAAGTCGTCGAACCCGCGCTCGTGGCCGTTGGCGTGGTGCGCGACCACGCGGGCCCAGGCGGTCGTGAGCGTCTCGTGGTAGCGCTCGGGCTCGCCGTGGGCGGCGGTGAGATGGCGCAGGCCGTGGCGCGCGCGATCGACCGCGTGCTCGACGCCGCCGCGGCGTGCGTAGGCGAACGCGACCCGTAGGTGGTCGCGGTGGCCGAACGAGGGCAGGCGGCCGGTCTCGAACCGGTTCAGGAAGGCGTCGTCGGTCATGTCCGTCCCTTCGTGTGGCGCTCGAGCGCGTCGAGCACGTCGTGGAACCCTTGGATGGCATCGGGCGGCAGGTCGTGGCAGACGCGACCGTCGAGCGCTGCGAACGCGTCGCCCACGCGCGCGGCCGCGGCCTCGCCCGTGGGGGTCAGCGCGATCGTGAACGAGCGGCGGTCGGCCGCATTGACGCGCCGGCGCACGAGCCGCTTGGTCTCCATGCGGTCGAGGACGCCGGTGAGCGTCGAGGGGCGCTGACCGGTCGCTGCGACGAGCTCGCCGACGGGGCGCGCGACCCCGGGGCGCAGGGCCGCCAGCACGTTGATCTCCGCCTGGCGCAGCCCGAGATCCGCCAGTTCGGTCGCGAGATGGTCGAGGACGCGATGGACGGCGGCTTCGAGCGCCGCGGTGAGCGAGTCATCTGTCACGAATCCGGATAATACGGATTCGTAACAAATGCTGACGTTGGGTTAACCCCCCATTCGCCGACCGCCGCACGGGCTACCGTGACCGCCATGGCGACCGTCCCTGAGACCATCGATCGCGCGCGCCTTCGCGACCTCATCGACCGCGAGCGCGGCAAGCTGCTCGATCGCACGCAGGCCTCCCAGGCCTACTTCGATCGAGCGCGGGCGGTCATGCCTCGTGGCGTGCCGAGCTCCTTCCAAGCCGCCGATCCGCGGCCGATCTACCTCTCGCACGGCGAGGGCTCGCGCGTCTGGGACGTCGACGGCAACGATTACGTCGACTTCCACAACGGCTTCGGCGTGATGTGCGTCGGCCACGCCAACCCCGCCATCGTGCGCGCCGTCGCCGCGCGCGCCGCGCAGGGCTCGCACTTCGCCGCGCCGACCGAGGGCTCGATCGTCGTCGCGGAAGAGCTCAAGCGCCGCTTCGGCCTGCCCCAGTGGCGCTTCACGAACTCGGGCACCGAGTCGACGATGGACGCGGTCCACCTCTCTCGCGCCTTCACCGGCCGCGACCTGATCCTCAAGATCGAGGGCTCCTACCACGGCCACCACGACGCGGTCATGGTCAGCGTCCGCCCGCCGCTCGACCAGCTCGGCGAGCGCGGCGTCGCCGGCAGCATCCCGTTCGGCGCCGGCCACCCCCACGCCGTGAGCGAGCTCACCCGCGCGATCCCCTTCAACGATGCCGACGTCCTCGAGCGCGTGCTCGACGACATGGGCGATCGCGTCGCCGCGCTGATCATGGAGCCGGCGATGATGAACATCACCGTCGTCGCGCCGCGGCCCGGTTACCTCGAGCGCGTGCGCGAGCTGACCGCCCGCCACGGCGTCATGCTCGTCTTCGACGAGGTCAAGACCGGCATGACGATCGCCGCCGGCGGCGCGGTCGAGCGCTTCGGCGTAACGCCCGACATCGTGTGCCTCGCCAAGGCGATCGCGGGCGGCTACCCCAGCGGCGCGATCGGCATGACCGAAGGCCTCGCCGACCTCATCACCACCGGGACGGTGCGCCAGGTCGGCACCTTCAACGGCAACCCGCTCTCGATGGCGGCCGCGCAAGCGACGCTGACCGAGGTCCTCACCGCCGACGCCTACGCGCGCTTCGAGGCCCAGGACGCTCGCCTGCGCGCCGGCCTCGACGACGTCATCGAGCGCTACGGCCTGCCGTGCCACACCGCCGGCCTGGGCTCGAAGGGCTGCGTCGTCTTCGCGTCCGAGCCGCTCTACGAGTACCGCGACTACGCGACGAAGGTCGACGAGGACCTCTCGACGCTCGCCTGGCTGTACCACATGAACCACGCGATCTTCATGACGCCGGGCGTCGACGAGCAGTGGACGCTGAGCGTCGCGCACGCGGATGCCGACCTCGAGCGCTACGTCGACGCCTTCGAGGCGTTTGCGCGCGACGTGACGGCTGCGTAGCCTCCGCCGCATGGGCAGGCCGACCATCTTCGGTTGGCTGTTGATCATCACCGGCGCTGCGACGGTCGCGCTCGCCTTCGTGTTGCCGATCGCGGCGTTCGCCACCGGACTCGTCTTCGCGCTGCTGTTGTTGGCCCTGCTCGCGGAGGGCACAACCGGCGACATGCCACTGGGCACGGTTCAGGACACGAAGATGTGGGACGAGCGCAAGCGCCATGCGCTCACCGCGCGCTTCAAGCGCGGCCGCCCCGAATGGGAGACCACGGCGCCCGACCACGCCGACGAGCATCCCGACACCGTCTGGGCGCGCGAGCGCAAGCGACGCGGGCTCGACTGACCACTACACTTTCTGAAGTGGCTGTCCCCCCGCTCCAGAACAAGCCCTGCGGTGGCCGCTACGGCGACATCGTGCAGGCGATCGGCAACACGCCGCTCGTCGAGCTGCGGCGCCTGTCGCCCAAGCCGGGCGTCCGCATCTGGGCCAAGCTCGAGTCCCAGAACCCGACCGGCTCGGTCAAGGACCGCGTCGCGCGCGCCCTGATCGAGGACGCCGAGGAGAAGGGTGCAATCGGCCCGGGGATGACCATCCTCGAACCGACGTCGGGCAACACCGGGATCTCGCTGGCGATGATCTGCTCGCGCAAGGGCTATCCGGTCAAGGTGGTCATGCCGAGCAACGTCACGCCCGAGCGCACGCAGCTGCTGCAGATGTACGGGGCCGAGATCGTCTACTCGCCCGGTGACCAGGGTTCCAACGGCGCCGTCGCGATGGCGCTCGAGATGGCCGAGGCCGACGCCTCGTACTACATGCCCTACCAGTACGGCAACCAGGCCAACCCGCTCGCGCACTACAACGGGACGGCGCCCGAGATCCTCGAGGAGCTCGACGGCGAGGTCGACGCGTTCGTGGCCGGCCTGGGCACCGGCGGCACCCTCATGGGCAACGGGCGGCGCCTCAAGGAGGAGCTCGGCGACGCGGTGAAGATCGTCGCGGCCGAGCCGATGCAGGGCGAGCCGGTCCAGGGGCTGCGGTCGCTCGAGGACGGCTTCATCCCGCCGATCATCGACCTGTCGATCCTCGACCGGAAGATCTTCGTCACCAACCGCGACGCGGTCATCTGGACCCGCAGGCTGCTCGACGAGGAGGGCGTGTTCGCCGGAGTCTCGAGCGGCGCGATCGCGTCGATCGCCGTCCGGATCGCCAACGAGATGGACGAGGGCAACATCGTCTTCATCGTCTGCGACGACGGCTGGAAGTACCTCTCCAGCGGGATCTACACGCGTCCGGTCGACGAGATCGAGAACCTGGATTCCACCGTCTGGTGGTAGGAGCGCTACGCTGCCTCCATGCCCAACGTCGGTCCCCTCGAACTTGTCGTCATCCTCGCGATTGCCCTGATCGTCCTCGGCCCGAAGAAGCTGCCGGAGGTCGGGCGCTCGATCGGCAAGGGCATGCGCGAGTTCAAGGACTCGCTCAACGGCGAGTCCGAGCCGGAGCGCGAGCGCGACGAGGACGAGAAGCCCGCTCTGAAGACCGAGTAGTGCGCATCGACGCGGCGCTGCTCGAACGCATCGTCGCGCACGCGCGCCGCGACTTTCCCAACGAGTGCTGCGGCATGATCGCCGTGCGCGACGGCGACGCGGTCTCCGTCCACGAGGCGACGAACGTCGCCGCGAGCCCGCTGCGGTTCGAGGTCGACGGGCTCGAGGTCGCCCGCACGATCGACGACATCGAGTCCAGCGGGGCTGAACTCGGCGCCATCTACCACTCGCACACGCGCTCGGAGCCCTATCCGTCGCAGACCGATGTCAACTTCGCCGCCGGGTGGCCGGGGGTCGAGTGGCTGATCGTCGGCGTGCGGCGCGACGGGGAGCCGACCGTTCGCGCCTACCGCATCGACGACGGCGTGATCGAGGAGGTCGAGGTCGATGGCGGCTGAGTCGCTCGTCTGCCCGAGCTGCGGCACGGAGCACCCGTCGGACGAGCGCTTCTGCCGCAACTGCGGCATGCCGCTGATCCACGCGGGGCGGACCGGCGAAGACGAGCCGGTGACCGCCGCCCACGAGCGGGCGCGCAAGATCAAGCCCCAGTACAGCGAGGGCGACCTCGTCCGGGTCGCCGGCGCCCGCCACCAGGCCGAGGCCGAGCTCATCCAGGGCCTGCTGCTCGAGGAGGGCATCCCGTCGATGACCCGCCGTTCCGCCGGGTTCGACGTGCCCGACATGCTCGCCGCCGGGCCGCGCGACGTCCTCGTCCCCGCCTCGGGCGCGGCCGCGGCGCGCGAGATGCTGCTCCAGGCCGACCTCCTCGAACGCGAGCGCCCCGGGCCCGCCGTCGCGAACCCGGGGCGGCTGCTCGTCGGTCTGCTCGCAGCGATCGCCCTGGTCGGCGTCATCGCCTGGCTGGGGACCGAGATCTTCACCTAGGCCAGAGCGGGCTCCGGCTCGGCGGCGGCCCACTCGCCTGCGCCCGACCGCGCGCGCTTGGGCAGCAGGAACCCGAGTGCGGCGGCGAGCGCGACGAGGACGACGGTGATCAGCGTCGTCTGCTGCGCGGCCTCGAGGAAGTCGCGGGTGTGGTCGGCGTAGGTGCCCAGCGCGCCGAAGAAGATCGTCCCGATGCCGGCGACGCCCAGTGACATCCCGAGCTGCTGCACGGCCTGCAGGACGCCGGACGCCGAGCCGACCTCGTGGTCGGCGACGTCGCCGACGATGATCTCGAACATCGGCACCCAGACCATGCCCATGCCGATCCCGGACACCAGCAGCGGCGCGACGAAGTCGGCGCTCCCGACCGCGGTCCCGGCGTGCTCAACCGCCGCGTAGAGCGCCAGCAGGCCAAGGCCCATGATCACCAGGCCGGCCTGCATGACCGTCCGCCCGACCTTGTGCATGAGCATCGAGCCGGCGCCCGAGCCGATGAAACCGCCGAGCGCGAACGGCGCGGTCGTCAGCGCCGCGTGGATCGGGCTGTAGCCCAGGCCGGCCTGGAGGAAGACGCCGAGCGTCAGGCCGATGCCGCCCATCGCCGCGAGGAAGACGAGCCCGAACACGACGCCCGAAACGTACGAGCGCTTGGCGAAGATGCCCGGCTCGATGAGCGGCGTGACGCCCGAGTGGCGGCGGCGCACCTGCAGCCACGCGAACGCGCCGAGGGTCGCGACGGCGGCGACGAGCATCGCCAGCACCCAGGACGGCCAGCCGAGCTCGCGGCCCTGGACCAGCGGGTAGACGAGACCGAACGCGGCGACGGCGGCCAGCGCGACGCTCATCAGGTCGAGCCGGCGCGACGCGGTGGTCGGGGCGACGTTCGGCAGGTACTTCGCGCCGGCGACGAGGACGAACGCGCCAACGGGCACGTTGACGAGGAAGATCATCCGCCAGCCGGTGGCAAACAGGTCGGCGTCGATGAGCAGGCCCGCGACGACCGGGCCGAGGATGGCGGAGAGGCCGCAGGCCGGGCCGAGGATCCCGAACGCCTTGCCCATCTCCTTGGGCGGGAAGAGGTCGCGGATCAGGCCGAAGACCTGGGGGACCATCACGGCGCCGAGGCCGCCCTGCAGCGCGCGGAAGGCGATGAGCGCCTCGATCGACGGCGCGGCGGCGCACGCGATGGAGGCGACCGTGAACCCGAACGCGCCGATCAGCAGCATCCGCTTGCGCCCGAACATGTCGCCGAGGCGGCCGCCGGTCAGCAGCATCACGGCCATCGCGAGCGTGTACGCCGCCGAGATCCACTGCACGTCGGCGTACGACCCGCCGAGGTCATGGCGGATGAACGGCGCCGCGACGTTGGCGATCGAGGAGTCCAGCAGGTCCATGAGGGTGGCGGCCAGGGCCGCGGCGAAGGCCAGCCAGAGCCGGCGGTCGGTGCGCATGATGCTCTCCTTGGGAACGGAACGAATCATTCTGTTCCGTATCCTGCCGATCACCGATTGTCGACACATCGGGCAAATGGAGCGGCTTCACTTACGTCGTGCCTTACGGCTAAGGGCGTGTGCCTTACTTGAACGGAACGATCTGTTCCGCTAGCGTTGAAGCACGATGAGCGACCAGCCCACCGTTCCCCTCAGCGGCCGCCGGGCGGAGGCGGCCCGGAACGACGAGCGCATCCTCGAGTCGGCGCGGGCGGTGTTCCTGGCCGATCCGGGCGCCCCGATCTCCGCGGTGGCCAAGCACGCCGGCGTCGGGATCGGCGCTCTCTATCGCCGCCATGCCAGCAAGGACGAACTGCTGCAGCGCCTCGCCGCCGACGGGATGCAGCGCTACCTGACCGAGGCACGCGCCGCGCTCGCCGACGAGGGCGATCCGTGGATCGCGTTCACGCGCTTCATGCGCCGCTGCATCGATATCGGCGCGGGCGCGCTGACCCAGCGCCTCGCGGGCAGCTTCACCGCCACCGAAGCGCTCACGCGTCAAGGCCGCGAGATCCACGAGGTGACACAGCAGCTGCTCGACCGCACGAAGGCGGCCCGCGCGCTGCGCCCCGACCTCGAGGTCGGCGACCTCTCCGTAATGCTCGAGCAACTCCAGGGCATCCGCATCGGCGACGACGTGCGCTCCAACCAGCTTCGCCACCGCTACCTGACCATCGTCCTCGACGGCCTGCATCTCGCCGACGCGCCGCAGCTGCCGAGCACGCCGCCGACCTGGCGGGAGACCAGCGGCCGCTACTGATGGCCGAGCCGCTCAGCACGCGGGCGCTCAACCGCGCCCTGCTCGAACGCCAGCTCCTGCTCCGCCGCGCGTCAATGCCGGCGGCGCAGGCGATCGAGCACCTCGTCGGCATGCAGACGCAGGTGCCCAACGCGCCCTACGTCGGCCTGTGGTCGCGCCTCGACCGGTTCCGGCCCGTCGAGCTCGCCGGGCTCATCGAGGGTCGCGACGCGGTCCGCGGCTCGCTCATGCGCGCGACGCTGCACCTCGTGAGCGCGCGCGATTTCCTCGCGCTGCGCCCGCTCGTCCAGGGCGTGCTCACGCGGGGCTGGCGCACGAACTTCGGGCGCTACGTCGAGGGCGTCGACCTCGACGCCCTCATCGCCGCCGCGCGGGCGGCCATGGAGGAGCGGCCCCGCACGCGGGCGGAGCTGAGCCGCCTGCTCGCCGAGCGCTGGCCGGGGCGCGACGAGCCCGCGCTCGCCTACGCCGCGACCTACCTCATCGCGCTCGTCCAGGTGCCGCCGCGCGGCGTGTGGGGCAAGACCGGTCAGGCGACGTGGACCACGATCGAGGCGTGGCTCGGTCGCGGCCTCGACGCGGAGCCGTCGATCGACGACATGGTCCTGCGCTACCTCGCGGCGTTCGGCCCGGCCACCGCGGGCGACGTCGCGGCGTGGTCGGGCGTCCCGGGGCTCGGCGAGGTGGTCGAACGGCTGCGCCCGCGGCTGCGCACGCTCAAGGACGACCGCGGGCGCGAGCTCTTCGACATCCCCGGCGCCCCGCTGCCCGATCCGGCGACGCCTGCGCCGCCGCGCTTCCTGCCCGAGTTCGACAACGTCCTCGTCGCCCACGCCGACCGCACGCGGATCATCGAGGACCGCCACCGCACGCGCGCCCTCAACAGCCTCGGGCGGCCGATGGTCCTGGTCGACGGCTTCGTGCGCGCGTTCTGGAAGGTCGCGCGCGAGCGGGGCTCGGCCGTGCTCGTGGTGGAGCCGCTTCAGCCGCTCTCAAAGCGCCACACCGCCGGCGTTGCCAGCGAGGGCCGGCGCCTGCTGCGGTTCGTGGCGCCCGGCGCCGACCACGACGTGCGGTTCGAGTCGTCAGAGTGACGGCATGGAGCAGCGCCGGCTGGGCGACTCGGACATCGACGTCTCGGTCATCGCGCTCGGATCGTGGCTGACCTACGGCGGCGGGGTGGGCCGCGCGCGGACGGAGGCGTGCACGCGCGCCGCCTTCGACGCGGGCATCACGTTCTTCGATACCGCGAACGTCTACGGCCGGGGCGCCGCCGAGCGTGCCTGGGGCGAGATCCTGCGCGACTACCCGCGCGACTCGTTCGCGATCGCGACGAAGCTCTTCTACCCGATGTCCTCAACCGATCGCGGGCTCTCACGCGCGCAGGTCCACAAGCAGCTCGACGGTTCGCTCGAGCGGCTCGACATGGAGTACGTCGACCTCTACCAGTGCCATCGCTACGACGAGAACACGCCACTCGAGGAGACGATGGAGGCGCTGACCGAGGTCGTGCGGGCCGGCAAGGCGCGCTGGATCGGCTTCAGCGAGTGGCCGGTCGAGCGCGTCGAGCAGGCGCTCGCGATGCCGGGCGTCGAGAGGTTCGTGTCGAGCCAGCCGCAGTACTCGGCGCTGTGGCGCACGCCGGAGACCGAGCTCATCCCGCTCTGCGAGCGCAACGGGATCTCGCAGATCGTCTGGTCGCCGCTCGCGCAGGGCGTGCTGAGCGGCAAGTACCGTCCCGGTGAGGCCGCGCCGAACGACTCACGCGCGGCTTCGCGCTCGATGAACCGCTTCATCGGCCAATGGCTGAACCGCGCGACGCTCGACGCGGTCGACCGCCTGCGTCCGGTCGCCGACGAGGCCGGGCTGACCATGGCCCAGCTCGCGCTGGCCTGGGTGCTGCGCCAGGCCAACGTCGCCGCCGCGATCGTCGGCGCCTCGCGGCCCGAGCAGGTCCACGAGAACGCGCGCGCGGCCGGCGTCCGGCTGAGCGCCGACACGCTGCAGGCGATCGACGAGGCGCTGCTGCTCGTCGCGCACCACTAGCTGCGTCGCCTGCTCAGGCGTCGAACAACGGGCGCGTGACCAGCAGCGGCTCGATCCGCCAGCCGCCGCCACGCGCCGCCGTGGCGTGCCAGAGCTCGTCGAAGCCCTCCTCCGGCGTCGGGCGCACGAACCGCCGGTCGGTGCCGACGACGCCCGCGGTGGGCACGCGCCGGCGCCCCGCGCGCTCGGCGTTGCGGGCGAGCGCCTCGCCGACGTCGACCTCGACGAGGTACCCGACGACCCGAAAGCCGGCGGAGCGCGCG
>Ga0081455_10005836_pt1 | contig 13398 bp, 8 predicted proteins | sample TabmetS3T2R1_FD_70207 | JGI IMG/M metagenome (GOLD analysis project Ga0081455, IMG submission 70207) | Tabebuia heterophylla rhizosphere microbial communities from the University of Puerto Rico - S3T2R1 | ecosystem: Host-associated > Plants > Roots > Rhizosphere ... | reverse complement strand
CGGCCGGGGCAGGGCCGAAGAGAGCTAGGGCAGAAAAAAGGAGCCAGAGAATCCGCACGGCGGGCGGACCATAGCAAGCCCACTGCGCCCAAGCGAACGCTTTCCCCTCACGATGGCGTTGGCTTTTTCCCTCTCGCCATCGGGGAGATGGCTAGGGTGAGGGGCCGGTTGGGCACGGAGTTCTGGTCCCCATCACCCCAACCCTCTCCCCAAGGGGAGAGGGAGTTACTGCGCAGCCACCGTCTCGCTTTCAGACCATCCGCCGCCCAGCGCGCGATAGAGGCTCACCACCGCCTGCAAGCGAGCAAGGCGCGTCTGGCTGAGGCCGTCCTGGGCCGCGTAGAAGGTGCGCTGAGTGTCCAGCAGGGCGAGGAGGTCGGTGGCGCCGGCGCGGTATTGCGTCTCGGCGATGCCGAGGGCCCGTCGTGCTTCGTCGACCTGGACGGCGCCCAGGTGCTCCTGCTCCGCCAGGGTTGTATGGGCGCCGAGCGCGGTCTCGACATCCGAGAAGGCGGTGAGCACCGTCTTGCGGTAGCTGCTGACGAGTTCCTCGCGCTGCGCAACGGCACGGTGAAACTGGCCCGTGATCTGTCCGCCTTCGAACAGCGGCTGGGCGAGCGAGGCGGCGGCCGAAGTCGCGAGACCCGCGCCGCCGAACAGACCCGACAGCGCCGCACTCTCCAAGCCGCCGCTGCCCGTAAGCGAAATGCTTGGGAAAAATTGCGCGCGCGCAACACGAATATTGGCATCGGCGGCGGCCAGAGAGGCTTCGTCACGACGAATATCGGGCCGGCGCGCAAGAAGCTCCGACGGCAGGCCGGGTGCGACCGTCGGCGCGTCCAGCTTGTCGAGGGACTGACCGGCGAGCGCGAAGCCCTCCGGTGGCCGCGCGAGCAGAAGCGCCAGCGCTGCGCGCGCGACGAATTCCTGCTGCGTGAGCGCAGGGATCTGCGCCTGTTGCTGGGCCACGGCGCCGCGCTGCTGAGCGAGATCGAGCGGCGTCGCCACGCCGTTGCGCACGCGCGACTCGACGACACCCAGAACACGCTCCGCGATGGCGAGGTTTTCCTTGGCGATGGCAAGCCGCTCGCGCAGGGACAGCACCTGGAAATAGGTCGTTGCGACATCCGAGGTGACGGTCAGCGCCACCACGCCTTCGTCGTATTTGCTCGCGCGATAGTTGGCGCGCGCGGCCGCGAATCCCGCGCGGTTCTTGCCCCAGAAATCGATCTCGTAGCTCGCCGAAACGTCGAGCGAATAGGATTGGTTGCGCCCGTTGCTCCGTGATGAGTTGGTGTTCGTCGAGCTGTTGCCGCCGAAGGTCTGCGCGCTCGCACCGCCATCGACGAAGGGGAGGAGCGGCGCGAACGCGATTTGCTTGTCGGCCTTTGCCTGCAGCAGACGGGACGCCGCGGCGGACAGATCGAGATTGCTTTGGCGGGCCTCCGCGATCAGGCGATTGAGCTCGTCACTCCCGAATTTCGTCCACCATGCGGGATCGGGCCACACGGGGGCGTCCGCTTCGATGGGTTGCACCCATGCGGCCGGCACGGTGTTGGACGTGAGCGGTGGCGATGTGTGGGCGCAGCCTGAAAGCATGGCCCCGAGAGCACAAATCATTAGGAGGAAAACGTTGCGCATCGCAGCTATTCGCTCGCCAGTGCCACGACGGGGTCGAGGCGCGCGGCCTTATGCGCGGGGGCGAAACCGAACACGAGACCGGTCAGCGCGGCGCAACCAAAGGAGAGGACAGCGGGCCCAGCCTGGAACACGACCGGCGATCCGAAGGCCTGGATGATGAGCGCCGCGACGACGCCGCAGACGACGCCGGCCAGACCGCCGATGGCCGAGACGACCATCGCCTCAGTGAGAAATTGCTGAAGGATGTCGCGCATGCGCGCGCCCGTCGCCATGCGAATGCCGATCTCACGCGTGCGTTCCGTGACACTCACCAACATGATGTTCATCACGCCGATGCCGCCGACGAGCAGCGAGATCGCCGCGACGGAGCCCAGGAGAATGGTGAGGGTGTTCTGTGTGGCGGTCGCGGTCTGCACGACTTCGGTCATGTTGCGGATACGGAAATCGATCGTGCCACCATGGCGTTCCTGCAGAAGCGTCTGCACGGCGTCCTGAGTCGCATCGATCTGGCTCGTGTCCGCAACGGCGACTGTGATCGAGCGAACATAGCGCTGGCCGAACAGGCGAAGCTGCGCGGTGGTCAGCGGAACCATGATGACGTCGTCGTTGTCGTTGCCGAAGCTGCCGGCGCCTTTCGGCGAAAGAATGCCGATGACCTGGAACGGCACGTTGTTGATCATGATGTAGCGGCCGACGGGATCGGTGCCGGGTGGATAAAGATTGGCCAGCACGGTCTGCCCGAGGACCGCGACGGAGGCGTAGGACGTCATGTCCTCTTTCGAGAAGAAGGTGCCCCAGTCGACGGGCCAACTGCGGATCGCCGGCAAATCGGGCGTCGTGCCGTTGACCTGGGTGTCATCGTCGAGATCGGCCGCCCGCGCCGTCACGCCGCCGGAATATTCGGGAATGGCGGACAGGATGTTTGGCAGCTCCATGATGGCGTCGGCATCTTCCTTGACGAGCGTCGCCACCTGATTGCCGCGCTGATTGGGCGCGCCGGGTCTTATCTGCAAAAGGTTCGTGCCCATCGAGCCGATGCGGTCGAGGACGTCGCGCTTCGCGCCTTCGCCGACAGCCAGCATGGCGACCACGCTGCCCACGCCGATGACGATGCCGAGCAGTGTCAGGATCGTTCGGAAGAGGTTTGCGCGCAAGGCGCGCAGGGCCATGTGAACCGCTTCGGTGAATTCACCCATTGTCGAGGCGGCGGCGGCGCGCAGGGGGTCGAGCGCGGGCGCGGCTCCCCGGGCGACAGGCCCCACCTTGGGGTCCGGCCCGGTGTCGCTCACGATCAGGCCGTCGCTAATCTCGATTGTCCGGCGCGCGTGGGCGGCGATTCCGCGATCATGGGTGATCATGATGATGGTGTGGCCGCGGTCCGCGAGCGCCTCGAGCCGCTTCAGCACATCTTCGCCGCTCTTGGAATCGAGCGCGCCGGTGGGCTCGTCGGCCAGAATGATCTGGCCACCATTGATGAGCGCGCGCGCGATCGACACGCGTTGCTGCTGGCCGCCGGAGAGCTGATTGGGCCGGTGCGACAGCCGCTCGCCGAGCCCGAGCCTGTCCAGCATTTCCTTCGCGCGCGTATGGCGCTCGGCCGCCGGCACGCCGGCATACACCATCGGAATCTCGACATTCTCGGCCGCCGTCGATGTCCCGATGAGATTGTAGCTCTGAAACACGAAGCCGAACGCCTCGCGGCGCAAGGTGGCGAGTGCATCGGCATCAAAGCTCGAGACGTCCTCGCCGTTGAACTTGTAAGTGCCGCTGCTCGCTCGGTCGAGGCAGCCCAGAATGTACATCAGCGTCGACTTGCCGGAGCCCGATTGCCCGACGATAGCAACGAATTCGCCGGGATAGATCGATAAGGACACACCGCGCAATGCGTGCACCTCGACGTCGCCGCCGGTGACGAAGGTCTTGTGGATGTCGGTGAGCTCGATGAGCGGAACTGGTGCGGTCGTTTCCGTCACGCGCAGCGGGGCTTCGGTCACCGGAAGCCTCCCGGACCGCCCGGCAGGCCGCCGCTCTGTCGGTTGCCGCCACCGCTGCCGCCGTTCTGGCCTTGTGGGCGTTTCATCTGGCTCGGATCCTTCTGGTTGACGAGCACCTTCTCGCCGTCCTGGAGACCCGATCGAATTTCCGCGGTGACGCGATTGGTCACGCCCACCGTGACGATGCGCTCTTCATGCCGGCCGCCCGCCTTGACCACGGTGACAGCGCGCCGCTGTGCGCGTTGGCTATCTTTTCCTTTGTTCTGGGCCTGCCATTGGGCGCGCTGCTCGGCGGTCGGCGGCGCCTTGTCCTTCTTGCCTTTTGGCGTATGCAACGCGGCCACAGGCACGAGGAGGACGTTTTTCGCTTCCGCACGGACGAAAAACACCTGGGCTGTCATCTGCGTCATGAGATCGCCGGCGGTATTGTCGACATCGAACAGCGCCGTGTAGAGCACGACATTGTTGGTCACGGTCGGCGTCGGCATGATCTGGCGCAGCTTGCCGGTCCAGCGCTTTTGGGGCAGGCCGAGTGTCGTGAAATAGACCGGCATCCCGATCGTGAGCTTCGGCACGTCGGCTTCGGAGACTTGCGTCCAGACGGTCATCTGGTCGAGCGCCGCGATGCGCAGGATGATCGGCGCGGTCTGGTTCGCGTTCAATGTCTGTCCGACCTGCGCCGTGATGGACGCCACGGTGCCGTCCATGGGCGCCGTGATGTTGGAATAACCGAGCGTCACCTGGTCGGCCTTGAGCTGGGAGCTTGCCTGCTGGACCTGCGCCTGGGCGCTTGCCACCGCGGCGGTTGCGACGTCGAATTGCGACTTCGCCGTGTCATAGGCGTCCTGGCTCGTCGCGCTGTCCTTCATCAGGTTCTTCTGACGCTCGAATTGCTGGCGCGCGAGAATGAGATCGGCCTCACGCTGCTTCTCCTGAGCTTGCAGGTTCTGCAATTGCGCGGTGCTCTGCGCGACCTTCGCGGTCTGCACCTGAGCGTCGATGGTCGCGAGCGGCTCGCCTTTGGTCACCTTGTCGCCGACATTGACGGCCAGCGCTTTGAGCTGGCCGGAAACCTGCGCGCCGACATCGACATAGGTGAGCGGCTGCAAGGTGCCGAGTGCGGTGACGCTGTCCTCGATGTCGCCACGATGGACGTCCACCGATGTGGTCGCGGTCTTGGCGCCCTTGGGCAGCATCGTGATTGCCAGCAACGCCAGAAGCGCCACGCCCGCGACGATCCAGAAGGCGCGTGGATGGACGCGGCGCCAGCCGTCGATCCGGCGATAGCCGCCTCTCAGTCGGGCCCACGGGCCCGAGGGAGGAGGGTCCACCCAATCGGAGGGGCGAGACTCCTGGCGCGTCAAGGTGTCGGGCTTCGAGTCCATGAACGCGCAACGGTCTCCTTGGGAAAGGCCGGCCCTAACCTATCACCGGCTGTTGTTCACTTAAACGTGACTTCACGCACCTTCCGTCTCCGGGTGACCGGCTCCTCTCAGCAAGCCTTTCCGGGGTGTTGCTTATTGCAACGAAATATGGCCATAGCCCGCCCTCATTGACAAACTTCGTTGCAAATGGCAACTGATTACACATGAAAGATGTTGCAGATATTATCGCGGCCTGGCCGTCCGCCGAGGATTTGGCGCGGGACCTGGGGCTTTCCGGGGCGTCGGTTCGCAGCTGGAAGGTCCGCCAGTCGATTCCCGCGGAAAAATGGCAGGGGCTCCTGTCCTCGGCCCAGCGACGGGGCATCAAGGGCGTCTCGCTCGAGTTGCTGGCCGATCTCGCCGGTCGCCGGGGCCAAGCGGGGTCAGTGAGCGGCAGCGCAGAAACCAAGGCCCCGACCGCATCGCTCATCGCGCCCGGCCGGCTGACGCATCTTCAGCGGCTGGAAGCCGAAGCCATTCACATCATGCGCGAGGTGGTGGGTGAGTGCGAGAACCCGGTCATGCTGTATTCGATCGGCAAAGACTCATCGGTGATGCTCCATCTCGCGATGAAGGCGTTCTATCCGTCGAAGCCGCCGTTTCCGCTTCTTCATGTCGATACGACGTGGAAGTTTCGGGAAATGATCGCGTTCCGGGACGAGACGGCGAAGCGGCTCGGTCTCGACCTTATCGTGCATATCAATCCCGATGCACAGGCGCAGGGCATCAATCCCTTCGATCACGGTTCGGCTGTGCACACGGATCTTTGGAAGACGCAAGGGCTCAAGCAGGCGCTCGACAAATATGGTTTCGACGCGGCCTTCGGTGGCGCGCGGCGCGACGAGGAAAAAAGCCGCGCGAAGGAGCGCGTGTTCTCGATCCGCTCCGCGCAGCATCGCTGGGATCCGAAGAAGCAGCGCCCCGAGCTTTGGCGCCTCTACAACGCGCGCCACCAGAAGGGCGAGTCGCTCCGCGTCTTCCCGATCTCGAACTGGACCGAGCTCGACATCTGGCAATACATCCATCTCGAAAATATTCCGATCGTGCCGCTCTATTATTCCAAGAAGCGCCCGGTGGTGGAACGTGACGGCACGCTCATCATGGTCGACGACGACCGCATGCCGCTGTCGCCCGGCGAGACGCCGCAGATGAAAAGCGTCCGGTTCCGGACGCTCGGCTGCTATCCGCTGACCGGCGCGATCGAAAGCGACGCGAAGTCGCTGACCGACATCATTCAGGAAATGCTGCTGACGACGACATCGGAGCGTCAGGGCCGCGTGATCGATCACGATCAGTCGGCTTCGATGGAGAAGAAGAAGCAGGAAGGCTATTTCTGATGGCGCATCAGTCCACGCTCATCGCGCGCGACATCGAGGGCTATCTCAAGAGCCACGAGACCAAGAGCCTGCTGCGCTTTATCACCTGCGGCTCGGTCGATGACGGCAAGTCAACGCTGATCGGCCGGCTGCTCTACGATTCCAAGATGATCTTCGAGGATCAGCTGGCGAGCCTCGAGAAGGACTCCAAGACGGTCGGCACCCAGGGTGGCGAGCTCGACTTCGCGCTTCTCGTCGACGGACTCGCGGCCGAGCGCGAGCAGGGCATCACCATCGACGTCGCCTATCGCTTCTTCTCGACCGACCGGCGCAAGTTCATCGTGGCCGACACCCCCGGTCACGAGCAATATACGCGTAACATGGTGACAGGCGCCTCGACCGCCGATGTCGCCGTCATTCTGATCGACGCGCGCAAGGGCGTGCTCACGCAAACGCGGCGGCATTCCTATCTCGTGTCGCTCATCGGCATCAAACGCGTGATCCTCGCCATCAACAAGATGGATCTGATGGATTACCGGCGCGATGTCTTCGAGCGCATCGAGGCCGACTATCGCGCCTTCGCGCGCGATATCGGGCTCACCGAGATCACGGCGATTCCGATGTCGGCGCTCAAGGGCGACAACATCACCGAGCGCTCGGCGGAGATGAACTGGTATCGCGGTCCTACCCTCATGGGCGTCCTCGAAACCATTCCCGTCGACGACGATCTGATCAACCGGCCGTTTCGCCTGCCCGTGCAATGGGTGAACCGGCCCAACCTCGATTTCCGCGGTTTTTCAGGCTTCATTGCGAGCGGGAAGATCCGCCGGGGCGATGCGGTCCGGGTGCTGCCCTCGGGGCAGACGAGTCGCGTCGCGCGCATCGTGACCCTCGATGGCGATCTGAACGAAGCCGTCGCGGGGCAGTCGGTGACACTCACCCTCGCTGATGAGATCGATGTCAGCCGCGGCGACATGCTGGCGCTTGCCGATGCGCCGCCGGAGGTCGCCGATCAGTTCGAGACCACGCTCATCTGGATGAGCGACGAGCCCATGCTGCCCGGCCGGCCCTATCTCCTGAAGATCGGGACGAAAACCGTGACGGCTCAGATCACCGACCCGAAATACAAGGTCAACGTCAACACGCTCGAGCATCTGGCGGCAAAAACGCTTGAGCTCAACGAGATCGGTGTCTGCAATCTCAGCCTCGATCGTTCGATCGCGTTCGATCCGTATAAGGAGAATCGCGAGACCGGCGGCTTCATCCTGATCGACCGGCTGACCAATGCGACGGTTGGCGCCGGCCTGATCGATTTCGCTCTGCGCCGTTCCCAGAACATCCATTGGCAAGCGCTCGACGTGAACAAGGCGGTACGCGCCGCCGAGAAGAGCCAACGCGCCTGTGTTTTGTGGTTTACCGGACTTTCAGGAGCCGGCAAGTCGACCATCGCCAACCTGGTCGAGAAGCGGCTCCTTTCGCTCGGGCGACATACCTACCTGCTCGATGGCGACAATGTTCGGCATGGCCTCAATAAAGATTTGGGCTTCACGGATGCGGATAGGGTCGAAAATATTCGCCGCGTCGCCGAAGTCTCGAAGCTCATGGTCGACGCCGGTCTGATCGTGCTTGTGTCTTTCATCTCGCCGTTTCGCGCCGAGCGGCGGATGGCGCGAGAGCTTCTGGAAGCCGGAGAGTTTCTGGAAATTTTCGTCGACACGCCCTTGGCCGAAGCCGAACGGCGCGACGTGAAGGGGCTCTACAAGAAGGCGCGCGCCGGCACGCTCAAAAACTTCACCGGCATCTCCTCGCCCTATGAAGCGCCGGAACACGCCGAAATCCGACTCGACACGACCGCGCTGTTAGCGGAGCAAGCGGCCGAGCAAATCATCACCCTCCTCGAGTCAGGTGGCTATCTCTCGAAGCCCTGAACCCGCGGCGACCCCTCACCTTATACCCATCTCGCCGGGAAGGAGAGGACAAAGCTTTGCGTGCGATCGCAGCGCACAAAATCCTTTCTTACTGGAAAGCACTTAAGGCAAACAAAAAATGCGATCTCGATTTGGTCCTGGCCGACTCTGGGATAGAATGACGGTTGTACTGTCTCGGTCGGGATGATCCTGATGGAGAAAAGAGCCGCACCCGGTCAAAAAGGCGGCCGTAAAATCGACGCCGTTCTGGATGGCGCAACTCGTGTGTTTCTCGAGCGCGGTTACGCCACGGCCAGCATGAACGACGTTGCCGCGGCGGCGGCGGTGTCGAAGCGGACGCTCTACCAATATTTCACCAGCAAGGAAGCTTTGTTCGCTGCGGTCGTGCAGGGACGCACACGCGCGATCATCGATCATCTGGAAGCGGGCGTCGGCACGCGAACTGATGAGGCACCATCACTCTTCCTCTTGGGGATGACTATCGTCAATCACATGCTTCTGCCCGATACCGCGCGCTTCCTGCGCATGGTGACGGCGGAGGCCGATCGCTGGCCGGAACTCGGCCGCGTTCTAGACCACACGGCATTTGCGCAGGTCCTGGCCGAAGTCGAGCGCGCGCTGGTGCGCGCCGTCGAAGCCCAAGGCGGGCATCTCGAGGACTCCGCTTTCGCGGCGGAGTTGTTCGTGTCCATGATGTGGGGCTTGCAGCTGCTCCGATCGCTTGTCGGATCGGGTTCCGGCACCGCCCCCAACGATGGGCTCTGCGGCGATGCCGAAACGATAGCACGTAAGGTTGCGTTCTTCGCGCGCGCGATCGGGCTTGCGGATTCAACAAAAAAATCCACTAAGGCCCCACCGAAAGCCGGTCCGAAAGCCCGGTCGCGGCGCTCTCAGATCGCCCCGCCGAGATAATCCCGCTTGCCGAGCTCGACGCCCGCGTGACGTGCGATGAGATACGCCGCGGTTGCGTGAAAGTAGAAGTTCGGCAGGGCGAAATTAATCACATAAGTATCGCCCTTGAGTTCGAGGCGGAAATCCTTCTTCGGGCCGAGCAACAGAACGATGTCGCGCGTTTCCGAGCCGACGCAGTGCTCGGGCATAATGGACTTCAAGAAGTCGATCGTCTTCGCCACCCGGGCTTCCAGCTCGGGGATCGACGTCTCGACGTCTGGGTTCTTCGGCACGGGCACATTCGTGAGCCGCGCGGCCACGCCGTTCGCGTGATCGGTCGCCAGCTGCACCTGACGCACGAACGGATACATGTCAGGCGCAAGCCGCATGTTCAACAGGACCGACGGGTCGAACTTCTTCGCTTCGGCGAAGCTCGCAGCTTTGTTGAGGATGATTTGCAGGCCTTTGAGCTGGCGCAGAAAGGCGGGGACGGAGGCGTCATACAGGGAAAAGGACATAGGGGCGCATTTCCTCTCTGGTTTCAGAAATCTCGACGCGCCGCCTGTCTGACGAGCTACATCGACGGTGTTCCGGGCGGCGCATCCGCTGGCGTCGGGGCGGGTGCCGACACCGGCACGATAGGCGCCGTTGCCGTTGCCGAGGCGCGCGGCGACGCCGGAGCAGGGGCTTCCGCTACGCGCTGCTGCACGCCGGACGAAGGCGGCAGACAGCTTACATCCGTCACCGGACCCATACCGCCGCCATCATACTGATATTTCGCAAGTTCGTCGAAGCCGTACCATCTGGAGCATGTGTTGATCCACGCGGAGAACTGCTCGATCGTGTCGAGATCGGTTTGCCCCGTGACGTAGCGCAGGAACGCGAGCGCCCATTTGGTCTCGGTGGGATCGGAGGCATTCTTCTCGACGAGATCGGCAAATTTCGCGAGCTTCCTCGCGGAGGGGTTCTTCTTGTAGTCGTCGCGCGCTTGCACGAGCATCAGCGCGCTCGATAGTGAGCCGACTTGCGAAATCGCTTTGTTGATGTCCTTGCCCATGGCGTCGGAGCTTTGCAGCTGGGCGTAGATGGCCTCGGCACGCTCGCGCACGATCGCCGGCGGTATGGTGCTCGCGGTTTTGACCTCCAGCACCACGTAAGGGACGTCTTGGTGCGGGATCAAAGTCTTGCAAGGGCCGTCGGACCGCGCCGATGTGCAGGCGGATTGGAAGACGGTGCCCGTGTCCTGGTCGAGATAGAGGTCGTTGCCATAAAAGCTGCGCGGCGACTCCTTGCGCGGCGGGGCGAGGACGACGAGGCCGCCACGGCGGAACACGATGTCCGAAGAGTCGGCGGAGAATCCGTCGGTCAGACCGATGTCCATTTGAAGCAGGGGCCGGTTGGTTTCCTTGAGCAGGCCCGCCGCCCCGTTGGCCGCGAAGGTCAGAACCGGCTTGCTCACCGGCGCGAACAGGCCGGTCATGAAGCCTCCGGCCTGGGCGATGTAGCCCATGGTCTTGCGGATATCTTCGTTCTGCCGCTCGTTCAGCTCCATCACGACAACGCAAAGGCGGGGCTGATGCGTGCGGTTCCAGGCATCGGCGCTGAAGGTAGCGATGTCCTTGAAGCTGAGCCAGCGGCCCGAGAAGCCCTCGACATGGTCGACGACGATCGCCGTCCGGGTGCCATCGAGATCGACATCGATGATGACGGCCAGGTCGCGCTTTTTCCCATCCGAGGGGATTGCGACCTGATCGATGCGAATGGTGACGGGATCGCCGTCCTGTACCGCTTCGCGCAGCAGGTCCTGGCGCGAGCGGACCGAGGACGTCCGGGTCAGGACATCGGGCGGAATAGAACGATCGTTGGGCGAGGCCGCAGGGTTCGCCTCGCGGTAGAAGACTTGGGGATTGGGGTATTGCTCGGATTTGTTGCCGCAGGCAGTGGCCAAGACCTCACCGGCCCACGCCATGGCGGAGGATGCCAGGAACGCCACCACGGTCGCCAACGCCACGCCTACTCCGCCACGCCCCGTCCGCATGGAACGCCCCCCGCCAGCATCTGAATCCGAAGATGGTTAACGATACCATGCTGGGGAAAACCGCACAAACGGCCAAGGCAAAGCCGGCCCTTCACCTGACCTCTCCCCATGGGGAGAGAGGGAGCCTTCTTTGTGAGGAAATTGAGGCCAGGCGGCTACTTCGTGGTGCCGCATTTCAGCTTGCCGTTGGCGCCGAGCACCATGGCTTTGCACCCTTTTGCGATGGCTTTCGCCGTCTCCGGCTGGCCTACGCCGAACGGCGTTGCTGCGGGCGCAGCGTTGAGCGGCTTGTCGAGGCTCACATCGGCAACCGCGACTTCGTCGGGCTTCGTGCGCGGTGACGCCGCGGCCGGGGTGATCGACGCTGCTCGCGTCGTCGCGGGCGCGGACGCCTTCGTGGATGCGGCCGGCTCGGCCTTTGCGGACGCGATGGGCGAGGGCGCCAAAGGCGCCGCCGTTACGGGCGCCGAAGCAGCCGACAAAGCTACGGGCGGGGCAGGCGGCGGCAGGCTCTGTGTCGGCTCAGCGGCATCCGGTGCGGGCGGGGTCGCATCGGCAAGAACCGGTGCGGGCGGCGGTGCTTTCTGTTCCTTCTCTTTGGAACGACGGCTCTTGCGGTCGGCTTTGGTCTCCGCCACTGCGACAGCGACCTCCGGCTGCGGTGTCATGATGGTGGCCGACGCGCCGGGCGTGAGATAGGCGATCATGTTGCTGTCGGGTCCGCGACGGCCGGTCGGCCGCACGAGATCCTGATCGAGCTTGATAGCGACCGTGTCGCGCGCAAGGCGGCCGCGATACACCTGCGTGTTCTCGAGCACGCGCTGGACGTAGTTGCGCGTCTCGCTGAACGGAATGAGTTCGACCCAATCCACGGCGTCGACCTTCGGATCGCGCGGATCGCCGTTGGTCTGCGCCCATTCACGTACTCGCGATGGTCCCGCGTTGTAGGCGGCGATGGCCATGATGTAGGAACCGTCGAAGCCGTCGACCAATCCGCTGAGATAGATCGTGCCAAGGCGGGTGTTGTAAGCGGGGTCGTCGAGCTTGCCGGCGTTGAAGCTGATCCCGGATTTCTTCGCGATCTGCTGGGCGGTCTTGGGCATCAGCTGCATCAGGCCGCGCGCGCCGGCTGCGCTCATGGCGGAGGGATTGAACTCGCTCTCCTGCCGTGTCAGCCCGAGAACGAGCGCGGCTTCCACGGCTTCGGACTTGCCGTGTCCGCCGACCATCGGATAGCTGATCTCGCTCAGCACCACGTCGTTCTGCATGGCGGTCTTGGCGATGCGCACGGCATAGCCGGGGTAGCCGAGATCAAGGGCCAGCTGGCCGGCGAGCTGGTATTCCTCCGGCGTCTGCGCGCGATCCGCGAGGTGCAGGAGGAAGCGGCGCGCGATGCCGGCTTCATTCGCCGCCGAGGCGAACCGCGCGACACGAGCGACCTCGTCGGTTCTGAAGCGCTCGCGCATCGCCGCTGTCGGCGCGGGATCGGAGGCCAGAGTGAGCTTCGCCTTCTGCCCACCAAGCTCGGCGCTCGCGAGCTGTCCGTAATAGGTGGTCGGGAACTGGGCGGCGAGATCGTAATAGGCGGCGGCGTCGGCCATATGGTTTCCGGCCGTGGCGGCGCGTCCGGCCCAATAGGCGGCACGCGCGTGGCTCACCGGATAGCTCACGCCCGCATAGAGCATGCGGAAATGCTTGAGCGCGGTCTCGGGCTGCTGAAGGAAGCGCAACGCGATCCAGCCGGCGAGCCATTCGGCGTCTGCGAAATCCTCGCCAGACGCAAGGCCATGGGCACTCGCGAGATGATAGGCCTCCTGATAGCGACCAAGACCGATCGCCTCGCGGGCGAGCCGGTTGCGCTCCGGCCACCAGTATTCGGCGGCGCTCGGCGCGGCGGCGCCGGCCGCCAGTTTGAGGGCCGGCGGGTAGTCGGACGCGGTGCGGATCGCGCGCATCTCCTCCATGACAAGACCTGGATCGTCGCGCAAGCGCGCGGGCAGGGCGGCCACGAGGCTCTCCGCTTTCGAAGGCGAGCGTTGCATCGCAAGCCGTGCGTCGGCGAGCGTCCGTGTGTCCGCATCGGCGTAGGCCAGCGTGCGGGTCGCATCGGTGGTCCGGCGCGACGCCAGGAAGCGATCGACACGCGCGGCGGTCGGTGCGCCGGTC
>Ga0081455_10005835_pt1 | contig 13398 bp, 12 predicted proteins | sample TabmetS3T2R1_FD_70207 | JGI IMG/M metagenome (GOLD analysis project Ga0081455, IMG submission 70207) | Tabebuia heterophylla rhizosphere microbial communities from the University of Puerto Rico - S3T2R1 | ecosystem: Host-associated > Plants > Roots > Rhizosphere ... | reverse complement strand
AATCAAGTTGCGACGACCGATCCGGCGACCGTGGAACAGCGCCGAACGGAACAGCGGCAGCGGCGGGAAGAGGTGCAGATCGATCCGCAGATTCTCGACAACTATGTCGGCTACTATCAGCTGCGCCCATTCGCGGTCTTCACGGTCACACGGACTGGCGACAATCTCTTTGTGCAGCTCACCGGTCAGCGGAATTTCCAGGTCTATCCCGAAAGCAGCAAGAAATTCTTCTACAAGACGGTGAGCGCGCAGCTTTCGTTCATCACCGATCCGCAGGGCCGCGCCACCGCGCTGGTTCTCCATCAAAACGGATTGGAAAAGCCGGCACAGCGGATCAGCCAGTCGCAAGCGCAGGACGTGGGAGCTAGTCTGGCGAAGAAGATCAAGGAGAGCACTCCCACGCCCGGCAGTGAGGCGGCGCTCCGCCGTCAGATCGAAGGATTCCAGCGAGGACAGCCAGCATACGGCGAAATGACGGACGACCTTGCGGCCGTCACCCGCCCGCAAATCCCTGCCATCGACCGCCAGTTTGCCGCGCTCGGATCGCTGCAATCGATCTCCTTCAGGGGAGTCGGTGTGCAGGGCTGGGATGTCTACGAAGCCAAATTCGAAAACGGCATTTCGATCTGCCGAATCTTCATGGCAACGGACGGAAAAATCTCTGGGCTCCTGTTTCAGTGGGGACCGTAGGTTACATCGAACGACGAGGAGCCCAATGTCGTCCCCGCGGAAGCGGAGACCCGGTGGCTAGGAGGACTGTTCTTGCATGGCGCCACAAGAACAGTTTTGGAGGCCGGGTCCCCGCTCGCGCTGGGACGACGAAACGCGGAAACGTGGTCGCGGCGCTTACGCACCGCGGGCGCCCCGATAGGCGATGCGCGCGTGGCCCGCGCAATAGGACAGGCCGGCGAACACCTCGTTGCCGCAGAAGCAGAAGTTCTCCGCGCCGGGCTCGTTGATCGGCCAGCGGCATTGCCCTTGCTTGAGCTCGAGCAGCGTGCAGCCGCGCCCGTCGCGGATCGGTATCTCCTCGGGCTGCGCTTGCGGAAAGGCCTCGCGCAGCATCTTGCGTTGCGCGATGACGGTGAGCCTTCGCCAGTTTTCCCGTTTTGGGCGCGCGAGCTTGGCGGCGCGCCGCATCTGCGCCGCAAGCAGGTCGCGCGGGCGCGACAGCCCCATCCGATTCATCTTGCCGATTACGGAATTGCGAGTGACCCCGATCTCGCGCGCAATCTGGCTGCAAGTGAGCCCGGCGTCGAAGCAGCGTTTGAGCTGCTCGACGCGCTCCGAGCTCCAGGTCAAGGAGGTGGTCGACATAGCTGGCCTCATTGCTTGACGTGAGGCTGCGGCTGGTCGCGACCGAAGCGATCGAGGGCAATATGAGTCCGCTTGGCGGCCAGGCTCTTCTGAGCCCCACGCGCCATCGGCAGGCCATTCGAGTTCTTCGGCTTTGGACCTCTTCCGTAGCCGGCTGCGCCTATCCCATCCGCCGCCGCTTTCTGGGACGGGCGCCGCCGAATCCAAGGCTCTCCCAATTCGACTCGCTAATCAAGGATTAAAATGCCATTATAACGCCATTGTAACTGTGAGGCGTTGGGGAATGGCGCGACCCGAAAACCGCTCTGAGGCGAGGTCACTGAGTTTGACCCTGCCGGAGGAGACTTTCAATTACCTCGTTCTACTCGCGGGTTTAGGCAAGCTTGGCCGCACGGAGAACGAGGTCGCGACGCATATTCTGGTGCGCGAAACCAACGCAATGATCGAACGCAGCTTCCACGAACGGAAGATCCCGAGTGCGGCGGAATAGGGTCTAACTTGTGGATACTGGGGATAAAGGGATGGCGGCGGCCAATGTGACTTTCGGATGTCGCCAGGGGCGGTCGTTCGTCGGCTAGTCCGCCTCCCGCGTTCGCAGGGTATCGACGGTTCTCCGCTTCACACCTTGTCAGTATTCGCCGCGCGCTTCATTAACCTCCGATTGAGCATGCCTGATCGCCGCAGCCAAGGAGGGTATTGACATATATGTCAATAGTAACAATCTTATTTCAACTGGTGAATGACGAGCGGCTCCATGAGCTGCAGTCGCTGTTCACGGGAGATGAAACGGCGCGAACCATGATTGTCTCACCCGATATCTTGGCGGCAGTCTCTCCGCCGTTCCCCGACAACGAGGAGGGGCGGCGCCTCGGTGAGCTTCGCGCCTGGCTCGACGGCTTCATGGAAGGATGCGAGCTGTCGGTTGCGGAGGACCCGGACCGAAAGCCGCCGGATGCCATGCTTGCCAGAGTGCATCCCGTTGCGGACGAGTTTTGGAGCATTCGCGTGACCGAGCCGGAAGATACGCCAGGGATACGCGCGTTCGGCGCTTTCGGAGGCAAGGACATGTTCATCGCGCTGACCTGGGAGAGACGAGAATTGATCGGCGACCAATTCAACGAGGCAGTCAGCGAAGTCCGGGCGAACTGGCGCGATTACTTCCGGTCAGAGAGGCCATTCAGCGGAGACCATTTAGATGAGTACCTCACGAACTTCCACGCTGTCTAAGCCCACCGGGTCCGACAAGATCTCGGTGGGTACGCTCGGTTATGTCCGCGCACGCAACAGGCAGCGTGCGTATGACCTCGTTGTGCGGGAGCTCAAGAATAGCGGCATCACGCAAGCGGAGCTGGCAAGACGTCTGGGCAAAGGTCAGGATGCCGTATCGCGCCTGCTGAGCCGGCCCGGTAACTGGGAGCTTGATACCCTAAGCGACCTCCTGTTTGCGATCTCCGGTTCGGTGCCCCGTTTCTCTGCCGATGACCCGTTGCCCGCTCGCCCTGCTTCTGCTGCTACTCTGCGTGCAAAGAGCGAGCCAAAGAAGACCACCACACGGACGGTTGTGCCCGAGAAGGGGTGAGCTGTGGCTAGTCGTGGAATGAGGGTCGCGCGAGGCGGCTGACGTCGAGAGGGCTTGTTGAAGGGGTTGCAGGAGCGCCTGTTACCACAGATAGCTGTGGCTCCCACCTGGCCGGACACCGAACGTAACGCGAACCCCCGCTAAGCAAAACGTAAACTTCTTTCAGGCACAACGCCCACTGGCGGGGAGCCATTTGCTACAATGACGGCCGAGGAGTGGGGAACCCAGCATGGCGGGCAGGGTTTCGCCCCAAGGCCACGTATCGTTGCGTTGAGGAGTAGTTCATGGCGCCGCGAGCCTATTGGAAGGGCTACCTGAAGCTGTCGCTGGTCTCGTGCCCGATCGCGCTCTACCCGGCTTCCTCGAGTTCGGAGCGGGTCTCGTTCAACCGCATCAACAAGAAGACCGGCAATCGCCTCAAACAGCAGAACGTCGATTCCGTCACCGGTGACGCTGTCGACAGGGAAGACATCGGGCGCGGCTACGAATACGCCAAGGGCCAGTACCTCCTGGTCGAGGACGAGGAGCTCGCCAAGATCCAGATCGAGAGCACGCACACGATCGACATCGATCGCTTCGTGCCGCGCAACGAGGTCGACGACCGCTATCTCGATACGCCGTACTACATCGCGCCGACCGACAAGGTCGGGCAGGAGGCGTTCGCGGTGATCCGCGACGCGATCCGCGAAAAGAAGATGGTGGCGCTCGGCCGCATCGTGCTCACCAGGCGCGAGCACGTCGTGATGCTGGAGCCGTTCGACAAGGGGCTCCTCGCCACCACGCTGCGCTACGCCTACGAGGTGCGCGACAAGAAGGACTATTTCGAGGACATTCCCGATATCAAGCTGCCGGCGGAGATGACCGAGCTTGCCATGCACATCATCGACACCAAGGCCGACCACTTCGATCCCCAGACATTCGAGGACCATTACGAGAAGGCGATCGTCGAGCTTCTGCGCAAGAAGCAGGCCGGCCGTGTGGTCGAGCCCATTCGCGACGCCGAGGCTGAATCGCCGCGTGTGATCAACCTGATGGATGCGCTGCGCGCGAGCCTCAAGGGCGAGGCCAAGAAGCCCGCCGCCGCTTCGACGCCCGCGCGTCGCCCCTCGAAGAAGAAGGCGACACGGTGAGGAATGCCGCAGGCGCAACAGCGCTCGCCCATCCAAGGCAACATCGCCTTTACGGGACGGCTCGGCTCGATGAAGCGGGCCGAGGCGTTCGCGCTCGTCCGTAAGCATGGCGGCACGCCGCGCCGCGGCGTAAGCAAGAGCACCGATCAGCTGGTGGTCGGGCAATTGGGTTGGCCGCTGTTGGCCGACGGACGGCCGTCGAACAGCCTGGCGCGCGCGCGGACCTATGGCGTCGCGATCGTGAGCGAGCGCCGGTTTCTGGAATGGATCGGGCGCGGCGCGGCCGATGAGGAGCAGCGTAGCTACAGCGCCGAGCAGATCGCCTCAGTGTCAGGCCTGCCGGTCGGCGTGGTCGGCGAGCTTGCGGCCTTTGGCGTGCTCGATCCGCGCGAGGGCCGCTATCGCTTCCGCGATCTCGCCGCCGCGCGCCAGGTCGCCGAGCTGTTCGCGGCCGGCGTCACGCTTTCGGTTATCACCACGAGCCTGCACGCGATCGAGCAATGGCTGCCGGACGCGGGCCTCGCGCGGCTCAGGCTCTATCCGGCTGCGGGCGACGCTGTGCTGGTCGAGCAGCTCAAGGGCAGGACCGACCGCACCGGCCAGTTCGTGCTGCCGATCGTAGAGGCAGCCGATAATCCTGATGCGCTGTTCGAGGAGGCGCAGGCGGCCGAGGAGGCGCAGGAGGTGGCGCAGGCCGAGAAGCTCTATCGTCGGGTCATGAAGCTCGATCCCGAGGATCCGGCCGCCGCCTTCAATCTCGGCAACCTGTTGCGCGCGGCCGGACGCAAGGTCGATGCCGAGAAGGCCTATCGCGCCGCCATCAAGGCCGATCCGCGTTTCATCGATGCGCTCTATAATCTCGCCGACCTCCTCGACGACCAGGGCCGCAGCAAAGAGGCGGTCGCGTCCTTGCGCAAGGCGCTCGACGTCGATCCCGCGCACGCCGATTGCCTGTTCAACATGGCGGTGCTCAAACAGCGGCTGGAGGACCATGGCGAGGCGGCCGACTACTGGCGGCGCTATCTCATGGTTGATGCCTCGTCGGAGTGGGCGGCGCGCGCCAAGCGCGCCTTGAAGCTCTGCGAGATGCAGATCAAGCGCTCATCATGACGGCGAAGTCGAAGAGAGAGCAGGCCGGCAAGGCCAAGCGCGCACCGGCGAAGACCGCGCTGCGCGAATATGAGCGCAAGCGCGACTTCAGCAAGACCAGCGAGCCCGCGCCGGCGCCGGGCCCTGATCTCGGCGGCCAGTTCGTGGTGCAGATGCACGCTGCGCGGCGCCTGCACTATGACCTGCGGCTCGAGCTCGACGGCGTGCTCAAGAGCTGGGCTGTGCCGAACGGCCCGAGCCTCATCCCTGACAAGAAGCGGCTCGCGGTGCAGACCGAAGATCACCCGATGCAGTACCTCGAGTTCGAGGGCAACATCCCGAAGGGCGAGTATGGCGGCGGCGCGATGATCGTGTGGGATCGCGGGCGCTGGGTGCCGGAGGGCGATCCGCATTTCGCGCTCAACAAGGGCCACCTGGAGTTTGTGCTCGAAGGCACGCGGCTGAAAGGGCGCTGGCACCTCGTGCGCATGAAGCCGCGCCCGCCCGCCAACAAGAAGAACGAATGGCTTTTGATCAAGGTCGACGATGCGTTCGCGCGGCGGGACGGCGAGCGCGACATCACCGAGGAGGAGACGACCTCGCATCTGAGCGGCCGCACCACCGAGGAGCTGGCGGCGCAGGGGGAGGTCCGCTCGGATCACGCCGCGCGCGCCAGCGTGATCGAGACCCGTAAGAGCGCGATGCCCGACGTCGGCAAGGTGCGCGGCGCGAAGAAGCGCCTGCTCCCGGTCTTCCTCGAGCCGAGCCTCGCGTCCGTGTGCGAGCGGCCACCGAGCGGCCCGAAATGGGTGCACGAGATCAAGCATGACGGCTACCGCATCCAGGCCCGCATCGACGGCGGCAAGATCAAGCTGCTCACGCGTACTGGCCTGGATTGGACCGAACGCTTCAAGGCCATCGCGAATGCGCTCCTCACCCTGCGCCTGAGCTCCGCCCTGATCGACGGCGAGATCGTGGTCGAGGACGACAACGGCAAATCAAGCCTAGGCAATCTTCAGGCCGCCCTGAGCGAAGGCCGGCAGGACCGCATGCGCTACTACGCCTTCGATCTTCTCTATTGCGAGGGCTTCGATCTGCGCGAGGCGGCGCTCTTGGACCGCAAGACGCTGCTCGAGCAGATCCTCGTTGGCGCGCCCGCGAGCATTCGCCTCAGCGAGCATCTTGCCGAGCACGACGGGCCGACCATCCTGGAGCACACTTGCCGCCTTGGGCTCGAAGGCATCGTGTCGAAGCGCATCGACCTGCCTTATCGGGGCGGCCGCGGCGATCACTGGCTCAAATCGAAATGCATGCTGCGGCAGGAATTCGTCATCATCGGCTACATCCCCTCGACCGCGGCGCCGGGAACCGTCGGCGCGCTCCTCCTTGGCTACTACAAGGACGGAAAGCTTCACTATGCCGGCCGCGTCGGCACCGGCTATTCGGGCGCGGAGTCGCGGGCGCTGCGTGACGCGTTGGAGAAGATCAACGCGAGCAAGCCGGCATTGGCCAATGCGCTGCCGGCGGGCGCCGAGAAAGGCGTGCGCTGGGCGAAGCCGGAGCTCGTCTGCGAGGTCGAGTTCCGCGCCTGGAGCAGGGACCGGCTCATTCTCAACTCCTCGTTCAAGGGCCTGCGCGAGGACGAGCCCGCGGCTGACGTCACCTTGGAGATGACTCCCGTTGCTGCACCGGAGGCGGAGGCGGCGGCCGCTGATCTCGCGGGCGTGCGGCTCACCCATCCCGAGCGCATCCTCTGGGAGGAGGCCGGGATCACCAAGCAAGGCCTCGCGGAATTCTACTCGGACATTGCCGAGTGGATCCTGCCGCATATTGTCGGCCGGCCGCTGAGTCTTCTTCGCTCACCGTCGGGCGTCGGCGAGAAGGGTTTCTTCGCCAAGCATCCCTGGCATGGCCTCGGTAAGGGGATCAGGCGCGTCGACACCGGCGATGGCGAGCCGATGCTCGCGATCGACGACCTCTCAGGCCTGATCGGGCTCGTGCAGTCGGGCGTGGTCGAGATCCATCCGTGGGGTTCGACCATCAAGCGGCTGGAGCAGCCCGACCTTCTGATCTTCGACCTCGATCCGGGCGAGGACGTTGCCTGGGACGCCGTCATCGAAGCGGCGCGCGATGTGAGGGAGCGGCTCAAGCAGATGGAGCTTGAGAGCTTCGTGAAGACCTCGGGCGGCAAGGGCTTGCATGTCGTGGTGCCGATCGCGCCGAGTCTCGATTGGGACGCGGCCAAGGCGTTCACCGGATCGGTTGCAGAGGCCATGAGCAAGGACGATCCGAACCGTTACATCGCCACCATGTCGAAGCGCGCGCGGCAGGGACGCGTCTTCGTCGACTATTTCCGCAACGGCCGTGGCGCGACCGCGGTCGCGGCCTATTCGACGCGCGCACGTAAGGAGGCGTCGGTCTCGACGCCGCTCGCCTGGGAGGAGCTGTCGCAGGGCGTGCGCGCTGACCACTTCCGCGTCGACAACCTGCGCCAGCGGCTGCGCTTCCTGCCGAGCGACCCGTGGCCGGAATTCTTCGACCTGCGCCAGCGCGTTGCGGCCAAGCACTTGCGCTGAATGGCCGCGCAGGTTTTCAGCGCGCCGGCAGGAACGTCGGCCCGACCGAGCGCACCTGGCGTTTGGATGCGTCGCCTTGAGGTGCCGGTGTGCTCTCCGGTGCGGCCGCCTCGGTCGGCTGGAGCGCAGCGGGTCCGGCGCCGGCCTTGCCCTTAGGCGCTGGGCTCGCTTTCGGCGGCGGGCGGATCGGCCGGCCTTGCGCATCGGTCTGCGGCTGCGAGAGCACGCGGGCGCGCTCCTCGTTCACCACGATATCGCCGCGCTCGATGGTCTGGTCATCAAGCTGCTTGAGCGCATCGGCCCAGGTCTGACCGGGCGACTTGCAGCTGCAGCTTGGATTGAAGGCCTTGCGATAAGCGAACGCGTTCGGCAGCTCGGTGTAGCTGCGCCCGGCGTTCGATATCGCCTGGTTCACGTCCTCGCCGGGATTACGGTGGGTATAGAGCGAGACCTCCGCGGCCGGGCACATTGCCTGGCAGGTCCTCTCGTCCTCGGCGAATCGTTGCGACTGGGTCGAATACGAGATCGGGAAGTAGTAGCCGTCGCAGGTCCGCACGCACAGCGTCCGGTAGGTGTCGCCCATGCCCGGAGATGGCGTGTTGCCCAGGATGGAACCAGGGCCGGGCCCGAACAGATTCTCGAAGAAGCCGCCGCGGTTGGCATAGGCCCTGTACTGCGGCCCGCAGTCGTTCTGCCCGAGCGCGGTGAGAACGCCCCTGCGCTGGCCTTCGCGGTCGGCCGTATTGCCCTGCACTTGCTGCAGGTCGGCCAGCGTCCGGTCGAGGTTGGTGCGCAACTGCTGCAGCTGCGTATTGATCTGGACGCACTGTTGCGGCTGGCCGCCGAACAACGACAGCAGGCCGCGGCCCTCGCAGCCCAGCCGCCGCGCCTGGGCGCCGACGCGGTCGATGTCGACCTGCTGCCGGCTGGCCGCGTCTTCGAGGCGCCTGATTTCCGCCGCCCGGGCCGGATCGGCATTGCCGCGATCGATGGCGACGAGCTGCGCCTCAAGCCGCAGGCAGACCGGGTTGCGGCCGCCAGGATAGCCAGGAGGGCCGCCGGGCGGCCCGCCCGGGAACGGTGCCTGCGCCGCCGCCGGCTCGCCCAGCAGCCAGAGCGCGCTGGTCGCGAGCAGCGCGGCAGCGATGGTTGCAGCCGTGGCGGTTGCAGCGATCGCCCTGGTGGCGATTCGTGGCCGCGCGGTCGTGTTCATGCAGCGGAGCCTGAAACCCGAAGCCATTATAAGGACAGCAGAATCAAACGCTGGATGGTGACCAAAGTGTGGAGCGAGGGCGTTTCGGACGCGACCTTAACGACGCGCCTGTGGGTTATCCAGTCTTGACTTTCCCGCCCGGTGCAGGAAGCGGCGCGCGGCGCATCTCGCTGCGCAGGTTCCAGAGGATGCCGCTGATGATCAGGCCGGCGCCGGCGAACACGAAGACGTCGAGCGGCTCGTCATAGAGCCACCAGCCGATCACCGCGATCAGCGGGATGCGCAGGAAGTCGAGCGGCACCACCACGCTCGCGTCGCCCGCGCGGAAGGCGTTGCTCAGGCAGAAATGCGCGAACAGGCCGGCGGCGCCGATCCCGGCAATGGCCGGGGCCAGATCGAGCGAGAGCTTGCCGACAAAGAACGGGCCGGCGAAGAGCAACGCGAGGATGAGCTGGATCACGTTCATCCAGAACACGATCGCGAAGGTGCTTTCGGTCAAGGTGAGCTTCTTGGTGGCGATGTTCTGCGCGCCGTAGCCGAGCGCGGCCGCCAGCACGATCAGGGCGGCGGGCTTGAAGCTCTCGACGCCCGGCCGCAGGATGACCAGCACCCCGATCAGCCCGAGGATGACGGCGCCGACGCGGCTCCTGGTCATGCGCTCGCCGAGAAAGAACGGCGCCAGCAGGATCGTCCAGGCCGGCATGGTGAACTCGAGCGCGAACACGGTCGCGAGCGGGAGCAGCACGAGACCGAATGCCCACAGATATTGCGAGCCGAAATGGATGCCGTTGCGCAAAACGTGCAGCGGCAGGCGGCGCATGTTGATGCTGCGCCGCTCGTCAGCGCGGAATGCTGCCACGACGGCGATGATCGCAAGCCCGAGCGCCGCGCGCAGCGCCAGGATCTCCATGATGGTGAGCGGTCCCCACAGCTTGCGGATCGCGATCGCCATCACGCAGAACGATAACAGCGCGCCCATCATCCAGGCGACGACGCGAGCAAGTTGCCGGATGGAGGTCACAGGCTTGTTCCAGAAGTGGAGGGTGTGGTGGAGGCGGAGGACGCTGCTTAGCGGTAGCAATCGTGTTCGGCCAGCGTGTCAGCTGCGTTGTCCGCAGATGGCGGCTATTCGAAAAGGCCGAGCCAGGCGCGGACTCTTGGCTTCACTATTCCGCATCCGGCTGGTTCTCGGGCCGCGCCTTGATGAAAGCATCAAGCTTGTTGCAGGCGGCGTCGATCGCGACGAGCTTGGGGAAGCGATCGAGCGGCACATTGAGGCGCCTGGCATTGGCGACCTGCGGGACGAGGCAGATGTCGGCCAGCGTCACCTCGGCGCCAAACGCATAAGGGCCGGACTTGGTCGGATCGACCATCGCTTCGAGCGCGGTGAAGCCTTCGATGATCCAGTGATGGTACCAGGCATCGATCGCCGCCTGCTCCTGCCCGAGCTTGTTCTTGAGATAGCGAAGCGGCGCGACATTGTTGAGCGGATGGATGTCGCAGGCGATGACCTGTGAGAACGCGCGCACCTTGGCGCGATCGAGCGGGTTGGTGGGCAGAAGCCGCGGGATCGGATGGATCTCGTCGAGATATTCGATGATCGCGAGCGACTGGATCAGCGGCCCGCCGGGCACCGCTAACGTTGGCACCTTGCCCTGTGGATTGACCGCGCGATATTCGGGCTTGAGGTTCTGTCCGCCTTCTTTCTGCAGGTGGATGGAAATGGACTCGTAGCTCAGGCCCTTGAGATTGAGCGCGATCCGCACCCGATAGGCGGCGGAGGACCGGAAGTAGCCATAGAGCTGCACGTTATCTCCTCAAGGTTCCATGCGGTCGTCACTGGGACCTTGCGCAAGCTCCATCTCCTCGACCAGCTTGGCCGAGCGCTCGGTCAGCGCGGTCATGGCGCGGTCAAAGGCCGCACGGTCGGCGGGCGCTACCACCTCCGAGAGCCGCTGCGTGAACTCGAGCGCGCGCGGGGCAAGCTCATCGTAGACCGCGCGCCCGGCCGGCGTCAGCGACAGGAAGGCCTCCCGCAGGTCGGCGCGGTTGACCCGCCGGGTGAGGAACTTGCGGCGCTCGAGCTCGGCGACGGCACGCGACACTTTGGTCTTGTGCATGTGGGTGCGGGCGCCGATTGCCTTGCCGGTCATCACCCCGAACTGCCCCAGGCTCACCAGGACCCGCCATTCAGGTATTCCAATACCATGAGCGGCATAGACCCGGGTCAGCGCTTGGGAGACCAGGCTGGAGAGGACATTGAGCCGGTGCGGCAGGAAACCGCCGAGTTGCAGCAGCACCGGCTGCTCCGACTTCGGGTCCGGCTGATCTGGTCTGCGGCCTGCCTTTGGTTCGCCTTTGGCCTCGGCAATAGCGTCGGTTCGAGAGCTCATTGTCTGACGCACCCCAGCGCCATGGCGGCCTTGAGGTTGCGTTGGCGGCCGCTACGCGCAGCCTCGGACCATGGCGGAAGTGCGCTCTGGGCGCAACGGCGGCCTGTGCAGGAAACCGCCCGTTAGCGCGAGCACTCGATGGCGACGAATTCCTCGCTCTTGGTCACCCCGACCGGGATCGCCCCGGTGATCTCCTCGCGCTCGACCCTGCGGAAGGAGGCGGCCTGCGTGAATTCGCGCGAGCGGCAATAGGCGGCCGCGACCGCGGCCCCGCAGCTGGCACCTGTCGCCAGGCAACGGTCGACGCCGTACCCGTCCGGATTATTGACGATGATGAAAATGCGATTCTCCGCCTGCACCGACATGTCGCCGCAGAGAGCGGCCACAAGAACGAAAGCGGCGGCAATGAAGCGCATGGCTCTCTCGCTGGCGGCGGACGCGCCTATCGGGCGCTGATTCGAATCATGCAGACGAAGACGTAAAGGTCCGGTTAACGCTGACGCATGTCACACAGACTTCACACCTGATGAGTTAGCGGCTCGACGTGACTCTGCCTAGCGCACAAAAGACACACCGACGAACTGTTTGCCGTGCGCCCACAATTGACGGCATAGGCGCACCATATCGTTGTGCACTTTTATGGATGCTTCGACTGCGTCACGTATTGTCCTACCGGGCCCTGGTCATTCAAACTCTTTGGCGGTGACTTTGTTGCATCGGTCGACGCGCAAGGCTGCGAATCACTTCCCGCGCGCCATGGGCCCATGGGGCTGCGATGAAGCCCCTTGGGGGCGGCCCCCCGCCCACACTACCTCTTGACGCGGCGGGCTTCGTTGCCCATTGTCCCGGCCATGTTCGGCCTTAACCAGATCTGCGGCATTTGCCGGGAGATTATTCGCTAGCGACACCCTCGCTGGCTGCGGCCGTCTTTATTCTCCGGTTCGAGATTGAGTGACGCCCCGGCCAGCGGGCGAGAGTGCTTTGCTGCTGACAAGCCGCGAACCGGATGGGACTGCGACCGATGGAGCTTCGCCTTTACGATACGCTCATGCGCGAGAAGCGGCCGTTCGTGCCGCTCGATAAGAACCGCGTGCGCATGTATGTGTGCGGGCCGACGGTCTACGACTTTGCCCATATCGGCAATGCACGGCCGGTGATCGTGTTCGACGTGTTGTTCCGGCTGCTGCGGCATCTCTATGGCGCCGAGCACGTCAGCTATGTGCGCAACATCACCGACGTCGACGACAAGATCAACGCGCGGGCGGCGGAGGAATATCCGAACCTGCCGCTCAACGAGGCGATCCGCGTGGTCACCGAGAAGACCGAGCGGCAGTATCATGAGGACGTGGATGCGCTCGGCTGCCTGCGCCCGACCATCGAGCCACGCGCCACCGAGCACATCAGCGAGATGAAGGCGCTGATCGAGCGCCTGGTCGCGGCCGGCCACGCCTATGTGGCGGAGGATCATGTCCTGTTCAGCGTGCCCTCGATGCCGGACTACGGCAGGCTCGCCAAGCGCTCGCTCGAGGAGATGAAGGTGGGCGCGCGCGTCGAGGTCGCGCCCTACAAGCGCGACCCGATGGACTTCGTGCTGTGGAAGCCCTCGAAGCCGGGCGAGCCGGCCTGGCCCTCGCCCGCTGGCATCGCTGCGCCCGGGCGCCCGGGCTGGCACATCGAATGCTCGGCGATGTCGTGGAAGCATCTCGGCGAAACTTTCGACATCCACGGCGGCGGCATCGATCTCGTGTTTCCCCATCACGAGAACGAGATCGCGCAGTCGCGCTGCGCGTTGCACACGCCGGTGATGGCGAACTATTGGATGCACAATGGGTTCTTGCAGGTGGAAGGGGAGAAGATGAGCAAGAGCCTCGGCAACTTCTTCACCATCCGGGAGCTGTTGGCGGATTGGCCGGGGGATGTCCTACGTCTGCAGATGTTGATGACTCACTACTCGCAGCCAATCGATTGGACGCGCTCTCGCACAGCTGAGGCTGGTCAGATCATAGATGAATGGTTTGTTGCGGCGCTGCGCTCAAGGCCCGAGAACACCCGTGCGTTGCCTGACAATGAATTGGTCTCCATCTTAGAGGATGACCTAAAT
>Ga0081455_10005834_pt1 | contig 13400 bp, 8 predicted proteins | sample TabmetS3T2R1_FD_70207 | JGI IMG/M metagenome (GOLD analysis project Ga0081455, IMG submission 70207) | Tabebuia heterophylla rhizosphere microbial communities from the University of Puerto Rico - S3T2R1 | ecosystem: Host-associated > Plants > Roots > Rhizosphere ... | reverse complement strand
CATCTCGTCGCGCTGTTGTCGAAGGCCGCCCTGATTCGCCGCCGCAGCGGACCGCGCGCGGCCGCCGCAATCTATGGCAATGCGCTCAAGTCGATCGCGCCCGGCGCGGCACTGCCGGAATCGTTGCGGCCGGCGTTGCAGGAGGCGATGGATGCGGTGCGCGCGAATTCCGCTGAGCTCGAGAAGCACATCGCGGAGCGATTCGCGCAAGCGGCGCCCGGCGTCGGGCCGAGCGCGCGCATCGACCACGCCATCGGTGCGTTCGTCGGCAAGCGGCGCATCTATCAACCGGAGCCGACGCAGCTGCACGTTCCCATGCTGCCGGCGCTCGAGTTCCATGCGCGCGAGGATTTCCCATGGCTCGAGCGGCTCGAGGCCGCGACCTCCGTGGTGCGTGCGGAATTCGAGCGCGTCTTCGCCGAAGACCAGAGCTCGCTCGTGCCTTACGTCACCTATCCCGATGGCGTACCGCTCGATCAATGGCGCGAGCTCAACCGGTCGCGTCGCTGGAGTGCCTACTTCCTGTGGCGCGACGGAAAGCCCGTGGAGCAGAACCTCGCGCGTTGTCCGGCCACCGCCGAGCTCCTGAAGTCCCTGCCGCTGCACAGCGTGCCCGGGCATGCGCCCGCGGCGTTCTTCTCGATCCTCGATGCGGGCGCCCACATCCCGCCGCACACGGGCGTCACCAATTCGCGCGTGATCGTGCACCTGCCGCTCGTCGTGCCGCCGGGCTGCCGATTCCGCGTCGGCTCGACGACGCGCGACTGGCGCGCGGGTGAGGCCTGGGTATTCGACGACACGATCGAGCACGAAGCCTGGAACACGAGCGATACGCCGCGCGCGATCCTCATCTTCGACGTCTGGAATCCGTTCCTCACCGCGGCCGAACGCGAGCTCGTGAAGGAGGCAGTGGTTGCCGTCGCGGACTACTATGGCGGCGAGGGCCAGGCGAGTCCGTTCCTGGGCTCCGGACTCTAGAGGGAGCAGACATGAGAGTCATGGTGATCGCCGCGTTGCTCGCGGCGGCCGGCGCGAGTGCCGCCGAGCCGACCGCGCTGCCGGAAGAATTGCGCAACTGCGCGTCCATCAAGCGCAACGTCGAAAGACTCGCGTGTTTCGATCGCGCCGTCGCGGCGCTGGCCGCAGGCAAGGAGGCGGGATCGCTGCCGGCGCCGACGCCCGAGGCGAGCTTCGGAATGCTGACGAGCGAGCGTGTCCTGCCGCCGCAGGAAAAGAAGGATGAGCGCGAGGATCTGCAGTCGGTGACGTCGACCGTCAAGGGCTTCGGACATTCCGCCGACGGTTCGCTCGTCATCCATCTCGAAAACGGGCAGAGCTGGCGGCAGATCAGCGGCACGAATCCGATGCTCAAACCCGGCGACACCGTCACGATCAATCGCGCGGCGCTGGGTTCGTTCCAGATGATCGTGCCGAGCGGCCGCTCGTCGAAGGTGCGGCGCGAGCGTTGAAAAGGTGCAGGAAAGCACTTTTTCAACGATCTGCTAACGGGGCTCCTTCAACCCGAACCAGCAGTTGAACGCGACGGTGATGCGTTCGCCGTCGCCTTCGAACGGAGTCACTTCGTGCAGCACCCACGAGGGAAACAGCACGAGCTGACCCGGCTCCATGCGCAAGCTGCGCAGGCCGCTCGCGAACGCGCCCTGGAACGCCGCATTGCCGGCGTCGATGTGCATGCTCGCGGTGAGAGTGGGATTCACGAACGTCAGCGCGCCGCCTTCGGGCTTGTCGCCCTCGCGCCTTCCGGAATCCACGCAGTACACGCCCGACCACGACGCGTTGGGATGGTTGTGCAGGGAGAAATACCCGCCGCGGCGTGTGACGTGGAACCAGGCGTCGTTATAGATGAGCAGGTTCGATCTGCTGGCGGCGTCGTAGCGATTGAGCTCGCAGAGCACGCTCAGCATCTCGTGCCAGCAGAATTCCTTGAGCTGCTGCACCGGTCGCTCGGTCGTGCGGAAGAAATTGAAATTGCTCTCGTAGACGGGCGCGTTGCGCTGCGTGATGGGCCGGGGATTCGCATTCGCCGGGCCTTCGGATTCCCGGGCGAGGATCAGCTCGCGCAACTCGCGATTGAGCGTGGCCGGCTCGGGGTGGCGCGCGAACGCGAACGGAACGGCGAAGAACGGAACGGTTTCAGCCATGGCGGAAGGCTAGCTTTCCCGCGCGCAAAAAAAAACGGCGGGCTTGCGCCCGCCGTCTTTCCCATTCTTTCGAACGAGTGTGCCTTCTCGCGAAGGCGCCGATCAGAACTCGGCGCCGATCGTGAGGAACAGCTGACGACCCAGGGCGTCGTAAGCCTGCGGCCACGTGTTGCCGTTGCAGGGACCGGTCGGGCAGGTGCTCGAGCCGTTCAGCGGCGGTTCCTTGTCGAACAGGTTGTTCGCACCGATACGCACCGTGTACTTGTCGAACACCGTCATCGACGCCGTGAGGTCGATGTAGCTGCGCGAACCCAGCTGATCGTCCGTCGCCAGCGGGCCCGTGGTGAGCTCGCCGAAGAGCGCGAGGTCCTCGTTTGAGCCGCCAATGTCACGCTTCGCCTCGCCGTAGTAGCGCCAGGCGAGACCGAGGTCGATACCCTTCCACGGCGTGGACCAGGTCGCGTCCATCTTGTGACGCCACTCGGCCACCGGCGCGCCGTTCGGCGTGCCGCTCGAGCAGATCGCACCGTACTGACCGACGCAGTCGTAGCTGAAGCCACCCGCGAGAGTTGTGGTGAACTTGTCGAGGTACGTGCCGACGATGCCGAACTTGAGCTTGCCGGCGCCGCCGATGTCGAACGAGTAGCTCGCATCGAGGTCGATGCCCGCCGACTCGATCTTGCCGAGGTTTTCGAGCGTATCGACGATGAAGCCGTTGTTGTTCTCCCAGAGCGTGCCCGTGACCGGGTCGCGATGCACCTTGGCGCACGCGCCGGCTTCGCCGGAGAGCGCGCAGGTGAGCAGCGTGAGGTCGGCATTCGGGTTCTGGATCGGCTTGTCGATCTCGATCTGGTACCAGTCGAGGTTGACGCGCAGGCCCGGGGCGAAGTTCGGATGGAACTCGACACCGAACGACACTGTGTCCGCCTCTTCGGGCTTCAGGTCCTGGTTACCACCGATGAAGCCGTTGTACTGGGCCGCCGGATTCGACTCGAGCGTGCCGTACAACGCCGGGTTGAGGCCCGTGTTGGCGCACTGCGCCGCCGTGAGGGCCGGCGTGTCCGTGCAAGGATCGATCGTGCCGTCGAGAGCGACCTGGCGAGTGGCGAACAGCTCATAGATGTTCGGCACGCGCACCGCGTGCTGGAAGCTGCCGCGCAGACGCACGGCTTCGACCGGCGAGTACTCGACACCGAACTTGTACGAGTCGGTGCTCGTGTCGAACGCGCCCGAGTAGTCGGAGTAGCGGTAGCCCACTTCCGCCGACACGTTGTTCAGGATCGGGATGCGCGCTTCGAAGAACGCTTCCTTCGACTTGAACGAACCCGCGAGCGGCAGCGTGGCGCCACCCTGGCCGGCGCCGTCGCCAGCGATGAAGTTGCCGTCCGGCTGGAAGTCCGTCTCGACTTTGCGCATTTCGGCGCCGAAGTTGAGCATGACGCCGTCGTCGGCCGCGAGCTTCACGCCGTAGTTGCCGAGGTCGACCGTGAACGACGCGTTCGCGACGCGCTCGGTCACTTCACCGACGGAAACCAGCGGGATCTGCAGGTAGTTCAGTGCTTCCGGCGTGACATTGCTGCCCGACCAGATGTTGTAAGGCACGCAGTTCGGATCGGTGCCGTTGATCACCGAGCGGCAGGTCGGCACACCACCGGGTCCCGGAACGATGTCGAGCGCCTTGCCCGAGCGCGAAATCGAGAAGTCGTTCAGGTAGGTGTTGGAGATGCGCGAAGTGCCCTGGAACAGCGAAACGTCGTAGCTCCACGCCTCGTTGATGTCGCCCTTGACGCCGGCTCCCGCGCGATACGCGTTGTGCTCGAGGTCCTGCTGACGACCACCGCCTTCGATGTTGCGGCGACGAACCTGGATCTGCGTGTCGTCGGCCGTCGTGAGGCCGAAGGCGCCGCAGAATGCATTGAACTGCGCGGCCGTCCACAGCGGGTTGTTGCAGCTCACGGTGAACTGCTGGATGAAGATGCCGGACGCCGCGATCTGCGACAGCGACTGGTCCTTCAGGAAGTTGAACTCACCGTACACCTCGGCGTGTTCGTTGGCCTGGAAATTCAGGAACGCACCGACCGTGTAGCGCTGGTTCGGACGCTGGTAGTAGTTCACCGGGCCGAAGTTGTACGCCGCCGGCGTACCGGCCACAAAGGCGCCGTTCGCGTCGAGCGTGTAGTTGGGACCCGAGGGAGCACCCGTCAACGGGTTCACACCGCGGAAGCGGGCCGGGAACGCCGTGCTCGAACCACCGCACGAGAACTCGTCACCCGAGTTGAACGTACAGGCCGAGTAGTCGTACGCGCTCTGCAGCACCGGGTCGGTGTCGCGATAGGTCGCGTAGAAGGTGGCGTTGCCCTTGTCGTCTGCAAAGTTGCTGCCGACGGCGAACGAGAAGTTCTTGTCGTAGCCGCGGTTCGTCTCGCCGGTCGGCGTCGCGAAGCCTGCCGCTTCGGTCAGCGCCTGCGCTTCCTTGTTGTCGTTCTTGTGGTTGAAGAAGCTGTAGCCGCCCGAAAGCTTCACGCCTTCGAACTTCTTGTCGATGATGAAGTTGACGACGCCGCCGACGGCGTCCGCGCCGTACACCGACGAGGCACCACCGGTGAGGATTTCGACGCGCTGCACGAGGGCCGTCGGGACGATGTTGATGTCCGCGGCGAACGTCGTGCTGCCCGGGTCGCCGGGCCCCAAGCGACGGCCGTTCAACAGCACCATCGTGCGGTTGCTGCCGAGGCCGCGCAGGTTGACGGTGGCGGTACCGTTCGAACCGTTCGAGTAGTTCGCGCCTTGCGCCGCGAACACCTGCGGAAGTTCATTGATGATGTCTTCGATCGTGCTGCGGCCCGTGCGAACGATCTCTTCGGACGAGAGCGCCGTGACGGGGCTGATGGATTGAAGATTGGGGGCGACGATGCGGGAACCGGTGACGACGACAGTGTCGGCATCGGCAACATCCGGACTCTCCTTCGCCTGGTCTTGTGCCCACGCAGTGCTTACTCCCGTGGCGGCGCATGCGCCCATGAGTAATGCTCTGCGAATGGAGCGAGCGATCTCGGTATTACGAGCCATTCAGATTTCTCCTGAGAACTTTGCTTGCAAACAGTGAATCGATAACGCTTCGGCGCACTTGGTCGTTGCGTTTCGAACACTAACCCCTGATACCGGCGCGACGGATTTTTAAGGCCATTCGCAACGGTAGTTGTGGCGCCGATACTATCCACCCGCCGGCTCGAACGAAAGCCTGTAGCAAAAATACAACGTGAGTTCGGGAGGGATTTGCGACGAAGCGTGGGGCGGCATCGGGGCCCGTCTCACCCTCGGACGCGGTCGTTCCCGCACCTGGGACATATGAACGACTCGACAACCAGATCCACGCCGCTGACGGCCGAATTCCGGGCCCGGCTACGCGAGATCCGCGCCACTCTCCAGGCCGGGGACGCGGCCGGCGCGGCACGGGAGTCCGAACGCGCTCTCGGGGAAGGACTGCGCCATCCCTTTCTGTTCAATACCCTGGCCATGCAGCTCGAGACGGAGGGTCGCCTGGATGAGGCCGAGGCTGCCCTGCAGGCGGGGTTGGACATATCGCCCGATGACGTCGGGTGCCTGCACGCGCTCGGCCTGCTGCTGCTGCGGCTCGAGAAGCCCGAGCAGGCGCAGGCGATGTTCGAGCGCGTGCTCGCCGTGCATCCGGACTTCGCTCCGGCCGTCGTCGCATCGGGTCAGGCGCTCGAGGCGACGGGTCTGCTGCCCGCGGCGGAGTCCCGTTACCGCGCGGCGCTGGTCCTCGCACCCGGCAATCTCATGGCGCTCGCGGGACTCGCATCGGTGTGCGGACGCCGCGGCGATCGTGCGCAGGCCCGCGAGCTCGGGGCACGCGTGCTGGGCGCCGAGCCTAACTACCCGCCGGCGGCGATGGTGGTCGCCGAGGCGGAAACGGGCGACGGCGATCCGGCGTCCGCGGAGCGACGCATGCGCGCGCTGCTCGAGGAGCCCCGCCTGTCCGTCGTCGAACGCTCGCTCGGCCTCGGCATCCTCGGCGACGCCCTCGACCGGCAGGACCGCGGCGCGGAGGCGTTCGCCGCGTACCTCGACTCCAACGAAACGCGGCGGCGGTTCTACGCGCCGCGGTTCGCAGCCGGCCGCGCGCTCGAATATGCGCGCGAGTTGCGCGACTGGTTCTCGCGGCACGGTGCGCGCGATCTCCTGACCGTCGTGCCGCCGGAGGTCTCGAAGTCGCCCGCGAGCGGTCATGCGTTCCTGCTCGGCTTCCCGCGCTCGGGCACGACGCTGCTCGAGCAGATCCTCGCAGGTCATCCGCGCGTGAAGGCGCTCGAGGAGCGCGAGACCCTCGAGGACGCGGTGCTCGCGTACATGCGGTCGCCGGGCGATCTCGCGCGTCTCGGGCTCGCACGCGAGTCGGACCTCGAGCCGCTGCGGGAAGCCTATTGGCGGCGCGTCGCCGACGCCGGTGTGTTCGTGAACCGCAACCTGTTCGTCGACAAGCACCCGCTCAACGGGCTCAAGCTGCCACTGATCGCACGGCTGTTTCCCGAGGCGCGCATCCTGTTCGCGCTGCGCGATCCCCGCGACGTCGTCTGGAGCTGCTTCCGGCGCCGCTTCCGCATGAGCGCGCCGTATTTCGAGCTGCTGACGCTCGAGACGGCCGCTGCGTTCTACGACGCCGTCATGGACGTCACCCAGCGCCTGTTCGCCGAGCTCGAGCTCCGCGTGCACACGGTGCGACTCGAGAAGCTCGTCGGCGAATTCGACAACGAGGCCCGCGGCGTTTGCGCGTTTCTCGATCTGCCCTGGAACGAGCAGATGCGCGATTTCGCGGCGACGGCGCGCGAGCGCGGTGTCGCGACGGCTAGCGGGGCGCAGGTCGCGCGCGGTCTCAATGCGGCGGGACTCGGGGAGTGGCGCCGGTACCGCGACCAGCTCGCGCCGATTCTCCCCGTGCTCGCGCCGTGGGTGCGGCGTTTCGGCTACGAAGAGGCATGAAAAAGGGCGCGTCCGTTGCCGGACGCGCCCTGACTTTCAACGTGATCGCGATCAGTTGAGGACGCGCAGGACCACGCGACGGTTCTGCTGGCGACCCTCGTCGTTGTTATTGCTCGCGACGGGTTGGCGCTCGCCGTAACCGCGCGACGTCATGGCATTCGTGACGCCGCCATCCTGCAGGTACTTGAGCACCGTCGCCGCGCGCCGCGCGGACAGGTCGAGGTTGTAGGCATCGGACCCGCGGCTGTCGGTGTGGCCCGCGACCTCGACCTTGAGATCCGGATAGCGCTTGAGCGTCGCGATGGCGCCTTCGAGCACCGGCAGGCTCTCGGGGAGCAACTCGGCCTTGTTCGTCTCGAAGACGACGCCGGGTAGTTTGATCTCCGTCTTGAACGAGCAGCCGGACGCGTCGACGCGATCGCCCTTCGGCGTGTCGGGGCACTTGTCCTGGCTGTCGACGACGCCGTCGCCGTCGGTGTCGAGCTCGCATCCGCGCTCGTCGACCTTCGCGCCGGCGGGTGTGTTCGGACACTGGTCGCGGCCGTCCACGACGCCGTCGCCGTCGGCGTCGAGCTCGCATCCGTTCGCGTCCACTTTCGCACCGGCCGGCGTGTTCGGACACTTGTCGACGTCGTTGGTGACGCCGTCGCCATCGTCATCCTGCGGCAGCGGGCAACCACTCGAATCCACGGCAGTGCCGGCGGGCGTGCCGGGACACTTGTCGAGATCGTCCGTCACGCCATCGCCGTCGGTGTCGAAGATGCGTGGGGCGGTCTTGCCGCCGAAGCTCATCTGCAGACCGAGGCCCGCGACGTAGTCGACAGGATTGCGCGGCTCCGCCGAATGCCCCATGCCGCGGCGCGCACCCATTTCCGCGCGCATCTGGACCGTCTGGCTGCCGGACTCCGATTTCGCGAGCTCGAAGAGGAGGCCGAGCCCGTAGCTGACGGAGTTCTCCGTTTCGTCGGTGAAATCGCCCTTGGCGTTGACCTTGCCGAACCCGAGCGTGAGATAGGGATTCACCCGGCCGTCGCGATAGAACACGCGGTTCACGGCGAAATTGAAACCCTTGAGGCGCAGATCGTCTCCGCCCAGGTGCTCGTGACTCGACGAGAAAACCGACACTTCCCCATCCCAGTTCTGGCTGAACACGTGACCCAGCGAGAACTGGTAGCCCACGTCGTCGTCGGCGTTGCGGGCATCGTCGAGCCACAGCGTGTTCACGCGCGGCGTCAGGTACCAGCTGCCTTCCGGCGCACCCGCGAAAGCGGTGCCCGCGGCAAGCATGAGGCAAGTGACGAGCCCTGCGCGAGTGATCGTTCTCATGATTCTTCTCCGGCTAGCAAGGCTCGCGATGATAGCCGAGCGCGCCGGGCGCACGTAATCCGAAAAAACCTGCCTGGGGCGCTCAGTGACGCGGCAGCGCGGGATGGATGACCTGTAGTCCCGCGTGCAGGCCGAGCCGCTCCGCCTCACCACCGGCGAGCTCGAGCACCGCAAGCGTGGGTTTGTCGCTGCGGATGATGTCGAGCGAATGCGGCTTGGCATTCGGGATGATCTGCTGGATGCGGCCGTGTGCGTCGATGAACACCATGTCGAGCGGGATGTAGGTGTTCTTCATCCACATGCTCGATTCGCCCAACTTCTCGTGCACGAACAGCATGCCGTGCATCTCCGGCAGGGAGCGGACGAACATGAGTCCCTGCGCCTGGCGCGCGGGCGTGTCCGCAAGCCACACCTGGAACGTGCACTTGACCGCCTTGCCTTCGGCGATCTCGAGCTTCGCCTGTGGGAAAGCGTCGAGATCCTCGATGGGCCCGATCTGCGCCTGCGCGACGCGCAGCATGCCGAGCAACAACGCGAGCGTCGCGAGGCGCACGGCCTCAGGAAGTCGTGGCGGGTTTCGGTGAGTCTTCATGCGGACGGCTATCGTCCTCGAATTCGATGCGCCCCGCAAAGTCGAAGCTCGTGATGAACACGCGCTCGCCGCGCGTGAGGCTCGTCGCGGGCCCGAGGCAGAAACCCCGCGCCACCACGCGGTACACGGCGCGATCCGCGCCGAGCGTCTCGACCCGCTGTTGCTCCAGCTTGTCGACGGTGCACTTGTCGTCGCCGCGCGTCGCGAAGATGCGTTTCTCGCCTTCGAACAGCAGCGTGACGTTCGTGCGCAGCGACTCGCCGCCGCCGCCCTGCTGGACGCCACCGACGCCGAATACGATGCGGATGCGCCGCCCGTCACCGCGCAGGGGTCCGCCGATGCTCACGCGCACGCCATGGCTCTGGTTGTCCTTGCCCGGAGGGCGTGGGCCACCGTCGCACTGCATCTCCGCGTTCTTCCAGTCGAGGTCGAGGTCGAGCGCGTAGCCGACGGTCCCGGACTGGACGGCGCCGAGGTCGGTCGGGGTGTCCGTCACCTGCACCCGGGCCGCCACCTCGGCCGTGCCCCCGTCGATGAGCGTCAGCTGGCCGACCGTCGAGGACGCCACCCACGCCCCGCCGCCCCGCAGGTCCAGCTCGGCCGGCTTGGCCGCGTCACCCTGCGCCACCAGTGCACCGACCATGGCACACCCGACGAATCCCGCCCCCAGCTTGAGCCCCGTAGCTCGGCGGACCGCGCGCATCTCTCAGCTCCCCCTCGGCTGAACACGAAGCAGCAGTGCGGCCGCCGGGCGGCGGCCGCTCGACCGGCGCACCTACCGGACCTCGCGGTGGGCGGCGTCGCCGACCGTGGCGACCGCGGTGGGGGATGCGGTCTGCGCACGGTCGGCGCGCCGAACCTGGCGTCCAGGGCCGAGCAACGGCCGGGGGTCCACCATGGCCCGCAGCCGGCGCCCAGGTCCGATCCCTCGCCGTAGGGATGACCGGGCGTCGCCGGCGAGTCGCCAGGCATGATCTGCCGCCGCGCCCTCGGGCTCGAAGGGGGCGTACACCGCCACCGCCACCAGCGGGACCAGCTGGCCTACGGGCGAGGCCCCCTGCGGGAACCGGGCCCTGGCCCGAGCGGCGACCTCGGCGGCGGTGAGAGAGGGAGCGACCGGCACGCCCAGCTCGACAAGCCGGTCGAGGGTCTCCCGCCAGGCCCCCACCACCCGGGCGGACGCGGATGCCGCCCGCCGGCGCCGGGACCGGCGCCAGCCCTTCGCCAGTGCGGGCAGCGAGATGAGGCCGGCGAGAGCGACGAAGGCCGCCATCCCACCGGCAGCGGCCGGCGCCATCACGCCACCGCTGCCTCCGTCGCTCTCGCCGTCCACGGTCGCCTCGACCACGGCCGGCGGCACCGGCGCGCTCGCCTGCGAGGCGTCGCTCGGTGCGTTGCTGGGCCGGCCAGGGGGCGCCTGGACGTCATCGGGCTCGGGAGCGGACTCGCTCCGGTGCCCGGTGGCCTCGATCGGGACCCAGCCCAGGTCGTCGAAGTAGACCTCGGGCCAGGCATGGGCGTCGGCCTCGGTGACGGTGACGTCGCCGTCGGGGCCGGGCTCGGGCAGCAGGTAGCCGGTCGCCACCCGGGTGGGGAAGCCCCGGGTGCGGGCCAGCACCGCGAAGGCGGCCGCGAACTGCTCGGCGTAGCCCTCGCGCTCGGTCTCGTCGCCCAGCAGCACCCGCTCCAGGGCGTCGTAGTTGTGGCCGGGCTCGGCGTCGACCGAGTCGTCGTAGCGGACGGCCCGCAGGGCATCCCGCAGCGCCAGCAGCTCGCCGGCCCGCGACGGCGCCTCGGCCGTCCACGCCTGGGCCAGCGACACCAGGTTGGCCGGCAGGTTCGGCGGCGCGGCCCGCAGCGTGTCGAGCGCCGGGTCGGAGCCCGGGGTGGCAGCGGCCAGCTCGGCGTCGCTGGGGGCCACGACCGCGCTCTCCACTTCGTAGCTCAGGCCCCTCAGGTGGGTGCGGGCCGACACCAGCGTGCCGGCCGCGGCGTCGAAGCCCATGACGGCCTCGTCGATGTCGCCGTCGAGGCGCAGCGGACGGCCGGCGGCCGGGAGGAACGGTCCCTCCAGGCCGAGGATCGTGATCTTCTGGCGGACCTGGGCCCCGGGCGGGGCGTGCCCCAGCACCGGATCACCCGGCAGCTCGCTCCCCGCTCGCCGGTAGTCGCCGGTCGTGGTCCACAGGGCGCCGTCGTAGGCGTCCAGCGCCGCCGTCCGCACCCGGTCGGGCGCGTCGCCGGCCTCGCCGGCGCCGTCGAGCTCGACGCGGAACAGCGGCTGGGGCGACTCCGCCTTGAGCTGGGACTTCAACAGGACGAGCGGGCTCAGCGCGTTGTCGATCTGGACTCGCTCGTCGCGGAGATCGCGGGGGTCCAGCCTGTCACCGCGCGCAGGCGGGAGGGCGCCGGCGGCCAGCGGGCTCGCGACCGCGATCCCCACGACGAGAGGTACACCGAACGCGACCCGGCCGGCCGGGGTGTGGAGCCGGGCCGCGTTCGGCGATCTTGCGTGGTCCCCGCTGCCGTCGGGGGAGCTGCCGGGGCTGCCGAGGGCCTCGGACAGGGCAGCGGAGACCACGCGGTTGGCCCGCACGAGCATGAGAGCGAGCGCAACGAACAGGAAGGCCAGGGCGATCGCGAGCTGGTGCCGGGCGTGGGACCCGGTGAGCGCCAGGGCCGCCACCAGCGCCAGGGTGGGCGGGCCGAGGGGGATGATCGGCCCTTCGGTGTGGACGGCCAGGAGGGCCGAAGCCACACACGCGAGCCAGCTCAGCACGAACGGGGTGACGACGAGCTCGCCCCGCAGGTCGGCGGGCAGCGCGGCGTTGAGCATCGCCGACCAGCCCTCGCCGGCACCGTCGCGGAACGTGGTGAGCGCTTGGCCGACCCCGGACACGCCGGCTTCCGGCAGGGCGTACACGAGGGCCGCGCCGGCGAGGGGAAGGAGCACCAGGGCGAGTGCCGCACTGCGGCCGGGCCGCCAGCCCCGGGCCGCAGTGGCGGACACGACCAGCGCGGGGGGTAGCGCGCCGGCGATCACGGGCACCAGGAAGTGCCAGCCCGAGAAGAAGTCCGCGTACACCGCACCTGCGACGCAGGTGAGTGCGCAGCACAGCGCGATCTCGGTTGTGCGCTCCTGGGTGGACTGCATCTTCGCCGATCCGAGAGTGTTCGAGACGGGGGCCGGAGGAGCGCCGAAGGGGGTATGGTCCGACGCTCTCACCAGCCGGGCGCCATGGTGCGACGGGTCCCCGAATCCGTGCACCGGGTGAATGCCTGGTTTGCACCAGGAGTGCAATCCCCTCTGTTACACAGTGTCGCAGTTGGCGTACGATCGACCCCTGAATCGACCCCGGGAGAGCGCGGTAGGGCACCGCTGCCCAACGCCTAGGGTGGGGGCTCAGGGATGGTCATCGAGCAGCGGACGATCACCACGGTGGAACGGCCGGTGGGGCGCGAGGACGAGCTGGCCGCACTCGGCGAGATGCTCGATGCGGTGGCCGCGGCCACCTCCCAGGTCACCGTGCTCTCCGGCGAGGCGGGCCTCGGCAAGTCGTCGCTGGTGGACTGGACCATCCGTGAGGCCCGCCAGCGTGGGTTCACCGTGCTGAGGGCCACCGGCGTCGAGTTCGAGCAGGGGCTCGCCTTCAGCGGCCTGTCGGCGGTGGTGCGTCCCCTGCTGGACCGGCTCGCCACCCTCGACCCCAGCCAGGCCCGGGCCCTGCAGGGCGCGTTGGGCCTGGTAGATGCCGATGGCCGGCTGCTCGCAGTGCATGGCGCCACGCTGGCCCTGGTGTCGGCCGCGGCCGAGGACGCTCCGGTGCTCGTGGCGGTGGACGACGCCCAGTGGATCGACCAGTCGAGCCTGGAGTCGCTCGTCTTCGTGGCGCACCGCTGCGAGGCGGACCGGGTCGGCTTCCTGTTCGCCCACCGGTCCGGCCTGCCCTGCCTGCTCGACCGCACCGAGTTCACCCGTCTGGTGCTGGGGGGCCTGCCCCAGGAGGCGGCGGTCGAGCTGCTCGAGGAAGCGGGCGTGGACGCGGTGGTGGCCGCCAAGTGCTGGGAGCTGACCCGGGGAAATCCCCTGGCTCTCATCGAGGCCGGGCGGGCGCTCCACCCCGGGCAGCGCCGCGGCACCTCGTCACTGCCGGCCGTGCTGCCCATCGGGGAACGCCTGGTCGACTCGTTCGGCGCCCAGCTGGCCCAGCTCCCGCCGGCCACGCTGACCGCCCTCGGGGCGGCAGCGCTGGAGGCCGACGACGACGTGGCCGTGGTGGGAGCCACCCTGGCGCAGGTGGGCGGCCGGCTGGACGACC
>Ga0081455_10005833_pt1 | contig 13401 bp, 8 predicted proteins | sample TabmetS3T2R1_FD_70207 | JGI IMG/M metagenome (GOLD analysis project Ga0081455, IMG submission 70207) | Tabebuia heterophylla rhizosphere microbial communities from the University of Puerto Rico - S3T2R1 | ecosystem: Host-associated > Plants > Roots > Rhizosphere ... | reverse complement strand
TCATTTATTGAATGGCCAGAAGTAATAATGCCATTATTAACGCATAATGTTTGTTTTGCCTCGTTTGATTATCATGATGATTCTGATAAACGAGTGGTGACAATAGAACATTAAATGCAAGGAATATTTTTAACAAATGTTTTTAAGTTTGTGATATATACTAAAATTTTGGACGAATTTTAAAGTTTTTTATAAAATAATGATGTTTTTGTTAAAATTAAGTTGAAATCCATTGAGAAAAACAATATTATAGTTGAACAAGCTTGTGGAATATGCTTGGGTTATGGTGAGGTTCCCGAGCGGCCAAAGGGGGTGGACTGTAAATCCATCGGCTATGCCTTCGCTGGTTCGAATCCAGCCCTCACCACCAGACTTCGCTAAAGCTACGTCTGGCAGGTCAGTCCTTCGAAGCTCGTAGAGCGAAGTAGGATCATTTTTTTAAAGGTTTGACATTAAAAACCAAAAAAGATTGGTTGCTAGAATGAAGCATATTCGCTGAAGCCTTAAGAGCGAAGACTGGGAAAGCATAGAAAAAGACTTAGAAGATTAATTGAAATATGCGGGAATAGCTCAATTGGCAGAGCGACAGCCTTCCAAGCTGTAGGTTGCGAGTTCGACCCTCGTTTCCCGCTCCAGATTGTGAATGCTCACTCCGCAGCATAGCGGAAGTTGGGCAAAAGAAAAGTATAATGCCGGCGTAGCTCAGTTGGTAGAGCAGCTGATTTGTAATCAGCAGGTCACTGGTTCGAATCCTGTCGCCGGCTCCATACTTCGCACAAGGCTTCCTCCTTCGCATAAAGCTTCGGAGGACACGGTCGTGTGGCAAGTCATGATTTAGCGTATTAGTACTTTTCTTATCTTTCTGATTTCTAATACACAATAGGTGTTCAAAAAGTTTGTCTTTTTCTGTTTTTTTAATTAATATATAATAAACCGTAAGGATTACGGTTCTTGCCCACGTAGCTCAGAGGTAGAGCGTTTCCTTGGTAAGGAAGAGGTCACCGGTTCAATCCCGGTCGCGGGCTCCAGATAGCGTCATTGGAATCATGGTCTTTAAGCGGCTTTATAATTATGGCAAAAAATAGAAAAACTACTCATTTGGTTTGCGAAATGTGCAAAGAGCGTAACTATACTCAAGTTGTTTCAAAAAAAAGAACAATTGGTTCTTTGAAATTGAGTAAGTATTGTCCTCGTTGTCGTAAGCATAATGATCATAAAGAAACAAAGTAGGCCTTTTGTAGGTCAGTAGCTCAATTTGGTAGAGCAGCAGACTCCAAATCTGCCGGTTGGGGGTTCAAGTCCCTTCTGGCCTGCCATTTAGAAAGCATAAGAAAGAAGAGAAAGATGATAAAAGATGTAGCTCAGTTTATTAAAGATGTGCAATTTGAGCTTTCAAAGGTCACGTGGCCTAAGTTTGATGAGTGGGTAGGTTCGACAGTAGTTGTTCTGCTGCTCATGTCTTTTTTCGCAATTTACTTAGGCTTAGTTGATAAAGGGCTGACGGAGTTGATGAGGGTTATTTTTAGATTATATAGTGGTTATTAGTTTGGACAGGACAAAGATCTTATGAAGCGCTGGTATGTTGTACAAGTATATGCAGGTTATGAGCAAGCAGCTAAGCTAGACATTGAAAAGCGAATTCAGGCAGAGGGAATGCAGGATTATTTTGGAGAAATTTTTGTTCCATCTGCTAAATCAAAGCCAATGTTTGCAACAGATGACAGTGCTGATCAACAGCTTTTTCCTGGTTATATTTTAGCCGAGATGGAAATGACTCCCGAATCGCTTCGTGTTGTCACCGCAAGCATTCGTGTTTTGAGATTTTTGGGGGGCAAAAATCCTGAACCAATATCACAAAAAGAGATTGATCGTATTATTTCTCAAGTTAAAGGAGAAGTTGCGGTTGAAATTACACGAGAAGAGTTTTCTCTTGGTAGTGAGGTAGATATAGTTGAGGGGCCGTTTGCTGGATTTGTCGGTATTATTGATAGTGTAGATTATAATAACGAGAAATTAACGGTTATGGTTAGCATTTTTGGCAGAATGACCCCGGTTGAACTTAGCTTTCGTCAAATTAAGCGATAATTAGTGAGGTAATGTCTACTATGGCAAAAATAGTTAAAGCAAAAATTAAGCTTCAGATTCAAGGTGGCAGCGCAACTCCAGCTCCTCCAGTAGGATCATCACTTGGTCAACATCAAGTTAATATTATGGAGTTTTGTAAAGCGTTTAATGCTCAAACTGCTAGTCGTAAAGGCGAAACTGTCCCGGTAGAAATTACTGTATACACGGATCGCACGTTTGAGTTTAAAGTGAAGACTTCGCCAACTACTGAGCTTATTAAAAAGCGAATTAATCTTACCAAAGGTTCATCTCGTCCCCATGAAATAAAAGTTGGAAAAATTTCATGGAAAGATATTGAAGAGATTGCAAAAATTAAAATGCCAGATTTAACTGCAATTGATATGGATAAGGCAAAAAAAATTGTTGCTGGCAGTGCGCGAAGTATTGGAATTGACGTTGTTGATTGAGCTAGGAAAATATAATGGCTAAGCATGGAAAGAAATATCAAGCTGCGGTAGCAAAAAAACCAAGTAATGATCTTGGTGTGGATGCAGCGTTTCAGCAAGTCAAAGATCTTTCTTTTGCCAAATTTGATGAGTCTGTTGATGTGGCCATCAATTTGGGTATAGACCCATCTAAAGGTGAACAAACGGTCCGTGGATCTGTTGTTTTGCCTCATAGTAAGGGAAAAGAAAAAGTTGTTATTGTTTTTGCAAAAGGTGAATATGCTGATGCAGCAAAAAAGGCGGGAGCTGATTTTGTAGGCATGGAAGACCTTATTGAAAAAGTACAAGGCGGCTGGCTTGATTTTGATTATGCGGTAGCAACACCTGATGTTATGGGCGCAGTCGGTGTGCTTGCGAGAGTTTTAGGACCTCGTGGATTGTTACCAAATAAAAAAGTAGGAACAGTTACATTTGACGTTGAAGCAATTATTGCTGATTTAAAAGGTGGTCGTGTCTTTTTCAGAAATGATAAGCAAGGCATTGTTCATTTTTCAGTTGGTAAAGTTTCATTTGATGTTAAAAAATTGCATGATAATTTAAATGCTCTTATTAAAGCTGTTGTTGCATCGAAACCAGCAACTGCAAAGGGTAAGTATTTAAAGAAAGTGACAGTGTCCTCAACAATGGGTATTGGTATTCCGGTTAACTCTGACGAATTTGTGCGTTCCTTATAGGTAAAGAGGTTGCAATGAATCGACAACAGAAAGAAGTGGTTGTTGAATTATTTGAGAAAAATTTTTTGACAAATAAGGGCACCTTTTTTGTTAATTATTCTGGATTAACTGTTGCGCAAATGCAACAATTAAGAAGGCAGTTACGAGAAAAAGGCGGTGCGCTCAAAGTTGCAAAGATGCGGCTCGTGAGACGAGCGCTTGCAAATGTTGAGGGTGCTGAGGGGCTTTTCTCTCATTGTAAAAATCAAGTTGGTATTGTTTTTGCTCATGACTCTTCTGAAGTATCAGGAGTGGCAAAGGCGCTTAATGATTTTGCAAAAAAGAATGAGTCTCTTGGTCTTGTCGTTGGTTGTGTGGATGCACAGGTTTTGGATAAGACGGCAATTGTTCGTATTGCATCTCTTCCATCAAAAGAAGTACTACTTGCGCAGCTATGTGGTACACTTAATGCTCCATTAACCTCATTGGTATTTGGACTTAATTCTATGATTGCAAAACTTTTAATTGCTTTGAAAGAAATTGAAAAGCAAAAACAAGCATAGTAATAAGTTTATTTTTATGTGTAGTGGTTGGTTAACATTTGTTTTTTTTAATTTTTAGGGATTGCAATGGCAGCAAAAACTTATGAGAAATTTATTGACGAAATTGGCAATATGACCGTTATTGAACTTGCTGATCTTGTTAAAGCTCTTGAATCAAAATTTGGTATTTCAGCAGCTGCGCCAATGGCATCAGCAGCTCCAGCGGCAGCTGCAGAAGCAGCTCCAGCGGTAGCAGAAAAAAGTGAATATAAAGTAACTCTTTCTGATGCAGGCGCTGAAAAAATTAAAGTAATTAAAGCATTGCGTGAAATTGTTCCAAATCTTACGCTTTCTGATGCTAAAAAATTAACAGAAGAAACGCCAGCAGTTGTTGCTGAATCAGTATCAAAAGCTGATGCAGACAAGATGAAAAAGAAACTTGAAGAAGTTGGCGCAAAAGTAGAGCTTGCATAACGTTGTTATGCGGGCTCATTCTTTGTTTTTGGTGTAGTGGGGGATAGAATTTGACTGGCCACATGTGGCGTTAGTAAGGAGTGGTCTCAATGTCTAATGTACTTATAAGCAAGAGTACTCTTCGTAAGCAATATGGTAAAATAAAGGACGTTGTTCCTGTACCAAATTTAATTGAAATACAATCAACATCATTTAATGATTTTGTTCAACTTGACTATTTACCGGAAGAAAGAAAGCTCATTGGGCTTGAAAAAGTTTTACGCGATATTTTTCCTATTGAGTATGAGGATAAGCTCTCGCTCGAGTATGTTAGTTATGAGTTAGGGCGTTGGGCTTGCACTTGTGGAAAGTTAACTGGTATTGAAAGTCGTTATCAGTGGCGTTGTACATCTTGTAACAAGTCTGATTGTTCACGCTTGTCTAAAGATCAAGTGTGTACATTTTGTAAGGCGCAAGCTGCGCGTTATATTACTTGTTCTAATTGTTTGGTTCGCACAACAGTGCATACGCCATTGTCTTTAGATGAATGTCGTACAAGTGGCCAAACTTTTTCTATGTCATTAAAAATTAAAGTGCAACTTATTAGTTGGACAACCAATAATGAGGGCAACAAAATTGTTCGTGACATTAAAGAGCAAGATATTTTCTTTGCTGATTTACCTGTTATGGCGGATCTTTATGAGGAGCAAGGAAGATTTAAGCTTGGTAATTTGGGATCATTTTTAATTAATGGCGTTGATCGTGTTGTTGTCAGTCAGCTGCATAGATCTCCCGGTGTGGTTTTTTCACAAAGTAAAAAAGTAAAAGATTTTCGTGGAAGACCATATTATCTTGCGCGTATTATACCAATGCGTGGGTCGTGGATTGATTTTGAATCTGATAGCAATGATATTTTGTACGTACGTATTGATAAAAAAAAGAAATTATACGTTACAACATTTTTACAAGCTCTCGGCTTTTCACGAGATGAAATAATTCCTCTTTTTTATGAATTTGATACTGTCTCTCTTAAAAAAGATCAATATTTTCGTGCAATAGACGAGCATCTTATTGGTCAGCGTATTGAAAAAGGTATGGTTTCTGTTGAAGATGAAGAAGATTTTGTTGGCCGTAGGGTAACAAAAGAATTACTCGCAAAATTAAAGAAAGCGGGTATTAAATTTTTAATGCTTAAACCAGATAGCTTGGTTGGTCGTGTTTTTGCAAAAGATGTTATAGATTCAGAAACTGGTGAAATTCTTATTGAACAAGGTGAGTTGTTTTCTGAGAATCATCTTAAAGTTCTTAAAAAATTTGACACACTTCAGTTTGAGTTGATTAGATCAAATGGTTATGCATTGCAACCAACAATTGCATTAACTCTTGCGCAGGATAAATGCTATACGCAAGATGCTGCATTAAAAGATTTACATGCAAAAATCTGGCCTGGTGATACTTCATCATTGAAAGAAGTTTCTGAGCGTTTAACCAATTTACTTTTTAATAACCGCTTTTATGATTTAACACGTGTTGGTCGTGTTCGTATGAACCGTAAATTAGGTTTATTAACATCAGAAGATCAATTAGCCTTAACAAAAGATGATATTGTTCAAACAATTCGTTATCTTGTTAATTTACGTGAACGTGGAGAAGGCGAACTTGATGATATTGATCATTTAGGAAACCGTCGTGTTCGATTAGTTGGCGAATTATTAAATAACCAGATGTATCTTGGTTTTACACGCATAGAACGAATTGTTCGTGAACGTTTTAGAATGCAAGAAGCACATGGCGCATTAATGCCGCAAGATTTTCTAAATGTTAAACCATTGAGCGCTGTTATCAGAGAATTTTTTGGACTTGGTCAACTTTCTCAATTTATGGATCAAACAAATCCGATGGCAGAGTTAGCACATAAACGTCGTTTATCAGCTCTCGGGCCAGGCGGTGTGTTAAAAGATCGCGCGACATTTGAAATTCGTGACGTACATCCATCACATTATGGTCGAATTTGTCCTATTGAAACACCAGAGGGCCAAACAGTTGGTTTGATTTCTTCTCTTGCAACATATGCAATGGTGAATGATTTAGGTTTTATTGAAACAGCATATAGACCTGTTGTTAATGGTAAAATTCTTAATGAAGTGGTTTTCTTGGATGCTTTTGAAGAATCCGGTAATTATATTGCGCAAGCAGATGCTATTGATCCTAAAACAAATCAATTAAAAAATGGAAAAGTTTTTGCACGGCATGATGACAACTTATTGTATGTTGAAGCAGAAAAAATTAATTATATTGATTTATCGCCAAAACAGTTAGTTTCTGTTTCTGCGGCGCTTGTACCATTTCTTGATCATGATGACGCTGTTCGTGCGCTTATGGGTGCAAACATGCAACGTCAAGCAGTTCCATTGATTACGACAAAAGCGCCAATTGTTGGAACTGGTATGGAGCGAGAAATTGTTAAATCTTCAGGGGCATTAGTTTTAGCGAAGCGTAGTGGTATTGTGGAGTATGTTTCTTCTGATACTATTATCATTCGCGTCAATGAAGATGAATGTTCTAATACTGAAGATTGGGTGACTCACGGAATTGATACGTATCATTTGAAAAAATTTCAACGCTCAAGTTATAGCACATGGATTCATCATGCGCCGATTGTTCGTTGCGGTGAAGCAGTAAAAGCAGGAGATGTTCTTACTAATGGCGCTTCTATCTCTGATGGTGAGCTTGCGTTAGGGAAAAACTTTTCTGTTGCTTTTATGTTATGGCATGGTTATAACTTTGAAGATGCTATCGTATTGAATAAGCGTCTTGTAAGTGATAATGAACTTACATCAGTACATATTGATGAATATATTGTTGATGCACGAGATACAAAACTTGGGCCTGAAGAACTTACACGCGATCTTCCAAACGTGAGTGAATCAGCATTAGAATGTTTGGATGAAGATGGTATTGTTCGTGTGGGTACACGGGTTAAACCAGGCGATATTCTTGTTGGAAAAGTAACATTAAAAGGTGACATTCAATATTCTCCTGAAGAAAAATTATTACGTGCAATTTTTGGAGAAAAATCACGCGAGGTACGAGATACATCGTTGCGAGTTCCTCCAGGAATAGAAGGTACGGTAATTGATGTAAAAATATTTTCAAGAAGTGGTGTGCGAAAAGATGCTCGTTACAAGCAAGAAGTCGCAAAACAAATTGAAAAATTAGAAATTGATAACGTTCACCACGCCATTTTCTTGCAAAAGATGGTTATTAATAAAGCTTACGATCTTCTTCATGGTAACGCACCAGCGTCAGCAGATAGTCATAAAGGTCTGCGTAGCGGTAAATTTAATAAAGAAGAATTGCGAGGACTGGCTCTTGAAGATTTATTTAAATTAAAACTAAAAGATAAATCAGGACAAGAAGAATTTAAACGTCTTAAAGATTCATATGAAAATCAGTTGCGTATTTTAGAGGGATTGAAAGAAGATCGTATCAGTCACTTTAAGAAAGGTGATGTTTTACCGTCTGGTGTTATTAAGATGGTTAAAGTATACATCGCAATGAAGCGTCATATTTCTGTGGGTGATAAAGTAGCAGGTCGTCATGGTAATAAAGGTATTGTCTCTGCTATTGTTCCACGAGAAGATATGCCGTATCTTGATGATGGTACGCCTGTTGATATCATTTTAAATCCATTGGGTATTCCATCTCGTATGAACGTTGGACAAATTCTAGAAACAATTTTAGGGTTAGCGGGTAGAGAGCTTGGAAATCAGCTTCAACGACTTCTAGAAACCGATGGTTATGAGGCGGTGAAAAAACATTTAGTCTATAGTTACGGTAAAGAGGTTATTGCAGATTATGAAACTGCCTATGGTAAAGATGGTGTGATGGAGCTCGCGCGTAAAACAGCAGATGATGGTGTTCACTTTAAAACACCAGTATTTGATGGGGCTACATTAGAAAAAGATATTGCACCATTATTGCAAGATCTTAATTTATCAAAATCAGGATCATTTATGGTGCGCAATGGTAGAACAGGGGAATACTTTCAGCAACCTGTTACTGTTGGTAATCTATATGTGATGAAACTAAACCATATGGTCGATGACAAGTTGCATGCACGTTCTGTCGGGCCTTACTCATTAGTAACACAACAACCTTTAGGAGGTAAAGCGCAACAAGGTGGTCAGCGTCTTGGTGAAATGGAAGTATGGGCGATGGAAGCGTATGGTGCAGCATATGCGTTGCAAGAAATGTTAACAATTAAATCTGACGATGTAACAGGGCGACATAAAGCGTATCAGGCAATTATTGCTGGTGATGATTTACCAGATCCAGGAGTTCCGGAATCGTTTAATGTGCTTATTAAAGAGCTTCAAAGCTTAAACTTACAAGTGGATTTACTCAAACTGGGCAAGGAGAACGTTAATGAGTAATCAAATGTTAGAGCGTTTTAAAGAGTATATAAATGTTACACGTTTTAATGTTATCAAAATTAGTCTTGCTTCTCCAAAAAAGATTCGTTCGCTATCTTATGGTGAAGTGAAAAAAATTGAAACAATTAACTATAGAACATTAAAGCCTGAACGAGATGGTTTGTTTTGTGCGCGTATTTTTGGGCCAGTGAAAGACTGGGAATGTAATTGCGGTAAATACAAACGGATGAAACATCGCGGAATTACGTGTGAAAAATGTGGTGTTGAAGTTATTCAATCTCGTGTTCGCCGAGAAAGAATGGGTCATATTCAGCTTGTTGCACCGGTATGTCATATTTGGTATTTGAAAGGGATTCCAAGTTATCTTGGATTGATTCTTGATATGCCTGTAAAAGATTTGGAACGTGTTATCTATTTTGATATGTACATGGTTATCAAACAAGGTAAATCTCCTTATCCAATGAAAACGTTGTTGAGTTCAACGGAATATGAAAATTATATTATGCAACGTGCCGATGATACTGAATTCGCAGCTGAAATAGGAGCAGAAGCAATACGTCTTGTTTTGAGTTTTATGGATTTAAAAATTGAAATTGAAAAACTGCATTCTGATTATACTCATACAAGTTCAATTGCCGTACGTCATAAAATAACACGTCGGATGAAAGTATTGACAGGTCTTATGAATGGTGGAATTAGTCCAGATTGGATGATTCTTACCGTGTTGCCTGTTCTTCCACCAGATTTGCGTCCATTGGTGCCACTTGAAGGTGGTCGTTTTGCAAGTTCTGATTTAAATGAATTATATCGTCGTGTTTTAAATAGAAATATTCGACTGCAAAGACTTATAGAGATTGATGCGCCTGGTGTTATTATTAAAAATGAAATGCGAATGCTGCAAGAAGCAGTTGATGCTCTCGTTGATAATGGTAGAAGAGGTCAAGCGGTGCGTGGATCTAATAAGCGTCCGTTAAAATCACTGAGTGAAATGCTTCGTGGTAAGCAAGGACGTTTTAGACAAAATCTTCTTGGAAGGCGTGTTGATTATTCAGGACGATCAGTAATTGTTGTAGATCCAGAGTTACGCATGGATCAATGTGGAATTCCAAAAGCTATGGCATTGGAATTATTTAAGCCTTATGTATATTCAGGATTGATTGAACGTGAATTGGCATCTAATATGCGTGTTGCTCGTCGTATGGTTGAAGAACTTGAACCAGAAGTATGGGATGTATTGGAAGAAGTGGTTAGAAGTAGACCAGTATTGCTTAATCGTGCACCAACATTGCATCGTCTTGGCATTCAGGCGTTTTATCCTATTTTAGTTGATGGTAAAGCAATTAAAATTCACCCTCTTGTTTGTTCTGCATTTAATGCTGACTTTGATGGTGACCAGATGGCAGTGCATGTACCATTGAGCAAAAAATCTCAATTGGAAAGTGACCGTTTAATCTTATCTACAAATAATATTCTTTCGGCTTCAAATGGTCGTCCAGTAACAGTTCCTTCTCAGGATATGGTACTTGGGCTTCATTATATGACTAAAGTTCGTAAAGGTTCGCGTGGTGAGGGAATTGTATTTTCGAGTGTGGCAGAAGTAATTGCTGCATTTCAATGTAACAGTGTTGATCTTCATGCGATGATAAAAGTACGTTTGTTTAATAATGAAGTTGTTGAAACAACTGTTGGACGTGTTTTAGTGTATGAGGCATTGCCAGAAGGTGCTCCATTCCAACCAATTAATAAAATATTAAAACGAAGTGATTTAGGTAAATTGATAGAATCTGTTTATTATCAATTTGGTAAAGATGCAACGGTATTATGTTTAGATAGAATTAAACATCTTGGTTTTTATTATGCAACTATTTCAGGAATTTCTCTTTCTATAGATGATCTTATTGTTCCTGCAGAGAAAGATACAATTGTTCATAAGGCTGAAAAAGAAGTTGAGAAAATTGAATCGTTATATATGGATGGTGTTATTACAAATGGTGAACGTTATAATAAAGTAGTTGGTATATGGCGCGATTCTACTGCTGCTGTTGCTCAAACTATGTATAATGAACTTGATATAGCAGATAAAAAAGTTTTTGCTAATGAAGATCGTCATAATAAACCATTTAGTCCTGTTTTCATGATGTTAGAATCAGGTGCGCGAGGAACAAAAGATCAGGTTAAACAGCTCGTTGGTATGCGTGGTCTGATGTCAAAGCCGACGGGTGAAATTATTGAAATTCCGGTGAAATCAAACTTTAAACAAGGGTTGAGTGTTTTTGAATACTTTATTTCAACAAACGGTGCTCGTAAGGGGCAATCTGATACTGCATTAAAAACAGCAAGCTCTGGTTATCTTACTCGTCGTCTTGTAGATGTTGCGCAAGATGTTGTGGTAACTATGTATGATTGTAATACACTTGGATATTTAGAAATTTCAGATTTAAAAGAGGCGGGCGATACGGTATATCCAATGGGTAAACGTGTGTTTGGTCGTGTGCTTGCAGCGGATTTAAAAGATCCAGTGAGTGGAGAACTTCTTTTAAGTCGCGGAAAGATTGTAACACGTGATTTAATGATGCAACTTGATGGTTCAGCGGTGCTTAAAGTTTTGGTTCGATCAGTTCTTTCTTGTCAAGCTAAACGTGGTGTTTGTGCGCTGTGTTATGGGTATGACTTATCTAAGGGAAGATTAGTTGATGAAGGAACAACCGTAGGAATTATTGCTGCGCAATCAATTGGTGAGCCGGGAACTCAGTTAACCATGAGAACATTCCATATTGGTGGTTTGGCGAGTGGCCTTACTGAGCAACCATTTATAAATGCAAAATATGATGGAACTGTTGAATGGCATGGTGTTCGTACGGTCGTAGATCCTCAGGGACACATGGTAGTTATGAGTAGGAAAGCGCGCATTGTTATCGTGGCTCCTGATGGACGAGAATTACAACAACATGCTTTAGAATATGGTTCTATTGTATATGTCAAAGATAAACAAGAAGTTAAAACAGGTACTAAACTTGCAGATTGGGATGCATACAATAAAGTTCTTATGACTGAAAAAGCGGGAACGGTTGTTTATCTTGATCTTATTAAGAATGTCACTATTCATGAACGTTTTGATGAAGCAACAGGTAAATCAAGAACGATTGTTATGGGAACTCGTGGTGAGCAATATCAACCAGCAATTAGTATTGTTGATGATAAAGGGGAAGAATTAACGCAGTATTTCCTTCCTGAAGGTTCGTATGTTAACGTTGCAGAAAAACAACGAGTTAATGTTGGTGATGTTCTTGTTAAAATGCCTCGTGAAGCTGCAAAATCAAAAGATATTACGACGGGGGGATTGCCTCGCATAGCAGAACTTTTTGAAGCACGAAGTCCAAAAGATACTGCTATTTTATCTGATGTAGATGGTGAAGTAGTTATTGGCGGGTTGCATCGTGGATTCAGAAAAGTAAGTGTTGTGAGTGGTGCTGACCGTCATGAATATTTAGTTCCACGTGGTAAACAGTTGAACGTTGTTGATGGTGAACATGTAAATGCAGGAGATCCATTAACTTCAGGTGCTCCAGTATTGCATGATATTTTACGTATTTTGGGATCTGAAAAAGTTCAACGCTACCTTGTTGATCAAATTCAAGAAATTTATCGTTTGCAAGACGTTGATATTAATGATAGACATATTGAATTAATTGTTCGTCAAATGTTACGTAAAGTACGCATTGTTGAAACAGGAGAAAGTGACTTTCTGATTGGAGATCGTGTTGATTACGTTCATTTCCAAACGGTGAATAGTGCTTTACGTGCTCAAGGAAAACGTCCTGCGGTAGCAAAACCATTATTGATGGGACTTACGCAAGCTTCATTGGGAACAGAAAGTTTTATTTCTGCCGCATCATTTCAAGAAACTACAAGAATTCTTACTGAAGCAGCCATTAGTGGACAAGTTGACCATTTATTTGGATTAAAAGAAAACGTGATTGTAGGAAAATTAATTCCTGCAGGAACGGGTGTTAAATCATTCAGAAAAAGATATTTAGGTGATGATCTATCTGACTTAGAGCGTCAAGCTCAAGAGGGTGAACGTCGCGAAAGTGGCGATATTTCATCACAATCGCCTGCAGCATATTAAAATTATTTTTTCCCCAACGAAGTTTACGTAGTTGGGGTTAAATTATAGGCGCGTAGCTCAGGGGCAGAGCATTGCTTTGACGTAGCAAGGGTCAGCGGTTCAATTCCGCTCGCGCCTACCATGCTTCGCGTAAAGCTTCCTCCTTCGCATAAAGCTTCGGAGGACGCGGTCGCATGGCAGGCTAGCCCTTCGTAGCTTCAGCGTAGTAGGGCTATTTTTTTTGATGGAATTTGATATACTAATACTAGAAAATAGAAAAGTTTAATATATAACCCAACAAATATTTTTATAGCCTGTTTCTTTTTATTGAAGAGTTTTCAATAAACTATGTGATGGGAGTTGGGGGTTTAACGGAGTGTTTCCATGCCGATGACAAAAGAAGAAAAACAAACTATTATTAATGAATTTGGTAAAGGATCTCAAGATACAGGTTCTTCACAAGTTCAAGTTGCTCTTTTATCAAAAAATATTGATAAGTTAACTGAGCACTGTCAAAAAAATCCAAAAGATTTCAGTACACGTCGCGGTTTATTGAAAATGGTATGCGCTCGTCGTGGTTTTTTACAATATTTACAAAAAACTGATGCAAGTAAATATAAAGAATTAGTTGCAAAGCTT
>Ga0081455_10005832_pt1 | contig 13402 bp, 10 predicted proteins | sample TabmetS3T2R1_FD_70207 | JGI IMG/M metagenome (GOLD analysis project Ga0081455, IMG submission 70207) | Tabebuia heterophylla rhizosphere microbial communities from the University of Puerto Rico - S3T2R1 | ecosystem: Host-associated > Plants > Roots > Rhizosphere ... | reverse complement strand
CGCACTTTGCCGTCCTATGTACGGGAAAGTGCGAACTCGACCTGGGGTCGAGGCTTCCTTCCGTGCGGAAGGTCCACGGAAGGCCGGAGTTCGTCACGGACCCTTGCCCGTTGTCTCACCAACCCCTCACGTCCTCCCCTGGGACGGCCGCCCCGGCTTGAAGAACGGCGTCTACGCCAAGCCCGCGAGCCTCGCCAGCGCCGCGTAGTTCTCGATCCTCGGTTCCAGGTCGCCGCGTTCGATGCGATGGGCCATCTCCACGACCGCGCGGTTCACGGGGGCCTCGTCGCCCAGCTCCCCGACGACGGCGCCGTTGATGTCGTTGACCTCGCTGCGTCGGCCCTTCGACCAGTCGTGGAGGATCGTCGTGGTGGTGGTCGGGAGGACGAAGCCGGCGTAGAGGGTGTCGAGGAGCTTCTCGACGACGGAGTCCTCGTCGGTGAGGTCTTCGGCGGTGAGGCCGAAGATCGGTTGGATCTCGTAGCCCTGGGCGAGGCCGGCGGCGAGGGCCTCCTTGCCGGAGGCGATCATCAGGTCGCGCATCGCCTCGTGTTTGAGGGACGCCATCATCGGTTCGCCGAGGATCGCGGTGGTGACCAGCGTGGTCGCGTTGGAGACGAGCTTCATCCACTTCGCCGAGCGGATGTCCGTGACGACCTCGGTCTTGCCAGCGTGGGCGAGCAGCTCGGCGATCTCGCCCTCGCGCCCGGCGGTCGCGTCGCTGAGGCTGCCGACCGCGAACCAGGAGCTCTCCGGCGGCGTGTCGCGCTTGACCACCCCGGGGTGATCCATCTGCGCCGAGCACTCGATCACGCAGCCGATCGCCCGCTCCGCTCCGACGACGTCGGCGATCACATCCGCCGTGAAGCCGTTCTGCACCCCGGCGAGCAGGCCGTCGTCGGCCAGCACCGGCTTGATCAGCTCCGCCGACCACCTCGTGTCGTAGGCCTTCATCAGCATCAGCACGAGGTCGAAGGGCTGCGTCAGCTCGGCGACCTCGCAGAGGTGGATCACGTTGACCGGCTGCTCCAGCACCCGGTCCGGCATCTCGATCCGCAACCCGTCGGTGCGCATCTTCTCCACGTGCGCCGGCCACTGCTCGATCAGCGTCACGTCGACCCCGGCGGCGGCCAGCTCGGCGCCGACGCCGGCCCCGTTCGCCCCCGCCCCGAGGACGGCGACGCGCTTCCCCTCCGCGCTCACGGCGCTAGAACCCGAGCTCGATCCGCGGCTGCGGCAGGATGCCGCCGTGTTCGTCGGCCCAGCCGCGGACGAAGCCCTGCGAGGCCTCGACCTGGCGACGCACCTCGGCCGGATCGACCCCGACCATCGCCCCGTCGCGTTTCACCACCTTGCCGGCGACGATCACGGTGCCGACGTTGCCGGCGTTCGCCTGCATCACCACGGTGCCGACCGGATCCTCCTTGTCCCAGCCGATCAGGTTGAAGTGGTTGCCGTCGATCAGCACCACGTCGGCCTGCTTGCCGGGGGTGAGCGTGCCGGTGACGTCCCCGAGGCCCGCCCCCTTGGCGCCGTTGATCGTCGCCCATTCGAGCGCCTGGCGGGTGGTCAGCGAGACGTCCTCGGGCATCGTCTCCCGTTCGTAATAGGGCTGGTCGCCGAGCATCCGGCCGACCTGGAGGGCGAGCCGCATCTGGGCGAACATGTCGCCGCTGCCGTTGGAGGTGATGTCGACGCCGAGGCTCGGCGCGACGCCGAGCTCGATCAGCTTCGCGGTGATCGGGAAGCCCATCCCCATCTGCATCTCCGTCTCCGCCTGGACCGAGACCGAGGCACCGGAGTCGGCGATCATCTTCAACTCGTCGTCGGCCGAGAACGAGCAGTGGACGAAGAGGATGTCGGGCCCAAGTAGGTCGGCCTTGCCGAGCTTGCGGACGTCTTCCCAGCGGTGCCCGGTCAGCGACTGGTTGGCGTGCAGCGAGATCCAGGCGTCGAGCTCGCGCGCCGAGTTGAACTCTTCGACGACTTCCTCCCAGGTGCGGGCGATTTCGATCTCCTGCGGGACGATCGCCAGCGTCACCAAGCCGTCCTTGGAGGCGAACTCCTCCGCCGCCAGCTGCGTGGCGAAGGCGACCCGCGAGTCGTGGTCGGGGAGGTCAGGGTTCTCGACCTCGAAGCTCGGCGCGGCGGCGAAGCCGTGGTCGAGCACCGGCGTGTACGCCAGCCCGAAGAGCGCCCGCACGCCGGCGTCGCGCAGCCCGCGCAGCGCCTCGCGCGCGTGGTCGCGCGTGACCACGTTGTGGCAGTAGTCGACGACCAGCGTCACCCCCGCGTTCAGCGCGTCGAGCCCGCCCGCGTAGTTGCCGACGTACATGTCCTCCGGCCGGTACATCGGGCCGAGGTGGATGCGCCAGCAGCGCACGTAGTCTTTGACCGTCCAGTCCGCGCACACCCCGCGCAGCGCGTGTTGCCAGGTGTGCAGGTGGGTGTTGGCGAAGCCGGGGATCGCGATCTGGCCGCGCCCGTCGATCACCTCCGCGTCGGTCACCCCGAGGTTCGGGCCGACGGCGATGATCGCGTCGTCCTCGATCAGGACGTCGCCCTCGCGGATGTCGCCCAGCTTCGGATCGAGGGTGACTACCGACGCACTCTCGATGAGGAGGCGACCCACTAGGCGGTCTCCGCCTCGGCCGCGGCGGCGAGGCGGATGCGGCTGACCCGGGCGAAGATCGCCGCCGCGATCAGGATGACCGCGCCGGGGAACCAGTACTGCCAGGCTTCGCCGAGTTCGAGGAAGGTGATCGCGTTGATCATCTCGGTCAGCAGCAGGGCGCCGAGCACGGCGCCGAGGAAGGACCCGCGGCCGCCGTAGATCGAGGCGCCGCCGAGCACCACCGCCGAGATCGACTGCAGGGTGTAGCTCTGGCCCGCGGTCGCGTCGCCGGTGCCGATCTGGACCGCCAGCATCATCGCCGCGAGCGCCGCGAAGGAGCCGGCGAGACAGTAGGCGGCGATCCGGGTGAGGCCGACGTTGACCCCCATCCGGTGCGCCGCCGCCTCGTTCGAGCCGACCGCCCGCAGGGCGAGCCCGAGCCGCCCGCGCCGCAGGGTGAACTCGGCGAGGATCGCGATCACCACGCAGACGATGAACATGATCGGGATCCCGGCGACGGTCTTCGAGAGCGTTTCGGTGGCGCTGGCGGCGAAGAGGCCGGTTGGGATCGGGTTGATCAGGAGCGCGATCCCCTGCACCCCGATGAAGGTGGCGAGGGTCGCGATCACCGGATTGATCTTGGCGAACTGGACCAGGCCGCCGTTGATCAGCCCGATCCCGATCCCCGCGAGGACGGCGAGGACGAGCCCGATGATGAATCCACCGGTGCCCTTCCCGTCGGTCGCGAAGCCGGTCAAGATGACCAGCGCCAGGCCCATCATCGGGCCGACCGAGAGGTCGACGCCGGCGGTCAGCAGCACCACCAGCTGGCCGATCGCGACGAGGATCAGCGCGGTCGAGAGCAGCAGCAGGTTTTCGACGTTGAAGCTGTTCAGGAAGTCGGAGTTCTGCGCCTGGGTGAAGATCGCCAGGGCGACGATCACCAACGCCAGCACCGGAGCGGCGACGCCATCACCGCGGAGGAAGCGCCCCAGCCTGCCGACTGAGGCTCGCTCCTCCTTGACCCGCGCTTTGCGCTCGGTCGTCGCGGTGACCGCGGTGCCGGTGATCTTCGACTCGGTGACCGCTTCGTCCTCGAGCATCGCCACGGTCTGACCGCGCGACATCACCATGACCCGATCGCAGAGGCCGACCAACTCCAGCGCATCGGAGGAGCAGACGAGGACCGCGCAGCCGTCGGCGGCCAGTTCGCGCAGCAGGCGGTAGATCTCCACCCGGGCGCCGACGTCGACGCCCTGGGTCGGCTCGTCGCAGATCAGGACCTTCGGTCGGCCCAACATCGCCCGGGCGAAGACGACCTTCTGCTGGTTGCCGCCGGAGAGGCTGGCGATGTCGGCGTCCTGCGAGGCGGTCTTGATCGCCAGCTCCTTTTCCTGGCCGCCGAGCGCCGCGCGCTCGGCCCGCGAGCCGACCACGCCAAACTCGGCGAAGCCCTGCAGCGATGAGGCGACCGCGTTCTCGCGCACCGAGAGCGACGGGAAGATCCCCTCCCGCTGGCGGTCGGAGGAGACGTAGAAGACGCCGTCGCGCTGGGCGCGGCGGGCGTTCCGCAGGTTGACCTCGCTGCCGTTGACGGTGACCGTGCCGGTGTGATGGCCGAGCCCGGCGAGGGCGCGGACGAACTCCCGCTGTCCGTTGCCGGCGACCCCGGCGATGCCGACGATCTCGCCCTCGGCGATCTCCAGCGAGACGTCGTCGAAGTTCGACCCGGAGAGCTCGGTGACCGAGAGCACCGGTTTGCCGGCCCCGCCAGCCGGGAGCTTGTCGGGGAAGACGGCCTCCAGCTCGCGCCCGGCGATCAGCTCGAGGATGCGCGCCTCGTCGACCTCGTCGACGCCGAAGGTGCCGCGGGTGGCCCCGTCGCGGAGCACGGTCAGCCGGTCGCCGATCGCCTCCACCTCGGGGATCCGGTGGGAGATGTAGACGACGGCCGTGCCGCGCGCGCGGATCGCCCGCACCTGCTCGAAGAGGTGTTCGACCTCCTCCGATTCGAGCGCCGCGGTCGGCTCGTCGAGGATCAAGACCTTGGGATCGAGGGCGAGCGCCTTGGCGATCTCGACCAATTGCGTCTCCGCCGCCGAGAGCTCGGAGATGCGCGCGCCGACATCGATCTTCTCGGCTCCGATCGTCGCCAGCGCCTCGCGTGCCCAGCCCGGCGCCTTCGCGTACGAGGGTCGCAGCTTGCGCGGCATCGCCAGCAGCATGTTCTCGACCACGGTGAGGTCCTCGGCCAGCGCCGGGTGCTGGTAGACGACGCCGAGCCCCAGCGCCTGGGCGGCGCTGGGGCTGGCGGTGTCGAGGGTCGCCCCGGCGATCTCCACGGTGCCCTCGTCGGGCTGCAGAGATCCGGCGGCGACCGCCATCAGGGTCGACTTGCCCGCCCCGTTCTCGCCCAACAGGGCGTGAACCTCGCCGGCGCGAACTTCCAACGTGACGCCCTTCAGCGCGCGGACGGCGCCGAAGGATTTCTTCACGTCGGTGAGTCGCAGGGCGATCGGTTGTGCGGTGGTCGACTCCATGGCTTCCTTCTTCGTTGCTTCCTTCAGGTGTTTCTAGACGGCCTCGCGCTCAGCCTTCGAGCGCGATTTTCGCCGTTTCTTCTTCACTCATTTCGTTCGAGAACGACGCTTCCGGGCTTTCTTCGGGTCGGCATTCCGGTTCTTTCCCGGAGACCGAGTTCTCCCACTGACCGAGGGAGAAGATCCCGCCGTTTTTCAGGTCCGGCGGGGTGCCACCGGAGGCTTCGGCGATCGCGTACTGGGCGGCGTAACGGCCGAGCCAGTTGCGCGAGGAGATCGTCATCAGCGGGAATTCATGCCCGGCTTCTTTTTCTTCTTTCCAGGTGCAGGAGAGCGCGTTGGACTCGCTCGCGGCGGTCGCGGGGATTTCGCGGCCGGCCGCCTGGAAGGCCTGGAGCTCGGCCTCGACCGAGGCGCCGTAGTCGTTGATCAGACCGTTGATTTCGGGGTGCTTGGCGAGGATCGCAGCGGTGAGCTTTTTGGTTTCCGCCGGGTCCCAGTTGGTGACCGGCCATTCTTCGGCGCTGATCGGTTCGACCAGTTCGACGTTCGGGTGTTCTTCGACCACTTCGGCGATCGCTTCGGCGGCGTTCGAGCTGACGGTGTTGCCGGCCGGGCCACCCTCGTAGAGGAGCTTGCCTTTGTCACCCATCTGTTCGATCACCCATTCCGCCCATTCACGTCCGGCGGCCTTGGTGTCCCAGTCGATGTATTTGGTGTAGTCGGTGCCTTCGGTACCGCACGGATCGGCCGCCCAGGCGACGACGGTGATGTCGCGCTGCATCGCCTGGCGCATCGCCGGGACCTCGGCGCAGTTGCCGGAGTCCGGGATGATCACGATCGCGTTGGCGCCCTGGGAGATCATGCTCTGGATCCCCGAGACGGCCTTCTGCGGTTCGAAGTCGGCGTCGACGACGATTTCCTTTTCGACCGCCGGGCATTCTTTCGAGGTCATCTGGACCTGTTCCTGGGATTCTTTCGACCAGTTGTTCAGGCCGCCGCCGTCCTGGATGCCCAGGGTGACGCCTTCTTCACCGCACCACGCCTTGGCGCCGGCCGCGGCGGTTTCGGTGCCGCTTTCTTCTTCGGCTTCGCCGCCACTGGTTTCTTCAGCTTCGGCTTCCGAGGCACCGCTGCTTTCCGACGTGCTGCTGGACGAGCTGCCGCCACCGCCACATGCGGAGAGCACGAGCGCGGCGAGCAGGGCGACCAGCACCAACAGTGCTGCTCCCTTCACCCGCGAGCGATCAGGTCTTGCTGACATCTAGTTACTCCTCCTCCTTGGTGTTCACTGAGAAGCGATGCGGCTGGCGCCGCTCGCGGTGTCGTGGGAAGTCGTTTGCGTGTCGGGCTGCCGCGTCGGCGGGTCGGCGGCGGCCGAGTCGTCGGCGCCGGCACGGCCCGGCAGGATCCGCCGCCAGGGGACATTGCGGATGCCCATGCCGAGGGCGACGATCGCCCCCTGGATCAGGTACTCGACCGCCGTTTTCGCACCCAGCGCCGAGATCACCTGTTCGAGCTGGGAAAGGAAGAGGACGCCGACCGTGGTCGCGATCACGCTGCCGCGGCCGCCGCCCAGCGCGGTGCCGCCGAGGACGACGGCGGCGATCGAGGGCAGCAGGTATTCGTTGCCGGGCAGGAGTGGCGGCGACTGCAGGTAGCCGGAGAGCAGCGCGCCCGCCAGCGCGTAGGCAAGGCCGGCGCCCATGTAGGCCCCGATCTGGTAGCGCTCGACCGAGAGGCCGCCCGCGCGGGCGGCGAGCGGGTTGGAGCCGACGAGGACGAAGCGGCGCCCCCAGATCGTGCGCGAGATGAAGAGGGCGACGAGGATCGTCACGATCACCGCGATCACCGCCAGGATCGGGATGCCGACCACCTTGTCGGCGGTGAATTCCTGCCAGTTCTTCGTCGCCTTGAAGGCGATCGAGCCACCGGTCGCCTGGATCACGACGCCGATGAAGATCGCGTTGGCACCGAGCGTGGCGACCAGCGGGGTGATCCCGAAGCGGGTGACGGCGATCCCGTTCAGCAGGCCGGCGGCGAGGCCGACCGCGGCGACGACGATCAGTGCCGGGATCAGCGAGCCCTCACTGCCGCCGGGGATGGTGACGACGAGCACCGCGCCCATCGAGAAGATGCCCGGCACGGAGAGGTCGAGGCCACCCTGCTGGATCACCAGCGTCTGGCCGATCGCTGCGATCGCGAGGATCCCGGCGAACGGCAGCATGCCCTGCAGGGCGCTGTGCCCGAGGCTGCCAGACGCGACGAAGGGGCTGATCACGAACAGCAGCAGGGTCGCCACCCAGATGGCAGCGAACGGTGAAGCTACGCGGCTTTTAAGTGCGGTCAATCTCTCGGTCCCAGTCCCTGCGGCGCCCTGTTAACGCCAATTCGGAATTCGTACCATGTGACTGAACACCCTGTCAAGAGCAAGCAAACATCAACTCCCAATTTTGTTCAGCGACGCGCGAAGTGATTGACCGGGGAAGCGGCCCCGAAACGGCACCGCGGGCGCGCCTACCGACCGTCCCAGGAACGGTCGGCAGGCACCTCTTGGGGGGAGTCGGCGGAAGAGCTGACTAAGCCCGGACCTGCTCCGGGATCCAGTCGCCACCGGGCTTCGCGGCGGCGATGGTCGGATCCTCGGGGGCCTCGGCCATCAGATAGTCGCGCGTCTCGAGGGCGAGACGGCGGACCTTGTCGACGTCGACGTCGGTGAGCTTGCCGTCGCGTTTGACGACGTGGCCCTTGACCAGCACGGTGTCGACGTTGCCGGCGTGGGCGGCGTAGACGACCGCCCCCCACGGGTTGTTCATCGGGGTGAGGGCAAGGTTCTGGGTGTCGATCAGGATCAGGTCCGCCTCCTTGCCCGGGGTGAGGCTGCCGACCTTGTCGTCGAGGCCGCAGGCGATCGCGCCCTGGAGGGTGGCGAACTCGACCATGTCCTTGCAGCTGAGGCGCAACTCCTCGGCGAGACCCGCGCCGGTCTCGGCGTCTTTCGCGTGGTCGAGCGCGCGCTGCGAGGAGATCGCGGTCTGCATCAGGCCGAACATGTCGCCGCCGATCGAGGAGCAGACGTCGACCGAGAGGCTGGGCCGGATGCCGTGGTCGAGGAGGCGTCCGGTGGCGGGCCAGCCGTGGCCCATCTGCATCTCCACGGTGGCCGCGACCGAGGCGGTGCCGCCGGAATCCGCGATCATCTGCAGCTCGTCGTCGGCAAGTTCGTTGCAGTGCACATAGGTGACCTGGTCGGAGAGCAGGTCGTTGTCGCGCAGCCACTCGATCGGCCGCGAGCGGCCCCACTCGCCGTCGCCGACGTGGACCGTGATCCGCGTCCCGACCTCCTTCGCCAGCGCGTAGTCCTTCAGCGTCGCCTCCTTGGTGGCGAACTGCGGCCCGCGCAGGGCCATCGCCAGCGTCACCAACTGGTCCTCGCTGGAGAAGAACTCGTCGCGCAGCCGCTTCACGTCGTCGGAGTGCGGCACGTTGTTCGGCAGGTCGGACCACTGTTCGGCGCCCGAGCCGTGGGCGAAGATCGCGCGCGCGCCGGAGTCCTGGAGTCCCTTGACCGCCGCGTCGGCGTGCTCGGGGGTGCGCAGGTTGTGAGACCAGTCGAGCAGCGTCGTGATCCCCGAGTCGAGCGCCTCGGAGGTGCCGAGGAGGTTGCCGATGTAGGTGTCCTCGGGGCGGAAGTGTTTGGAGAAGCCGGAGTGGATCCCCATCAGGTAGTGGCCGAGGGTCCAGTCGGAGGCGAGCAGGCGCAGCGGCGCCTGCCAGGTGTGGCGGTGGGTGTCGACGAAGCCCGGCATCGCGATCGCCTCGGGCATCGCGATGCGCTCCGCGTCGGTGACGCCGAGGTCGGCGCCGACGTCGACGATCTTGCCGTCCTCGACCAGGATCTGCCCCGGTGAAAGCACGCCCAGGTCCGGGTCCATGGTCAGGACCGTCCCGGCCTCGATCAGAATTCGCTCAGCCATCAATTCTCCCTCCTCTTTCCGTGCGCGACTCTAACAATGGGACTTCACAGGCGTCAAGTGGAGATGTACACGCGGCGCCCGAAAACCGGTGCGGCTAGGTGATCGACACCTCGAGAGCGCCGATTCCGTCCAGTTCGTGTCGGAGGTGTCGGCCGGGGGCGATGTCGAGCAATGGCACGACCGAGCCGCTGATCACGACCTCGCCCGCGGCGGTCGCGACGTCGAAGTGCCGCAGGTAGTCGACCGTCCAGCGGGCGAGCTCCTCGACCCTCCCCACTTCCGCCTCCGCATCCTCGGTGCTCGCGTACGCCTCCCCGTCGCGCTCGATCCGGGCCGCGATCGGGTGGATCAGCGGGGACGGGGCGGCATCGCGGTCGAGGACGACGGCGCGGTGGTAGATGTCGCCGGCCATCACCGCCTCCACCTCGGTCGGCGGCAGGGCGGCGTCGGCGAGCTCGATCGCCGCCGAGATCCCGGCGACGCCCTCTCCCCCCGGGCCCAGATGGATCGCGATCTCGGGCTCGAATTTCGGCGCCGTCCAGCCGTCGATCGAACACTCGCCGCCGGAGGCGATCAGGGTGCGGTCGGTGAGGAAGCCGACCAGCGGGCCGCTGGTCCCCAGTTTCGACATCGCCGCCGCGGTGCCGAAGGCGAGCTTCCAGCCGATCGGGGTCGCCCCGTCGGCGATCAGCTCGGCGCGGCGGGCCAGCAGCTTCTCCATCCCCGCCTGGACCCGGGGGTCGTCCCAGGGATCGCGGCCGGGCATCAGAAGTGGTGGGGCATCCAGGTGCCCCCGATCGCGGCGTCGGCGGTGGCCGGGGTCGCCTGGGCCTGGGCGAAGATGTGGTCGCGGCTGGCGAAGGCGAGGCGGCGGACCCGCTCGCGGTCGGGCCCGAGCAGCTCTCCCCCCCGTTTCACCAGCGAGCCGGCGACGAGGATCGTGTCGACGACCCCCGGGTGCGCGTTGTAGACGACCGCCCCGTAGGGGTTGTTGGCCGGGAACATCCCGTAGGACTCCGTGCTGAGCAGAATCACGTCGGCCTGCTTGCCGGGGGTGAGCGTGCCGATGCGGTCGTCGAGGCCGCAGGCGCGGGCGCCGTCGATGGTGGCGAATTCGACCACCTCGCGGCAGGTCAGCGGCACGTGGTCGAGCGGTTCGCCGCGCTCGGCGGCTTCCGCCATGTCGAAGCCGCGCTGCGTGCCGATCAGCGAGCGCATCGCGCCGAACATGTGGCCGCCGTTGGAGGAGCAGACGTCGATCGAGATCGACGGCCGGATCCCCGCCCTCAGCAGCCGCCCGGTGGCGGGCCAGCCGTGGCCCATCTGCAGCTCGATGTCGGGGGAGCAGGAGGCGGTACCGCCGGTCGCGGCGATCATCGCCAGCTCGTCGTCGCCGACCGCGTTGCAGTGCACGTAGGTGACGTCATCGCTCATCAGCCCGGCGTCGTGGAGCCAGGCCAGCGGGCGGTCCTTGGCCATCTCGCCGTTGCCGACGTGGACGGTGATCCGCAGGCCGAGCTCCCGCGCCAGCTCGTAATCGCCCCTGGTCACCTCGCGGGTGGCGATCTCGGGGCCGCGCAGCGCCATCGCCATCGTCACCAGCCCCTCGTCGGTGGGGAAGTGCTCGCGGCGCACGCGGCGCGCGTCTTCCGGATGCGGCACCGCGTTGGGGACGACATCCCACTGCGGGGCGCCGCCGCCGTGGGCGAAGACGGCGCGGGCGCCGGACTCGCGCAGGGCCTCGATCGCGGCGTCGGCGTGCTCGGGAGTGGCGAGGTTGTGGGACCAGTCGACCAGCGTCGTGATCCCCGAGTCGAGCGCCTCGACCGTCCCCAGCAGGTTGCCGATGTAGGTGTCCTCGGGGCGGAAGTGGCCGGAGAGGCCGGCGTGGAGGCCGGTCATGTACTGGCCGAGGGTCCAGTCGCAGGCGATCGTCCGCAGCTGCGCCTGCCAGGTGTGGCGGTGGGTGTCGACGAAGCCGGGCATCACGATCGCGCGGCTCGCGTCGATCACGGTGGCGCCCTCCGGCGCCTCGAGGTCGGGGCCGACGGCGGCGATCGTCTCCCTCTCGACGAGGACGTCGGCGGCATCGAAGTCGCCGACCTCGCGGTCGAGCGTGAGCACGGTGCCACCCTTGATCAGGGTGTGATCGCTCATCGCTGCGTCGATCCCTCCGCGGCGGACACTCCCTCGCGTTCGGCCAGGTAGTCCCAGTCGCGGTTGAAGCGGTAGCTGTTGCGGGCGGGCGGCTGCGGCGAGGACGTCTCCAGCCAGGTCACCGTGGTGTCCGACTCGTTGTAGAAGGCGTGCACGCAGCCGGCCCCGCACCAGAGGAAGTCGCCGATCCCCATCCGGAAGCGATCACCGGCGGCTTCGGCGGTGACTTCGCCGTCGAGGATCAGGTAGCTCTCCTCGAGCGGGTGGTCGTGCGGGTGGGCGACGCCGCCGGGCTGGTAATGCACCATGAACATCGTGTGCAGCGCGGCACCGAGGCGCTCGTCGACCAGCATCTTCACCGCGATACCGCTGTAGGCGAGGAGCGCGGTCGCCATGCTGGCCGACACCTGCGGTTCGCCGACCTGGCTGCCGAGCTTCAGGTTGTCGACTTCCATCTGGTTCATGTCGAGGCGGAAGTAGCGCTGGTTGCGCGGGTCGCGCAGATCGACCGCGGCGACTTCACCGCCCGGGTCCTCGGGGACGAAGAAGGTGTCCGGCGGCGCCGGGTCGTCGTCCTCGCGGGCGCGTGGGGCCTGCATCTCGAAGAAGCGGACCGGCTCGCCGGAGGGGTTGCGCCAGGCGTGCGGGGTGCCGACCGGGAGGACGCCGCAGCGGTCGCGGCCGAGCTCGATGCTCTGCCCTTCGACGTCGAGCACCGGGTTGCCCGCCAGCACGTAGAAGCTCTCCTCGTAGGAGTGCACGTGCGGCTCGATCCGGCCACCCGGGGCGATGTCGCAGAGGCCGGTCGAAGTGTGGATCGCCCCGTGCCGGCCGCCCAGCAGCTGAGTGCGGGTGAAGCCGCTGCTGTGGGCGGCGAAGGCGGCCGGGGTGGTCGGCTCCGGGGCGTCCGCGACGGTGAGGCGGTGGTAGCCGAGGTGGCGGGTGTCGGTGGTCATTCCTCTCCTTCGGGGGGCGGGCCGCTAGTTGAAGTGCCAGCCGCCGTCGACGACCACGGTCTGGCCGGTGACGAAGGAGGCGTCTTCGGAGGCGAGCCAGGAAACGGCGCCGGCGAGGTCGGCGGGGGTCTCGGTGCGCTTCAGCGCCTGTTCGGCGAGGAAGCCCTCGAACATGCCGTCGGCCTGCGGGCCGGAGTCGGTGGTCGGGGTGCGGACCAGGCCCGGGGCGAGCACGTTGGCGGTCACCTCGGCCGGGCCGACCTCGATCGCCAGCGAGCGGGTGAAGCCGACGATCGCCGCCTTCGCCGCGTTGTAGTGGGTGTAGTTCGCCATCCCCTCCATGTAGGAGGTCGAGGAGACGTTGATCACCCGGCCGAAGCGACGCTCGACCATGCCGGGGACGAAGGCGCGGCACATGTGGAAGACCGAGTCGGTGTTGACCTGGAACATCTCGCGCCACTGCTCGTAGCTCATCTCGAAGAAGCTCTGCATCGGGTAGGCACCGGCGTTGTTGACGAGGATGTCGACACGGCCGAAGCGGTCGGTGACGGCGGTGGCCAGATCGGCGACGTCCTGTTCGAGCGAGACGTCGACGTGGTGGACGAGCGACTCGACCCCGGCCGCCTTGACCGCCGCCTCGGTGTCGTCCGGCGGCTGCTTGTGGGCGGCGATGACGACGTCGGCACCGTCCTGGGCGAGGCGCACGGCGAGCGCCTGGCCGATGCCCTGGGCGGCACCGGACACCAGCGCGACCCTCCCCTTCAAGCGGCCCGGCGTGGGCCCGACCGCGTTCTCGACTCCGCTCACGACTCTCCCTCCTTCGCTTGACCCTGTGTGCCGATACTAAACGTGTTTGTCAAGCTGTACTGTACGCGTGATGGACGGAGCCGCGACGGTCATCATCGGGGGCACGGCAGGCCTGGGACGGGATCTGGCCGAGCTCTGCCTGGAGCGCGGACACCGCGTCGTGATCGCCGGTCGCGACGAGGAACGCTGCGCCGGGGTCGCCGCCGAGCTCCACCCCGAGTGCGAGAGCTTCGCCCTCGATCTCTCCCGGCCGGAGGCGATCGGCGCCGCCCTTTCCGGCATCGACGCCGTGCGCCATATCGCCCTGGTCGCGATCGAGCGCGACGAGAACACCGTCGCCGACTACTCGAT
>Ga0081455_10005831_pt1 | contig 13402 bp, 18 predicted proteins | sample TabmetS3T2R1_FD_70207 | JGI IMG/M metagenome (GOLD analysis project Ga0081455, IMG submission 70207) | Tabebuia heterophylla rhizosphere microbial communities from the University of Puerto Rico - S3T2R1 | ecosystem: Host-associated > Plants > Roots > Rhizosphere ... | reverse complement strand
AAAACCGCACGATTCATGGAAATCGTGCGGTTTTTATTGGTCGTATTCCGCGCGTGTGGCTAATCGATAACCACGTGATCAACAATGCGTGAATCGCCCGTGCTTACGTAGAATACACGCACGTGTGTGCCGGGCTTGATCGCCGTTTGGACTACTTCACCTTTTTTGTTCACAATGTGACCCGGTCCGTTGAGAACATAACTACCCGGAGTATTCGAGCGATCCTCGCGAACAACCAGGGTTTTGAACGGTTGATAACTGGCCGCCGACCCCTCCCCGGTTGTCAGCTTGAGGAATGTTCCGGTTACCGTTATCGGTTGTTCCGTAGCAGCGGTTTTTTGTGTCTTATGTTTGGAACGAGTCTGGGCAAGTGCCACCGGCGCAATCAATGCACCGCAGGCGAGAATAATAATTGTTTTCTTGAACATGATTGCCTCCTTTGTTGTTGCTGACCTCTACGCCCGCTTAGACACGGCCTCAGGCATGTCGTTCAAGACTCGTTAGGCCATATTGGTAACAGACTTGTTACCAACCCGACGAACTGCATTTTTCTGTGGCCAGCCAGGAGCAAGTCGATGCCAGTAACCGTAGCGGATCTCATTTGTTCCATTTTGAACGACGATTCTTACGAGAGTGTCTAGGCTTCCAGTATGACCAAACTTATTGCGTTAATAACGGCGGGACTCTTTGCGGCAGCCACAGTGTTCGCGGGCGAACATGGCAACTGCACAAAGCAAGTCGGAAACGAGGCGAAGATGGCGTGTGAAGTTTCAATGGCGAGTCTAAGCCTGACACCCGATCAAAAGACAAAGATGGACGCGGCCATGGAAGAGCATCACAAGGCGGGCTGCAACGATGCCAGCGAGGCGAAGTTCATGGAAGCGGCAAAATCAATTCTTACCCCAGAGCAGTACGCAAAGTTCGAAGCCCAATGCAAGAAAGGCGAGAAAGGTAAGACCCAAACCTGATCGCGGGTTTCAATCAAACCAACGCTTCGCGCCGAGAGCAATCTCGGCGCGCTTTGCGTACGGGATTTTTAGGTGAGGCGCAGGATCGTAAAGACGCTACCCCCAATGCCAGGACGATAATCGACATAAATGTTGTCAGCAGAAACTCCGCATGATTTTCTAGAGACCAGTCATGCCGAGAGAATTCAAACCAGTCCGTTTCTTTGTGATGATGGCGGTGGCCGCGTTCCTGGTTTGTGCGATAACGTCGTTTTACACCCATCGCGCGGCTTACGGCAGAACTGCTGAAGAACGGGCCGGTTATGCAATCGGACTGAGAGTGGGGGAAAAGGCGCCGCCACAAGCAACGCTGCCTACCGATGCTGAGTTAAACATGATGGCTCAGAAGTATTTCAAGCAGCAAGGGTCCGGCAACCAACAGAACTGGGACATGGGCTTTGAGAACGGTTACGCGGCGGGGTTCAAAAAAACGCATCCGCACTGACGCGCACGATGAGCCCGCTACCTGCGCCGCGTCGGAAACGGTTCCCCTGGATCCCTTATGGGATCGTTCTTTTCCTGATTGTTCTGTTTGCCTTTGCGCCAATTGGATCGGTAATGGTCTGCGCTGCTATCGCGAATGCGTACGGGTGCAAAGTGGACGAAGGCTCTGTGCATCCCTGCATCATCAATGGCCACGATTATGGCGAACTTCTTTACTCCCTCGGTGTGATGGGTTGGTTCATGCTTGCTACCATTCCTGGAGGTTTATTCGCATTCGTGGGTTGGCTGATTGTTCTCATTCTGCATCGGTCAAGCTGGCGAAAGCGATTCGGGGCCGGAGTCCCTCCTCCAATTCCCCCACCGCCAGCGACGACATCGGGTTGTTAGGATTGAAAATTGCAGGCAACACGCCTGGCTCTACAGTTTGCGGCTGACACAGCTCCAGCCACACGCGAAGATTCGCACCAATGAAAGATCTTACCCAAGGCTCGGTTACCAGGCATCTGCTGCACATGTCGGCGTTTTTGGCCATGAGCATGGTCGTGCAGACGCTTTATTTGCTGGCCGATCTCTACTGGGTGGGACATCTGGGGAAGGAAGCGATCGCCGCCGTCGGTGTCGCGGGTAACCTCACGATGATTGTGCTGGCACTGACCCAGATGCTGGGCGTGGGAACAACCGCGTTGATCGCACAAGCCGCCGGCAGAAAGGATCAGCCGCACGCAGAGCTGGTTTTCAATCAGTCTTTTGTCATGTCGATCGTCATCGCGTTCGCTCTCGGGGTTTTCGGATTCATTCTGCGCGCGCCCTATTGCGATTGGCTGAGCGCGGATAAAGAGACTGCGACATTGGCAAAAGCATATCTGGTTTGGTTTCTCCCCGGATTGTTACTTCAGTTTCCGCTTGTGGCGCTGGGGTCCGCGCTGCGCGCGACCGGCATTATCAAGCCAGCCGTGGGATTCCAGGTGCTCAGCGTTCTGCTAAACATTGTGCTCGCTCCGCTATTGATTTTCGGAATCGGCCCGTGGCCAAAACTCGGAGTGACCGGCGCAGCTCTTGCCACATTCATTTCCATTCTCGTCGCCGACGTGCTGATGGTGATTTATTTTGAAAGGAAATATCATTATCTGCGTTTTCGTTTTCCGCTGTTTCGCCCGCAAACCAAAATCTGGGGAGGCATGCTGCGGATTGGCGTACCTGCCGGCGCAGAGTTTTTGCTACTCTTTGTGTACATCATGGTCGTTTATGCCATCATCCGAGGCTTTGGACCGGCGGCACAAGCGGGTTTCGGAATTGGCGCGCGCGTGATGCAGGCGCTTTTTCTGCCGGTGGTGGCGCTCAGCTTCGCCGTGTCGCCTGTGGTGGGGCAAAACTTCGGCGGCCGCCGCGCGGATCGGGTCCGGCATTCCGTTTATTCGGCAATAGGCATCGCATCGTTGATGATGCTGGTGCTCACATTGATCGCATTTCTCGTTCCGGGAGCGCTGATTCGAATTTTCTCGCGCGACCCGCGAGTCATCGCCTTCGGCAGCGAATATCTTCGGATCGTTTCTCTGAACTTCATTTCGGTCGGAATCGTTTTTGTCACTTCCAGCATTTTCCAGGGAATTGGCAACACGCTGCCACCGCTGTTTAGCTCGATGACGCGGCTGATCTTGTTTGCGCTGCCCGTGCTGTTGATTTCACGGATGCCCGGGTTTGAGATCAGGGAGGTCTGGTATCTATCTGTGGGGTCGACTGTTTTTCAGATGTGCGTCAATCTCTTGTTGCTCCGTCACGAGTTGCGAAAGCGACTTAGATTCGACGAACCGGAAAATTTCATTCCGGCAAGCGCGACTGCGTCCTAATTCGCGCGCAATCAATCATGCCCGCGTTTTCTTTTCTCCGCCGCGCGATAGCGCGAGGAGTTGAAACGCGAGCAGGCTGACGAACGCAGCGACGCAGAGCCAGGCGAACCAATCACCGGCGCGTGCGTATAACGTTTTCTCGCGCGCGATGTTTACCTTTCCAGAAATTGAGACAAAACGATCGGACACTGTCGCTATTTCTCCCAGGATACGACCACGGCTGTCGCTGAGGGTTAACAATCCATTGCGCGCGCACCGAGCCAACGCGAAACCGTTTTCGACCGCGCGCATCACGGCCATGCGCGCGTGCAGCCAACGGTCGAGATTGAAATCCCATGCAGGTACTAGCAGCAGGTTCGCGCCGTCGGCTGCGTATTCGCGGCTGAGTTTTGGAAAATCCATGTCCTTGCAAATTTGCAGTCCCCAGCGTCCCGATGGCTGATCGAGAGTTACTCGCTCGTCGCCCGGTTTTTCGGGTTCAACACCCGGCACGAGATGATGCTTGTCGTAATTCGCGTCGAATCTGCCGTCGGGTGCATAAAATCGAGAAGAATTGAACGCGCCAGATGGCGTTTTCCGAACGAGACCGACAACGATCGCTGCGCGTTTAGCAGCGGCAACCGAAGAAAATAGAGGGTCCACTTCCCCTAGCACGCTTTCACTGGCACGCGCGATTTTTTCCGGGAGCACAACGACCTGTGTTCCGGCCGGCGTAATACGACGGACCTCATCAGCATACTCACCCAGCAATTCCACGGCTTGCTCTTCAGAGCCGAGATACACACTCATCGGCACATCTTTCGCGATGAGCGTCACCGTCACAGATTCAGCCGAAGGATTCGATGCCACGCGCCACTTGCCAAAGGCAAACACTGCGCAAACAAGGAAGCCGACGGTAATGGCCAGGGTACGACGTTGCCACGGTTGTCCTGCGCCACTCAACAAGGTTGCAACTGTTCCGGCAAACAGTAACACCGCGAAGCTGATTCCCCAAAGACCGGTGACCGAAGCTATCTGGATTACCGGGAGACAATTCATTTGTGTGTAAGCGAGATTGCCCCATGTGCTGTGAGGCGATGCGATCGATGTCAGATATTCGTACGCCACCCAGTAAACGGGAAAAGCAAGCGATGCGAGCAAGAGCGATTCGCGCCGGATGAAATTGCGAACAAACAGAACGCCCAACCCGAAAACCAGAGCGGGAACCAAAAAGTAGAGAACAGTGATCGGCGGTGGTAGTTCGATGGCATGCCGAACATAGTTCCATTGATTTGTTTCACCGATTAACCACGCGATCGCGCCGAGCAGGAAGGCGACGCTGCCGTGGAGCCGCGGCGCAATCGCGAGTACTGGAATCGGCGCTAACCAAAGCGCCCACCAAATTGGGTGAAGCCCAGTACCGAGATATGCGAAGACCGCAGAAACAACACCAGCAATGGTAACAAGAAAGAGTTTATGAAGTCGCATTCGAACGTTGCCAAGTTGTGGTTGCCATCGGCCGTTCTTGCAAGAGGTGAATTTGAAATGCCGGTAGCGAGCTCGATCCAATCGCAAAAGATGGGATGCTCATTGGAAGTCGGCGAGATAGACTATTCAATCCAGATGCCGGGAAAAAAAGTCACAAAACACGTCTCTGATCCAAGGTGAGCGACGACATCAAAACGCGCGAATTTTCCAGTAGCGATTACGACGCGGCGCTCGAGTTGTGGCAACGGGTCGAAGGTCTCGAGATTGCCGAGGGTGATGACAGGGAAAGTGTTGCCGGCTTTCTTGCGCGTAACCCGGGACTCAGCAGAATCGCGACCGATGGCCCTCTAATTGTTGGCGTCGTGTTGTGCGGTCACGACGGACGTCGCGGGTACATTTATCATCTGGCCGTTGATCCTGTTTATCAGACACGCGGACTTGGCAAGCGTTTGACGGATGAATGCCTCGAAGGTTTGCGACGGGCTGGTATCAAGCGGGCGCTGATTTTGGTAGCGAACGACAATCCGCGCGGCCGAAAATTCTGGCGTCGCCACGGATGGGAGGAAGTCCCCGGAGCAATTATCATGGGGATCGATGTTTAACGATTCGGTGCTTTTGGTTTGATTTCCACTGCGCTTGAGAATCTATTGATTAAATCAATGTCCCCTCGGTGGCTTACTACTCTTGGGCTATTGGCTGTTGCTACAGTCGCTTGGGCTTTCTCATGGGATGACGATTCGCACTACGTGTCGTTAGGCCCGCGTAACGGTTACTACATTGTGCAGCCCGATTCCAAGTTGTTCAGTCAACTCGGTCTGTGGGAAGCGCCTATTATCGACACCGCAGATCCACTGCGTCACGGCTACGGCGCGGACGCCCTCGCATTTCGCTTCAATAAACATGGTGTCTTGATTACGCCTCCGGCTTACATCGTTCAGGCGTTGCCGTATGATTTTTACACGCGCCGCATCGGTGCGCTCCCCGTTGGCCGCGCGACGGTCAAGGACGTAGAGGCTCTCTTCGGTGGCAGTCACACCCGCGCAAATCGACCGGATGGTTTTATGTGGTACTACGCAATCCAAGTTTATAATCCGTTCGAGAGTCAAGGCGGACGCCGGTGAGCTGCGTGCATACCGGAGGATGCTGGTCCTGGATTCGCAGCATGCGAGTCGCAATTTTTCTGGCGACGTTCTTTGCGGCAACCGTTTCGGCGATTCCGAGCGAAACGAGCATCGTCAGCCCGGATCACCACCAGACGTTCGCTTACGGGGAAATGCTTTCGCACCAGCTTTATCTAGGACGCACGGGCGGTGGCTTGGCAGCAAGGATCACATTCAGCAATTTGCCTTGCGCCGACGACGATCAACCGCGCAGGGATGAGTCGTTCGACTTTCGTTTCCCAGCCATAAAGTTCGATCCGGCACGACGCGCATTTTTTGTGAGCGGCCGGCATGGTGAGTCAATCCAGGTGGCACGGTTCCGGGGTGGAGTGTTTTCCGGTTGGGTTGATCTGGCGCCAGGCGCGAAAATCTATCTGCTTAAACACAGCGGGCGAGTCACGGCAATTTTGACCGCCACCGATCAACCGCGCCCGGGCAGTCAGTGGATCCAGACAGACGACAATTTGTCTCTGCAAAACATTTTGATTGCGTTATTCGGCCAGCCGGCTCCGGGGCTTCCGTAATCGGCGAGGCGAATTTGACAGAGGAACTTTTTTCGGGCCCAGGGCGGCCCGGCTCCATCGACAGGGATAGACGAGCAATCTCGGAGACAGCCTGCCCTCGGACTGTTTCGATTTACGAAATCGGTCCTAAGATCATATTCACTGCGCGTGAAGGTAGACGGTCAACATTTTCGAACTATCTGGCTTAAGCCGAACGACGAAACAGTCGTTCAGCTCATCGATCAGCGTTCTTTGCCACATCGGTTTGTGATCGAAGAAGTCCGCACCGTCGAGCAGATGGCGGCTGCAATTCGCGAGATGCATGTTCGCGGAGCGGGATTGATCGGTGCGAGCGCTGGATACGGGATGTATCTTGCCGCGACCGCGGCAGCCGTGCGCTCTGCCGCCGAATTTGATGAGCAGCTGGCTGACGCGGCCACACAACTCAAGGCGACGAGGCCAACGGCGGTTAATCTATCGTGGGCCGTTGAGCGCCAGTTAAAAGATATCGCCAAAGGCAAAAGCGCGACAGAGAAAGTGGCGCTCGCTCTTCGCACAGCCAGATCGATTGCGGACGAAGATGCGGAGCATTGCAGGATGATCGGCCAACACGGATTGGAACTAATTCGGCAGATCGCAAAAAAGAAAGCGGGCGGACCAATCAATGTGCTCACACACTGCAACGCCGGCTGGCTGGCGTTTGTCGACTACGGTTCCGCGACTGCGCCGATTTATGCGGCGTACGACAGCGGACTGCCAGTTCACGTCTGGGTTGCTGAGACCCGGCCCAGAAATCAGGGCTCCAAACTCACAGCCTGGGAGCTGGGCAAACATGGGGTGTCGCATGCGATCATCGCCGACAGTGCTGCGGGACACTTAATGCAGCACGGCATGGTAGATTTGATAATTGTTGGAACCGATCGCACGACTGTCGCAGGAGACGTTGCGAACAAGATCGGGACATATCTGAAGGCGCTGGCCGCGAAGGATAATGACGTCCCCTTTTATGTAGCACTGCCTTCATCTTCATTTGATTGGAAGTTGCGAGATGGGCTGAAAGAAATCCCGATCGAAGAACGAAGCGCGGAGGAACTGAAGCAGGCCGAAGGTTGGTTTGAAGGACAACAGGTTGAGGTCTGCATGGCCCCGGAGAGAAGTCCGGCTGCAAATTATGGATTCGACGTTACACCTCGGCATCTGGTTACAGGGTTGATTACTGAACGTGGTGTGTGTGAAGCGAACGAGAAAAGCATCCGCGCGCTTTTCCCAGAGCAGTCGTCGTGAGCGAGTACGTAAAGTTTTCGTGTGAACGTGCGACTGCCAGACTTACTTCGTTTGGCGCGCTTGCTGATTTAAATGCTTACAGACGGAAACTTCTCGATCTTCATCTGATCGGTGTGGATCCAAATGGAATTGGATTCGGCAACCTAAGTGTGAGGGACACGGCGACCGGCAATTTTTACATCACTGGTTCTGCGACCGGAAACATACCCGAACTGACTGTTGCCGATTGTGCAAAAGTAGTTGCTTACGATTTCGAGAAAAACCGGGTTCGCTACGAGGGCTCTGTGCTTCCTTCATCGGAATCGCTGACGCACGCCGCAATTTACGAGTCGGATGTAACCGCCCGGGCAGTGATTCATTGTCACGATTCGAAGCTATGGACGGCAGCATTGAATCGTGTGCCGACAACGTCGAAAGATGCTGAATATGGAACGCCCGAAATGGCGCATGAAATACTGCAACTCCTCAGGGGTACCGACGCGCCAAGAATTGTCGTCATGGCTGGACACGAAGGAGGCATTCTAACTTTTGGCGTAAACCTTGACGAGGCATTCACTGTACTCATGCGCGAGCGAAAGGAAATTTCCCGGTGAATACAGCGCCATTCGGCGCGCTCGGCGATCGCGCCCTACCAATCAACAATGCCGTTCCGTTGACAGCAATTTCGGCGGACGTACGCTGAATACCATGCGTGAAAAATCTTCAGATTCGAATGAGAAAGCGCGGGTTACGCGCCGAACATTTCTCAGCGCAACGCTTCTAACAGGCGCGGCGTTTCTTGCGAAAGGATCGGACGCGCTCTTCGGAGCCGAGTCGCCAGCGTCACCAAACATCGCTACGACTCCCACCTGGAAACTAGGCGGCGATCTTACGGTCAACCGGCTTGGATTTGGGGCGATGCGTTTGACGGGAGAAGGAATTTGGGGATGGCCGCCAGACCGTGAAAACGCCCTGAAAGTTCTGCGACGCGCAGTCGAGCTCGGCGTCAACCTGATCGACACCGCTGACGCGTACGGGCCAGAGGTAGATGAGCTGCTTATTGCTGAAGCGCTTTACCCCTACCCGAAAGGGCTTGTCATAGCGACGAAAGGCGGCAATACCAGGCCTGGGCCAGGACAATGGGTTCCTGATGGTCGACCGGAGTACCTTAAACAATGTGTCGACAAAAGCCTGAAACGGCTCCGGCTCGACCGAATCGATTTGTATCAGTTACATCGCATCGACCCGAAAGTGCCGGAGGAAGAATCGTTAGGTGCACTTAAGGAGATGCAGACGGTCGGGAAGATTCGGCACGTCGGATTATCGGAAGTATCACCAGAACAAATCGAGCGAGCGCGCAAAATTCTCCCGATCGTCAGCGTTCAGAACCGATACAATATCACCGACCGTCAATGGGAAAATACGCTTCAATATTGCGAGAAAGAAGGACTTGGCTTTATGCCGTGGTCGCCAATAGGCGGAAGCAGAGGCTTGAAAGGTGTTGAGAAAGTCGAGGCTGCTGCGAAGCAACGCGGCGTAAGCGTTGTTCAACTCGCGCTGGCCTGGCTTCTCGGACGGTCGCCCGTGATGCTGCCAATTCCCGGAACGTCGTCTCTGGCGCACTTGGAAGAAAACATCGCTGCCATGAGACTCAAATTGACGCCCGAAGAATGGAAAGCGCTTGACGCTTTGTCGAGTTAACGACAATCGCAGCTGACCGCCTTTGCCAGGGTTACCGCGCGACAAGGCAACCCGCCTGAGAATGACCACAACAAATACCGTCGCAGCTGGGGGCCGAAGCGAAACACAAGTATGCAGCTCTCGCGTCAGTTCGAAAAGGCATTGGTTTACGCCACACGGATCCATGGCGGGAAACTCCGGAAAAAGACAAGGATCCCCTACATCGCTCATATCCTCGGTGTGGCCGCCATCGCGATGGAATATGGTGCGAACGAAACGGAAGCGATCGCCGCGCTGTTGCACGATGCCGTAGAGGATTGCGGCGGCGCGAAACGATCGCGCGATATTGAGCGAAAGTTTGGAAAAGATGTCGCGAAAATCGTGGAAGGCTGCACCGATACAGATCAAACGCCAAAGCCCCCGTGGCTGGAACGAAAGAAGTCCTATTTAGCTCACGTTCGGCGCGCGTCGATGCCGACGAAACTTGTCTCGGCGTCAGACAAACTGCACAACGTACGAGCAATCCTGATGGATTATCGTGAGGAAGGAGAGCGGCTCTGGTCTCGGTTCAATGCCGGTAAACAAGGCGCGCTTTGGTACTACCGCGCGCTTGTGAACGCTTTTAGCGGCAAGCGCATTCGGCCGTTAGTGCAGGAACTCGATCGCACTCTGACGGCGCTTGAATTGCTGTCGAACAAGGGAGCGCAAGTGAAAGAGCCACCGGCGCGAAATGAAGCGGTCAAATGAGATCGTTAATACGGTACGGTTGGGCTCCCTTAATTGTCCTGTTACTTTCACTGTGCCTGATAGAAAACGTCTCGGCTGTCGCGGGCTCCGATGAGATGCGAATTACGTTACTCGGTACAGGAACTCCCTTTCCGAATGCAGAGCGATTCGGCTCGGCCATTCTTGTCGAAGTGGCAGATAAGAAGTTGCTGTTTGACTGCGGTCGCGGCGTGGTAATTCGCTTAAAAGAGGGTGGAGTTAGTCCAAAAGAGATAGACGGTCTCTTTCTCACTCATCTTCACTCCGACCATGTTGTTGGAATTCCGGATTTGTGGCTTACGGGATGGTTTCTAGGCCGGAGCAAACCGCTTCCAATCTGGGGTCCTCAAGGAACTTCGAATATGGCGGAGCACCTTACTCAAGCCTTTGCGTTTGATATCCACATTCGCCAGGCCGCTCCCGATCCTCTTCCAGGCAAAGGCGTCGAGATCGATGCGAAAGAAATCGAGCAGGGCGAAATATATAATGATGGTTCCACGCGAATCTCCGCATTCCTCGTCGATCATGGAACTGTGAAACCGGCATTTGGATATCGGGTCGATTCCGCAGGTCACTCGGTGGTCATTTCAGGTGACACGAAGTTTTGCCAGAACCTGGTGGACTTCGCCAAGGGCGCCGACTGCCTGATTCATGCGGCCTGGAGTGCCGACTCCAAAAACTCCACGCCGCCGTCAAAACGTTCCATTGCGTCTGCCGAAGATGCCGGGCGAGTTTTCGCGATCGTGAAACCCAAGCTCGGTGTCGTTTGTCACTACAAGGATGAAGAAGGGCTTGAGGACGCGGTACGCAAAGAATACAACGGACCGTTCGTGATCGCGAGGGATCTGATGGTAATCAATGTTGGCAAGAGGGTCACTTGGAACGGAAAATCCACCGCTGACACGACACCCGATGGTGATAAATCGACGCTTAACGAAAGCCGCTAGCCAAAGACGAGCCTCAAGGGTAGGATGGCGCCATGAAATCAAAATATACCTCTGCTAGCAGGTTCCTGCTGATTCTTAGTTTCATTTGCACAGTTTCGATTGGAATCGCTGTCGCCGAAGCGGGCGGCCATTGGGGCGCTCGACCGGGTGGGCATCTACTCATTCTCAGGACGGCGAACTTCGGATGGAATACGGGGTTCAACCTTCAGATTGACGGCAGGCCCGTCGCGACCGTTGTCCAAGGTCGCTACTATCACACATGGTTGCCAGCCGGGGAGCATGTCTTAACCATACGCAAGATACCACGCACAGGGATCTCGGGGCCCACTTCGACAACAGTGAACGTCCAGCCGGGGGCAACCTATGTATATACTGCGATGTGGGATTCGGATTTCGTTTTTCTCCGCCCATCCAGTGTGTGCCTGACCCCTGGGGAGCTGTGGCAACTTGGGTGGCCGGGAAGGCCTTGGTGCGTCGGGACGACCGCCGAGAACTTCACAAGGCAATGAACGCCGCGCTCGCCAAAAGCGAGTCCGGAGCTTAACAAAATTTTGAGTCTCTTCTGAGGGGCAGCCGCCTGCAGTAAGGCTCTTGACAATGCCGGGTGAGCCAATCGTAACATCGCGCCATGAATTCAAGATTTACCTCCGTCACCAGACTCCTTCTCATTCTTGTTTTTGTTTGCGCAATCTCGATCGAAGCTTCCGCCGCTCAGTCCGGTGGGCGTTTGATCGTGATGAGGATCCCAAACTTCGGATGGAACATAGCTCTCAATCTTAAGATCGATGGCAGAACCGTCGCTAACGTCGTACAGGGAAGACGCTACGATCATTCCATACCAGCAGGCCGTCATGTATTGACCGCGTCGGCCGTGCCAAACACCTACTATTCCGTGCCGACATCGACTGTGCTGAATGTCCGTTCCGGACAAACATATGTATTCACGGCATCCTGGGACGGATCAAATCGTGTCGTTCTCGCCCCATCAGCGCTACCGCCGGGCCAAGCGTACTAATGTTTCAGAGATAGTTGGTTCTCCCCAGGCATGTGCGTGGTCAAGTCGCGCTGGAAAAGTCGCGCGCTACGGAATCACGGTTGCTGTAGGGCTAGGAGTACCAGTCGGCGTGGGGGTAGCCGTACCGGTAGGAGTAGGAGTAACAATCGGTACTGGAGTAGGGGTCGCTTCCTCTCCTCCTCCTCCTTCGTTCGGCTCTTTTTTATAGGTAATAAGAAGTGTTGCGCCCGGCACTGGGGCGATCCTTACGTCAGCCGGGCCCGTGATGGCGACCCGTTCAATGGTTTCCGGAAAATTTTGCGAATTAACCCCGCTGCTAAAGTCGATTCGAGTTGCAGTAAGAACGTTCGCGACTCCTCCGGCATCACCGCTCAGGTTCACGCGAACCACCGCGCGCTCGGTTCCTCCTTCCTGAGTAAAATTTGTAATCTTGAGGACGCGATCGTCGGGTACGTTGATTGTGAGCGGTGCAGTTGTGATGATCTTGCTCCTAAACCCGCCGGCGAAAACAAAGCCAGCATTCAGAAGAACGAAGGCAACCAACCATCGGCTGAGATGCATATTGATTTTCATACGCTCGGCCGCCGCATGGGCAAATTAGATTCGATCGTCGTCTGGTCAACGGTCGACATTTATCAACGCCGATTTGACGCCGCGAAGATCACGCACGCAACAACAGCGTTCTTAATTAACGTTTGAGACTCCGAAGGCGGCTTACGAGCGTCTATTTGATTTTCGCCAAGATCTTCTCCATCTCGTTCTTGCGGAAGGCGCGCATGGTATGGCTCTTGACGTTGCCGAGCGACCCGATCTTCAGCATGAACGCGCTCATCGTTTCATCATCAGGTGCGTCGAAGACGACGACAGCGTCGTACGCACCCATTGTCCAGAATTCCTCCACGACCTTCATTCCCATTTTCTCGGCTTCCGCCATCGCGGCGTCGCCGCGTTTAACCGTATCCTTCACATTGCGGATGCCCTGGTCAGCGAACTGAATCAAACCGATATAAGTAGCCATAATGTTTCCTTTCGTCTCTCTCTCTTATTCGAAGCTGAGACCAGGGTCGGTGGCTACTAAGGCAGCATCAGACTCGGCTTATCCACAGCGCTGTCATGTTTAGCGGAGCGAAACATCTTAGTTTGTTTTTGGAGCAATCACCAAACGCAGCAAATCCGAGATTCTTCGCTTCGCTCAGAATGACAAATAACACAGCAGTGGCTCGTAATGTCGGTTCTATGTCCTACCAGGAATTTAGAAGGATAAGGTATTATGGGCTTCTAAGAGGTAATGAATCCAAAGCGGG
>Ga0081455_10005830_pt1 | contig 13402 bp, 12 predicted proteins | sample TabmetS3T2R1_FD_70207 | JGI IMG/M metagenome (GOLD analysis project Ga0081455, IMG submission 70207) | Tabebuia heterophylla rhizosphere microbial communities from the University of Puerto Rico - S3T2R1 | ecosystem: Host-associated > Plants > Roots > Rhizosphere ... | reverse complement strand
CGGCCGTCCGCCTGCTTGAGATCGAGCGCGAGACTGCGCTTGTTCCGGGAGGTTAACTGCCAATAGGCGTCGGTGGGCTTCCCCGGGATCGGGGTCAAAGCCCGCCAAGGATCACCCGCGCACGGGGGCTCGATCTTGAGCACGTCGGCGCCGAAGTCGGACAGGATCGTGGCGGCGGCCGGCCCGGCGATCCAGCTCGCGCAGTCGATGACGTGCAGACCAGCGAAGAGACTCTCAGGCATAGGCGTGTGGCCTCATGAGACCCCTGACGCCCCGGGCATCTACTAGGCGCCGAGGGCACATACGCGTAGGCGGGGAGATGGTGCCCCAAGGCCAGAGGCAGGCATCGTTGTCCTCTCCCTCGCGGTGAGCAGCGCGCCGCCACAGCTCTACCCCCGCACCTCCACACCCCGACATCCACCAGGCCCCTTTATGCTGAGGCGCCTTGGCGTTGCCGCCGCCCCAGGTCGTGGGCCTGCGCCAGCAGCGTATAGCGCAGGCGGATGCGCGCTGGCAACGCCTGCGGCCAGGTCCCGCGGTCGAGGTGCTCCAGAAAGGTCTGGAGGGCGAGCGCGAACTGACGTTCGTGGCCGAGCTCAAGCGCCGGTGGGAGCTGCAAACATACTCCAAGCGGGGAAGGTTCGCCTGTAAGCCCGGGGAAATGCTCCTGCCACTGCGCGAGGAGCGGAGGCAGCACGGACTCCAGGGCGACGCCAGCCGCTGGGACGAGGTGGAGCATCGGTTTGTACTCTGTCTGCTCATCCTGGCATACGAGCACCTGGCAGTGGCTGCCGCGGATCGTCAGCCGGTGGAGGTCGCCGGCCCCTTCCGGCTCTCGCTGCCGCCACTCGGCCGTTTGACGCACGCGGACGCCGCGGAGTCGATAGCCTATCTCGCTGTTGCAGGCGTACTGCAGCACGCCATCACGGACGGAGGACTGCAGCGCCTCCGGATAGGCGTCCAGCCCGGTGCTCGCGTGAAACAGGTCCAAGGGCACGGGCGTCGTCCAGCACCGGACGCTCTCGAGCACGATATCCCGCTCATACTGGCCCTCGGCGTCACCGAGCACCCACCACTGCGCCTGCTCCACCATATGGGATTGGACGTCGACGATCCCATCACCCTGGACGGTGGTATCGTAGTACCAGGCCGGGCGTTGCAGCGGTCGGCCATTTACCCGCTTGTACAGATGATGGACCGACGCGATATCGATCGCCGGTGCCGCACTCTCCTGGGTCACGAACGTCCCAAAGAGCGCTGGCGTATGGACCACCTGCGCGATCAGCTGGGCTCGGCGACTATGCCGCACCGTCATCAGGTCCATCGTGAGCCGCGGACCAGCAGTGACCTGGGTCAGGTACGGCAATTGCCGACTGTCGGTGAGCCAAGGCTTATCCGCCAGCACGTGCAGGCCAGCCTGGGTCAAGGAGGCCATGGTCGCCAGCTTGGTGTTATTGCGCCCCGCCAGTACGACGAAGTCGCCATGCCCATCCGCCACCAGGCGCTGCAGCAGCTGTGGGCCGTCATGCAGATGCAGGCGCCAATGGGTCGGCTGCTCCGCGCGCGTATTAAAACTCTCGACCAACGCCACAAAAGCCTGGCGCTCCGGACCTGGCGTCGCATACACATGGATATCAGGGGCGAGCCGCGGATTGGGTGTGCGGAGTGTCAGGGCCGCATGAAAATGCCCGGGTTCATAGAACACAGCACGGGCCAGCGTCATGGCTTCTCCTCCATGCGAGGTGACAAACGCTTCGTGGCGATACGTGACATGTAGCCGGTTCCGGAGCAGCTCTACGACCTCGTCCAGCCTCTCGCGTCTCTCCTGACGCTGTGCGTCAGGTCAGACGTAGTTGCGCTCACCTAGCATAGCAGAACTGCGGTGAGAGCTCCAGACACAAGGGGACAGGCCAGTATTTGCAATAGCGCAAGGAAGCGTAACAAAAAGGTTGCTAGCACGTCACGGCTCCGTATGCTCCCAGGAGCGTGTCTTGACACAGCATACGTTGTGAGGTTTGCGTATCAGCCTCACCTCGTGAAAGAGGTCGAAAAAACGGGTGAGCGCACGACAGGGATGCACAGCAACCTTTTTGTTACACTTCCTAGGCCAGCAGCCGGCCATGCCTGCCCTACGCCCCGGGGGGACACGGGCGTGTGGGCCTGAGCAGAGACGGCGCAGAGCCGCGCGTGGTGCATAGGCCCCCGGTGATAGATGACGCCAGCGCGTCACACGAGGCCTTTTTCCCGGGCGTAGAGGGTCAGACCCAGGCGGCTGTCGATCGGGAGTTTTTTGTAGATGTGGTGCATATGAATCTTCACGGTGCCTTCGCTGACAGCCAGGGTATCCGCGATGCGCTTATTGCCGAAGCCTCGGGCGGCGAGGCGCACAATCTCCAGCTCGCGCGGGGTCAGGAGGTGCATCACGTCCCGCAACCCGTCCTGGTGGCGGAGGATGGCCTGGAGGGCACGGCTCCCGGAGTGCCGTTCGAACCATTGCTCCCCCGCATGCACCGTGCGCACACATTGCACCAGGAGGTGCGACGGCATCTCTTTGAGTACCACGCCCTGCACCCCCAGCTGGACCGCCTCCAGTGCCTCGTGGTCTTCCAGGCCTGCCGTCAGCAGGACCACGCGCGTCGGGCAGCGCTCCCGGCGCATCTCCCGGAGCACGGCCAAGCCATCCTGGCCGGGCATACGGACGTCCAGAATTAACACATCTGGCTGGTACGCCTGCAGGGCCTGGAGGGTTTCCACGCCGTTCCGACAGCAGGCGAGGAGCTCGACATCTGGTTCCCGGCCAAAGAGCTGCTGCAAAGCATCGAGCATGAGCGGGTGGTCATCAGCGACTACGAGGCGAAGAGGCATACCTGAGCTCCCAACCGCACCAGCGGCATCGGCAGAGACAGGAGAGACCATCGCGCCGGGGCGCGCCTTGCCCCCTGGCGCCGTCACATGGTACGGTTGGCCGGGGCCACCGGCGCGGGATGGCCAGGGCAAAGAGGCCAGTGTCAGGGGGGTGGCCCCGTCAAACAGGTGCGCCCTTGGACGGCGCCGAGGGGCTGTCAGGCCCCGGTCTCGCGAGGGGCCTGGAGCTCATCCCCGCTGGGGTGATCCGCGGGGGCCACGAGGGCAGGACGGCGCGGCGTTTGCTGGCGTCCTGGGAGTATGGTGAGGACGTCCGGGTGCGCAGGGACTGCCGGCGCACGCCGCGGAGAGGGGGCCTGGCATGTGCACTGGTGCAGCTGGGCGTGGACCTGCCCGATGGCGTCCTCCAGCCGCCCTAGCAGGAGCTCAAGGACGGTGGTGAGACAGTCGGACTGCATCTCGGCAACATATTGGAGGGCGATCTTGCATCGGTCGAGGTTGTCAATCACGTCCATCATGGCCATACGTCTCTCCTTGCGGTTCTGAGGGCTGGGGACCTGTCCAGTCTTGGGCGCGAGGCATGGCCCTCCCAGGCGGTATCGGCCCCTGGGGGTCGGTCCATGCCTCCGGACGGGGGGCTCCCGTCAAGATGCTGACGTCCTGAGAGCGCTCACGTTGACGGAATCCTCCCTGAGGCGTGCCCGTCTGGAGTGGCGAGCTCCCGGGCCCGGATGCGCTGGGGGTGCGGTGCTCCTGCGCCTGGCATCGCGGCGCCCCCCGCCTCTACCCGGGACGGAGACCGGCCCCTGCGTGCGCCCCTCTCACGTGAGAGAGCCTTTTTCAAGCGGTCTCTGTAGAATACAGCAAGATTCATACCAGCTTCTCTACGCCTACTGTCTGTCTCGAGGTCATATTTTTGATGACAAGCAGTTGCGGATAGAATAGGAGTAAAAGCGAGCCACGCGTTGCGCAATAATTCATAGCACACGTGGCGACACCGAGAGGGCGCGCGGAACGTTCACAATCCCACTCTCCACCGTGCGCTCAGCCCGTCGCCTCATGCGGTAGGGTCACGGCGGACGTCCACGGCTGACCCTGTGGCGTTGTACCGATGCGGCGCCACAGGGTCAGCAAGGATATCCCAGTGGCCGCACACGGGAGGAGAACGGCCCCAATCGCTTCAAAATCCGTGCGATACGATATCGGCCCGCCGATCTTATTTTCGCCTCCCGGCCATGGCCTCGTTGCTATGAGATACTCATCGGAAACTATTGATACGACAATATATTAGCGGAATCGTGAGAGGGGCAGACAGTAGGTATCTACAAAGGCTGATAAATTGAGCGATTTTTCCTATACTCTGACCTTGTACACAACGCCAGTCGTCTATCTGTACCTCGACCGCTTCCAGCTCTGGGGCACACGGCTCCACCGCAGACGCAAAGTGGGAATACCAGAGGAGGTATACCAGGAGCATGTCGCGAGTGGCGTTGAGGTGGGAGCCTGACCGCTATGCAAAGAGGCCATCTGCCTCTCATCAACTGAGCATGCCCGACTATTGAGGTCTTGAAGGTCTTCAATCATCTGGCAAAACGTGTGAGCAGGCGCCGAGGCGGCCGTCCTGTGCCGCCTCTATTCCCCGTGGAGGCAGCATGAATTTCTCAGCCCTGTTCATTCGGCGACCCATGGGTACCACGCTGCTCACCATAGCGCTGGCCCTGGCGGGCATTATCTCGTACCAGTTCTTGCCGGTCTCACCGCTGCCACAGGTGGAGTATGCCACCCTTGAGGTGCAGGCAGCGTTGCCGGGCGCCAGCGCGGACATCATGGCCTCCGCCGTGGCCACCCCCCTCGAACGCCAGTTCGGCCGCATTGCTGGGCTCAACGAAATGACCTCCACCAGCTTCCTCGGCGCCACGCGCATCTCCCTACAGTTTGACCTGCATCGCGACATTAATGCCGCTGCCCGCGATGTGCAGGCGGCGATGAACGCCGCGCGCGGGCAACTGCCAGCCAACCTGCCCAACGCGCCGTTCTATCGCAAGAGCAATCCGGCAGATTCGCCGATAGTCATTCTGGCGCTGACCTCTGACATCGTCGGCAGAGCCCGTATGTACGACATGGCCTCTTCCATCCTGCAGCAGAAACTGTCGCAGGTGCCGGGCGTGGGACGGGTTATCGTCGGCGGGGGGGCACTACCAGCCGTGCGGGTGGCTGTCAATCCCACCGTCTTGCATAGTTACGGGTTGAGTCTTGAGGATATCCGGGCCGTGCTCAGTACAGCGAACGCCAATCGTCCGAAAGGAGAGATTGCCGAGAACGGCCATGCCTGGACACTCAATACCACTGACCAGCTCTTGCAGGCTGCGGACTACCAACCGGTGATCATCTCCTACAGGCAGGGAGCGGCCGTGCGCCTGGCGGATGTCGCTGACGTGGTCGACGCCTCCGAAGACATCCGCAATACCGGTGTGGTCAATGGCAAACCCGCTATCCTGCTGCTCGTTTATCGTCAACCGGGCGCCAATATCCTTGACACGGTCGACCGCGTGCGCGCCACCTTGCCGCAGCTGCAAGCCACGCTCCCACCGACCGTGGCCCTGGTGGATGCCGTTGATCGTACCACGACTATACGCGCCTCGGTGCACGACGTGCAGTTTACGTTGGGGCTCTCCATCCTGCTCGTCATTCTGGTGGTGTTCGTCTTTTTCCGCACCGTGCGCATCACCATCATCCCGAGTGTGGTGGTGCCCGTATCGCTCATCGGCACCTTCGGCGCCATGTATCTCCTCGGCTACAGCTTGAACAACCTGTCGCTCATGGCCCTCACCATTGCCACCGGGTTTGTCGTGGATGACGCCATCGTTGTCATGGAAAATATCATACGGCATATGGAGCAGGGGACACCGCCACGCCAGGCGGCGCTGCTCGGGGCCAAAGAAATCGGCTTTACGGTCCTATCGATTACTATTTCCCTCCTGGCGGTGTTCATTCCGATCCTCCTGATGGGCGGCATCTTTGGGCGGCTGTTCCGGGAATTCGCTGTCACTCTGGCGGTCGCTGTGGGTGTGTCGCTGGTGATCTCCCTCACCACCACCCCGATGATGTGTGCGTACATCCTCCGCGCCCATAGCCACGAGGGACACGGATGGCTCTATCGTGCCAATGAGTGGGTGTTCCAGCGTGTCCTGCGCCTGTACGAGGTGACGCTGGCCTGGGTTCTGCGGCATCAGTTCCTGATGCTGCTGGTGACGCTGGCGACGATTTATGTCACCGTGCGTCTCTACATCGACATCCCCAAGGGTTTCTTCCCGCAGCAGGACACCGGCCAGTTATTTGGCCAGATTCAGGCCGACCAGAGCAGCTCGTTTCAGGCTGTGCGCCAAATTCTGCAGCAGTTCGTGACCCTGGTCGGCGAGGATCCGGCGGTGGATAACGTCCTCGGCTTCACCGGTGGCAGCTACGGCGGTTCAGTCAATACGGCGCGCATGTTCGTGGCGCTCAAACCCCTCAAAGAGCGCCAGATCTCGGCTGACCAAGTTATGGCACGGCTGCGCAGCAAGCTCGCTCGCGTACCCGGAGCCCGACTCTTCATGCAGGCCTTCCAGGATCTGCGGGTGGGAGGACGTCTAAGCGGGGCGCAGTACCAGTTCACCTTGCAGGGCGATAACGTCCGCGAACTCAATGAATGGGCGCCGCGGGTCTTGAACAAAATGCGCGCGCTGCCGCTGTTGACCGACGTCAACAGCGATCAGCAAGACCGGGGACTCGAAGCCTCACTGGTCCTCGACCGTGCGACCGCGTCACGCCTCGGCATCAGCACCGCCGCCATCGACGATACGCTCTACGATGCCTTTGGCCAGCGCCAGGTTTCCACCATGTACAAAGCGTTGAATCAGTATCATGTGGTGCTGGAAGTGGGGTCGGACTTCTTGCAGAATCCCGATGGCCTCAAGCACATCTATGTGCGCTCGGCGAACCGCACCCTGGTGCCGCTCAGTGCCTTCACCCACTATGCCCCCTCCAACACGCCGCTCACCGTGAATCACCAGGGGCTGTTTCCAGCCATCACGATCTCATTCAATCTCACGCCAGGCACCGCGCTGGGCGACGCCGTCACGGCGGTCGAGCGGGCCACACGCGAGATCGGCCTACCGGCCGCTATCCGGGGGAGCTTTCAGGGGACGGCGCAGGCGTTTCAGGACTCCCTCCAAAGTCAACCGGTGCTGATCGCGGCGGCCCTGGTGGCAGTCTATATTGTGCTGGGCATTCTGTATGAAAGCTACATTCATCCGATCACCATTCTGTCCACACTGCCATCGGCTGGCGTTGGAGCGCTGCTAGCATTACTGCTCTGCGGGACCGAGCTGAGCTTTATCGCCATCATCGGCATCATCCTGCTCATCGGCATTGTCAAAAAGAACGCCATCATGATGATCGACTTCGCCCTGGAAGCCGAACGCACCCAGGGCAAGAGTCCGGAGGCGGCCATTTTTCAGGCCTGTCTGCTGCGGTTCCGCCCCATCATCATGACCACCATGGCAGCGCTGCTGGGAGGGCTACCGCTGGCGCTTGGCACAGGCACGGGCGCCGAGTTGCGGCGCCCGCTGGGTATCACGATCGTGGGTGGCTTGATTTTCAGCCAGATGCTGACGTTGTACACGACGCCAGTCGTCTATCTGTACCTTGACCGTTTCCAAATCTGGTGTACGCGGCTCCACCGCGGACGTAAGGTAGGAATCCCAGAGGAGGGATACCAGGGGTATCTCGGGAGGGGCGTCGAGGCGGGAGACTGATGCGATGCCCAAGGGCTATCTGTCTCTCGTCTACCTGGCCTGCCTGCCCCTGGCACTCACGGCGTGCTCTATCGGCCCAAAGTATCAGAGGCCAACAGCGCTGGTACCAGCCGCTTACAAAGAACACCCACCAGCCTATTTGGCCCGGGGGTAGCGCAGAGCGACTTTTGGGCCACGTAGGCGGTAAGCTTTTCGTCTAACGGTGCGATGAGACGAAATGGGGCGAGTTTGACGCTTTTTCTGTCGGTGGGAGGGGTTACTAGACCCTTGCTACCCTAAGCGTCGCAATCTCAGGCTATTCTGCCCCTATCTTCTGCACCAAAAAAGCGCCGTCATATCAACGCATGGGCTGGTGTGCATAAGTTGTGATTTTTGCACAAGCGGGACAGACAAAGATGGCAGAAGTTATGACATGCTGTGGGTGTCCACGACACCAGCACTGTGACATACAGATGCCGGACGCGGCACACCGATACTCTCTTTGCTACAATCCAGGCAAGCGCGTCCCGCGCCTGATCAAGCAGCGTCGAGGATGCCACCGGTCATCACGCGTGCCGAGGCATGCCCCGGAGGACACGGATTGATAGATCTCCAATACGCCCATTGGAAGCGTTTTTGTCGGTATCATGTCGGGGACTGGTATGGGCTCTGGACCCCATACACGGTGGACGGGGTCGCGCTCACGCCACGGCAGTGTATCCGGAGCTTTCAGCGCATCGCCGACGGGCGCGCCATCACTCATCAGCATCATTACCGCTCTGCGGATGGCCGGCAGGAGACCAAAACCTTTGGTCCCTACATGTAGCGGCCCACCAACAAGAACACGTGGGCCCACAAACAACGTCGAAATGAGCCCACATTATCGAACCATACGTGAGACATCAGGCTCACATTATTGGCCAACCAGCCCACACTCACGGCCAACGGCCCACCAACAGTCGCATGGGCCCAGATTATCGACCAATAGCCCTGGAGCCGGCGCATCGACTGTCCTCTTTTCGCCTGTAAACGAGACAGTCGCATGGCCACACTGTGGTCATGCCACGCTCTGCCAGCATGTGCCCTGACCATGCCACGCATTGTTTATGGGACAGTCGCCCGTCACCAACTCCTTTAGGCACGTGCGCTCGACGGGAGCTTAACCTCCACCGGCAGCTCTCGATGCAGGGCGAAGCGGGCCAAACGGCTTGCGGGGGAAGCTGCTGCTGCATTGGCCAAGCATGTGCGCTGGCACCGCTGTTTGTGGTCTGTTATCTATGAATCTAGTCTTATTGGCGCCTATTGTGGGCCTGCGTCTCCTTGTGTTGGCCGAGATTGTGGGCTGAAATCTGACATGTTCGTGGGCCGAGCTGATTTTGTTTGTGGGCCACTACAACTAGGTCATGAAGGGCGGCAAGACCACAGTGCACCTCTGCAACACGACCCGGCCAGGAACTCATTCCCCGGGTCCGAGCGCTGATGGCGGAGCGCGACGCGGCCCGCGAGTCGGCGGCTTGCTGCCAGCGGTCGACGTGCCATAGGGCAAGGAAACACGATGACGCGGCTTGCGACCGTATGGTAGAGCCAACTGGGTCACCCCTCTACCCCGGTTGGCTCTGCGGGTGGGCTGCCCTCACACCGCACCCGCTTAGCTTAGGCCGGCTGGCCTCCGAGTTCTGCCCGCACGATCTGCGCCCCGCGCACCAGCGCGTGCAACTTCATGCTGGCGACCATACGGGAGAGGGGCTTCATCCCGCAGTCGGTGGTCAGATAAACGCGCTCGGGCGGTACGACTGTCAGCACCTGCCGGATGCGGGCCGCGACCTCCTCGGGCGTTTCGACCATGCTCGTGCGGACATCAATCACCCCTACGGCCACTTCCTTGTCCTCCGGCAACGCCTTGAGGGCGGCCAGGTCAACCATGCCGCGATTGGCAAAATCCAGCACAAACTGGTCGATCGGCAGGTCATAAAAATGCGGGAGGACGGCCTCGTAGCCCACGGGGAAGAGCCCAGCGAGGCGGTTGCCCCAGGCGTTGCCATAGCAGAAGTGCCAGGCAATCTTGGCCTCGACACCGTCAAGACACTGCCGCACGACCTCGGCAATCCAGGTGAAGTCGCTGGGATTCCCCGTGAAGAGGGGCAGCCAGGCCCCGAGGTCTTCATATTGCAGGAAGGTCGCCCCGGCGGCCACGAGAGCTTTCATTTCGGCGTTGAAAATCGGCGCCAGGGCGTAGGAGAGCTCACGCGCGTCCTGGTAATGCTGGTAGTGGACGTGCCAGGCGAGGTTCACAGGGCCCGCTCCGACCGAGACCTTGAGCGGTCGCGTCGCATAGCGTGCGGCGAGCGTGTAGAAGTCGACGAGGCGCAGCGGCCCTGGCGCGACCGGCCCGCTGTTTACTACCGCCCCCCAGTCAGCCAGCAGGGCGAGCTCCTTGGTGAGGGGCTGCCCGCCGCTGGCGGCGGGGTGGTCCTCCTTGGCGGGCGCAAAGCCAGGAATCCGCTCATACATGTACCAGCAGAACGATCCAATCGACCCTACATAGTCATCAAAATACATCTGCCCGTCCGTGACAATATCCAGGCCAGCGGCTTCCTGATCCTGAATCACGACACGGGTCGCATCGGCAAACACCTCGGCATGCGCGACCTGCTTGAAGGCCACGCGAATGTCCCGGCCAAGCAATTGGTACTGAAACCAGGTGGGGCGGGGGTATGACCCCACCATCGTGGTCGGGAGGAGAGTCTCAACGATCTGACGCATGGTGCGCCTCCTTTCCCAGCGGCGGGAGGCCCCGCGATCGCAGCCTGACCTGAACTGTGCCATGGCCCAGCCTAGCATGCTGGTCGCCGGCAGGCAAGCGTGGCACGCCAGCCGTATCCGTCCACTAGCCTGGGTTCCTCGAGGTTTGAGCTGTGCCCCCCTCTGTGCTAATGTTGGGCCACCTCTCGCGTCGAACCCATCACCTAAACGGAGGGCGATATGTCCGTTGGCATAGTAGTACCCCTACCAGCCTACACCCTGGACCCGGCGTTCATTGCCAAGAAGGCCGAGGATTTAGGCTTCGAGTCGCTCTGGTACCACGAACATCCGATCTTGCCGGTCGATAGCGCGAGCCCCTTCCCCGCCACGGGTGGCGCCATCCCCTGGACCTACCGCCACTTCTCGGAGCCGTATATTTCGTTGGCCATGGCCTCCGCTGTCACCAGCACGATCAAGCTGGCCACCGGGATCACGCTGGTGACCGAACGCAATCCGCTCATTCTCGCCAAAGAGATTGCGGTGCTGGACCTCCACAGCAACGGCCGGTTTCTCTTCGGAGTCGGGGCCGGTTGGAACCGGGAGGAGACCACGATGATGGGCGGCGACTTCGACCATCGTTGGACCCAGGCCAGAGAGGCGGTAATGGCGCTGAAGGAGTTGTGGACGAAGGATGAGGCCGAATTCCACGGCCGCTACTACGACTTCCCACCGGTGTATTGCTATCCCAAACCGGCGCAAAAACCCCATCCACCGATCCTCCTGGGTGGTCATGCTCCCAACGTCCTCCAGCGCGTGGCCAGGTACGCCGACGGCTGGCTACCGACGCGTACGACCCCTGGACAGGTGGAAGAAAGCCGCAAGCTCCTCGACACCCTGGCTGCCGAGCGGGGCCGGGACCCAGCGTCGGTGACCATCTCGGTGTTCGGCCAGCCTCCGGAAACTACCAGGCACCAGGTGGATGCCTTCCTCAACGCCGGAGCGGTGCGTGTCTCCGTGTGGCCCACCCATTGTGAGACCGAACAAGCAATGGGCGAGCAATTAGAGCGGATGGCGGACGCACTGGTTCGGTAGCCCTTTCCCTGCCCTGGAGATAACTGAGTCGCGCAATTTATCATACTTTGTCGCGCGTAAAATCTGGCGGAGGCGCGGCGTCTCTTCTCGTCGTTACCGGGCTCATCGCCTGTAACGACGTGAGCCTCGTCGATGGCTTCTCGTGCTCATAGACACCTCTTTCGACCTTCGACACACTGCGAGAAATTGAGCGAAACAGGATCCCGATTGAAGATCGTGCAGTGAAGAGGCTCAGTGTACTCAGATACAGGTCAACAGGGGCAGACGAGGGGCTGAGAACCCGTGTGGAGGGCTCATGACCGGCTGAGTCAGGCGACGCAGACGGCTTGGGAGAGGTCACGAAACATTATCCGCAAGCAACGGGTACGCGACCCCATCCAAGAGAAAGCCCGTATTGCTCTCATTCTGAGCGAGTGGAGCCCCAGTTGGCTTCACGATAAGCCGCTCACCATCCACGCCTCCCCGTGTTTCCTCCTCTCCGAAGCACGCTGGCATCTTTTTTGCTGCCTCATTCTCGCAAGCAGCCATAGCACCACCATGTAAGGAAATAGTCATCATGTTACACGTAAACAGGTTCGAAAGCCGCACATGGGCTCCTGTCGCTATGACGTTGCTTGGGCTGTGCGGACTGCTGGTTGGTGGGTGCGCCTCGGCCGCGGTCCAGGCACAATGGGCCGATCCACTCTTTGCAGGGCGGCCCCTACGAGGCGCAACCGTACTGGTGGTGTGCAACGCCCATGCTCCTGCCATCCAGCGCATCTGCCAAGATCAGATTGCCGGCCGCATGCTGATGTCCGGGATCAGGCCGGTCATGGTTGCCGAAGCCGACCTCATCACAGCACAGGGCGAACAGATAACAGATAAAATCTTCGCTGCCGCACGCCGCGTAGGAGCAAACGCCCTATGGACTGCCACTATTGCACCCGACATCACGGTGGTGAGTCCGGGACCAACCGTCGGCTTTGGGATCGGCGGCTTTGGAACCGCAGGCGGCTGGTATCGGTCGAGCGGTGTTGGAGGCGGCATAGGCGTCGGGTTTCCAGTCGGCGGCGAACACGTCAATACGGCGTATGCGGCGGATATGACCTTGACCGACGTCGAGACAGGGCGGCTGATGTGGTCGAGCAAGATCACAACGCCTGCCTCACAAGATGTCACCGAGCAAGTCACTCAGCTCGTGGAAGTCGGCGTGCAATCGGCACAGCAGGCGGGATTTCTCTGAATCGCTGGTACTGAGTGGCTTGGGACTCCCGCGCAATTTCTCGCAGTGTGTCGAAGGTCGAAGATGGTGGCCACGGGCAAGAGCAGGCCTCGAAGGAGTGCGCGTCTTTGCAGGCGATGGCCTGTGAAATGGAGAGAAGATGGGCAGCTTTTCGGCCAGTGTTGACGCGCGACAAAGTGTGATACATTGAGCGAGCCCGGTGAGCCATCGCGCTTGACGTCAGCGCCGATGTGCTCTTGGGCATCCGGCATCGTGCGGACGATGGAGACCCCGTGCCATGCACACAGTTCCCCGCGAAGCGCCCGCGGACGCGCAAGGCCGCGGGGGGAGGCTCGGAGGAGACACGCTGATGTCGAAGCCTTGGTCGTTTTTCCGCCTCACGCTCCCGCGCCCCGCGCCCGACACCGACAACCCGCTCGTGGCCCTGACCGGGGAGGAGTTCGAGGTCTGCTGTGTCGCGGCGTACCCGCTCTTTCAGACTCTCGTCGAGACCATCAACACCTCTAGTGAGACGCATCCCGACTTGCGCCTGCTGGCGATGTACATGGCGGCGGACATGCTGCGGGAGCTGGTGAAGCAGGACCTGCGAGAGGCGGACGCCGATGCCTGACCTGACGGGCTATCTCTGTGAGCAATGCCTCGACGCGCCGGCGGTGGCGTTCGTGGCGGCCCCGTGGGGTGGGGAGATGGGGATCTGCGCAGCGTG
>Ga0081455_10005829_pt1 | contig 13406 bp, 10 predicted proteins | sample TabmetS3T2R1_FD_70207 | JGI IMG/M metagenome (GOLD analysis project Ga0081455, IMG submission 70207) | Tabebuia heterophylla rhizosphere microbial communities from the University of Puerto Rico - S3T2R1 | ecosystem: Host-associated > Plants > Roots > Rhizosphere ... | reverse complement strand
ACCGTCGCCACGCGCTTGGCCGAGATCAGCACCAGGCGCCGCGCCTCGAGGTCGAGCGGCACCAGGATCTCGCGCTCGGCCAGCAGCAAGAGCTCGCCGGGATCGCGCACGTCGGCTGCGTGCTCGGCGAACCGGCGCACGCCCCAGGCGGTGTCGGCCCGACCGCGGTAAAGCCGGACCAAGCTCAGCGCCGCCTGCCGCTCGCGCTCAGGATCGGCGCTGGCGCGCGCCGCCGCCACCTCGCTGCTGAGCCGATTGAGCCGCGCCAGCCGCGCAAAGCCAATGAGCTCGCGCGCCAGCAGCATCAGGGCAGCGAAGGCGGCAATCAAGATCAGGGTCAGCGTACTCCAACCGAGCCAGTCATCGCGCGCCAGCGCCGCACTCAAGAGGCGCATCACCCAGGCGGCCACCGCCAGGGCGGCAGCACCGGCGACCGCCGACAGGAAGAGCGCGCCCCAGCGAACGCTGTGGCGGCCGAGCGCGGCCAGCGTCGGCCGCACCATGCCCTCCTCGCTCGCCGGCTGGGCCAAGGGCGGGTCCCGGCCGGTGAACTCCTCCGGCAGCAGCCCCACCTTCTGCTCGGGGAACCGGTCGTTCCAGGTCAGGGAGGAGTTCTGGCCGCGCGTCTCGGTGGTCATCGCCCGCCGGGCCAGCGGGGAGAACATCTCCGAGTGCTTCAGCCAGGCGGCCTCCTCGCCGTTGCGGTCAAAAGGGCGCCCGGTGGAGGCGTGGCCGAAGGCGTCGTGCACCGCGCGGAACTTGTCGTTCTGCTCGTCGGTGAAGATCGGGTGGGAGCCGGTCTGCCGGGTGGCCAGCACCCGCAGCCGGTGGTTGTCCCGCAGGTCCTGCACCAGCTCCCGCTGGTTCTTGTACGGGTCGTAGTCGGTGACCTGCACGTTGACGCCCATGTTGTGGGTGAGGTGGTGGTACTGGTCCTCCACCTCCTTGGCCATCTGCCGGTAGGCCGCCTCGGCGTTGTGGTCGTAGGCGGGCATGGCGTCGTAGGCGTCGGAGATCCGCTTGGAGGTGCCCTTGTTGGCCATCACCGTGGAGTAGTCCCGCTCGGTGGGGGTCAGCCCGTGCGCCTGCATGTACTGCCGGGCGCCCTCCTGCAGGTAGGGCACCGCCGGGGCACCCTGTTCGGGCCGGTGCCAGTAGGACTCCCAGTCCTCGTCGCCGACCGCCCCCTCCCGGTACCGGGAGTGGTAGTGCCCGCGCCCGCAGCAGTGCAGCCGCAGCTCGGCCGGGTGAATGGCAGCCTCGGCGACCAGCGCGGCGCTCCTGGTCAGGGACGCAGCAGCGGCCAGCTCCGGGACGCCCCGGGTGTCGACCTCATAGGCGACGGCGGTGGGGTCGGCGGGATCCTCCACCAGCACCGAGTTCTCGAAGAAGTGCAGCCCGTGGCAGTCCTCGTAGACCAGCACCGCCTCTTTCTGTCCCGAGGCGGTGGTGCGGATGATCCGCTGCCCCTTCATCTTGGCGATGTGGCTGCAGTAGTCCAGCGGGGTGACGGCCTTATTGCCGCAGTAGGAGCACAGCGTGTAGGCCACCGCCGTGCCCATCGAGGTGCGGTCGATCTCGCCCTTGACGATGGCCCGGGCCAGCCGGGGGAAGCGCATCGCGTCGATCTCCATCAACACCTCGGCCCAGGTGTCGGGAGATCCGTCGGGGTTGGTGTCCTCGTGCAGGGCGGCGTCGATGATCACGCCCCGGTGCACCTTGAGGTTGGCGTTGGCGTGGTTGACGAAGACCGGCTTGCCGATGAAGGTGCGCCAGGCGGCCTTGATCTCCTCCGGCCGAAAGCCATCGAAATTCTCGTTGACCCGGGAAGAGATGGCCCGGGAGCGCACGTAGATGTAGCCGGGCCGGGGGTCGTAGGAAAACTGCGCCCGGTGCGCCACCTTGCGCTGGTGCCCGGGACGGGCGTCCTCCACCAGCTCCAGACCGACCGCCGCGACCTTGATCAGCACGCCTACTGCCTCCTCAAGACACGGCTCGGCCGTTGGCCCCCTTCACTGTTTCCGGAGCCAACGGCCGATGAGGGACAGGCTAGGGAGCGTCGACGGCGACCTGGACCACCTCGGTGATGTAGCGATCCACCACCCGCTCGGGCAGCTTCCCCCGGCGCGGCACGGTCTCACCCTGCTTGATGGCCCAGACCCGCACGTCCTTCATGTCCAGGTGCATCACCACGTCGTCGCGCAACAGGTTGACATTGGACAGCGGTTGCCCGGCCTGCATGTAGGGCTCGATCATCGAGGCCAGCTTCTGGTAATTCTCGTCGCAGAGATCCAGCGACACCGCGAGGTTGTTGAAACCGAGCACCGCTCGTTTCTCACCGGGCTTCGTGGGATCGAGGTCGTCGACCACACGGATTTGGCGCTGCTCGGCCATAAGTAAATGCACCCCGTCCCTGTTTCACTTACCGCATCAGCGGCTGAACATAACCGTCATGATCTTGAAACTCAACGGGCTCTCCGGCGTGTCGTGACGCGTCGATGCGAGCCCAGACCTCGTCAAGGTCGACCAGGTCATAGAGGTAGGCCCGGCCGTCGTAGAAGAGATCAATGGGGCCGCTCTGACGCTCCTGCACTGCTCTCCAGTGCGAGCGCGGACCCTCACGTTTGCGGTGTCGTGCCATCACGTACCGCATCCAAAGAAGAGCTTGCCAGAGTGTGCGTTATAAAGATCCACGACCTGGGTCACCGTGGTGACCGTGTCGGGGGCATCGACCTCCGCCTGACTGGTTGAGCCGTCGGCGTAGGTGAGGGTGAAGCGGTAGCCGACCTGCGGCCCGGAGACGAAGCTGCCGGGGGCCAGGGCGTAGCTGGTGGCGTTGCACTCGCGCACGGCCAGCTCGCCCAGCTCCTCCCGCACGGCCAGTCGTTGGGCGATGGGGGTAGGGGCGTGGCTCGCCGGGGCAGGGGGGATTGCTGGGCTCCTCCCGAAGGCAGCCCACAGATCCACCGCGACCCCCACCGCCATGATGAGTGCAACGAGCAGGCAAACGATCCGGAAACGGGGTCGGCCCCAGCGGTCCTTCTGGCGCTGGATCCAGCCGCCGGTCGGACCCGTGGAGTAGGTCGAGGTCATGAGATTGTCCTGGAGTGGGTGGAGCGGGCCCACCAAGGACGGTGGGCCCGCAGGGAAGGTTCGGTCAGTCCTCATCCGGTCGTCTTCGCCAGCTTGGGCTGCGGCACGCCGAACTTCAGCTTGTAGCAGTCCGGGCCGTAGCCACAGGCCACCGAGCGCGGGTCGGACAGGAACTTGTCACACCGTGAGCAGTGCTCGGTGACCTTGGCGTAGAGCAGCTCCGCCTGGCCCTGGTTGGCCACCAGCTGGGTCAGCGCCCAGCTCTGGTGGTGGGTGTCCACGTCCAGCTTCGGGGCGCCGTGCTCGGAGATCCGGTTGACGAAGACCTTGCCCTTGACGCGGCCCTTCTTCGCCACGAACAGGAACGGCTTATCCGGGTGCTCCCGGGACGGGAGGGCGAAGTGCAGCACGCCCTTGTCCGGCCAGTCGACCTTCTCGCACAGCTCGGCGAAGGTAGGGAACGGCCGACGCCGGTTGCCGATCACCGGCTGGCGGGCCGGAACGGGCTGGGACGGCTGGTCCTGCAGAGCCGGAGCGGGCTGCAGCGGTAGCTGCTGCGGCTCGGCCACCTGCGGCTGGGGAGCGGGCTGTCGCTGGACCCGGCGGTAGCGATTCCGCTGGGCGCAGAGCTGGGCCTGCGCGAAGGTCTCGTGCTCGCCACCACAGTGGCCGCAGTTGCGGACCTTGACGTCTGACATCTGGATCTCCTCGGGTAGGTCTGGGTCGCCCGAGTGTATCGCAAACTATTCCTAGAACACAAGCAGGCCTAGAGCCGAAAGTGTTACTCCTCGTCGCCTGGTTCTATTTGCCGCTGCACCTCATAGAGCCGAGCCCGGACATATCGCCGCCGCTCCATCTGCACCACCAGATACAGCGCCACGTTGGACAGCCCGTAGATGGCCAGGTTGGGGTAGGTCCACATGGCGATCCCGACCTTGCCCACCCCGTTGAAGATGATCTTCCAGGAGATCTCGGTGGCCATCGAGTCGAAGACCAGCGTCACCAGCAGGATGTGCCGCCACAGCATCCGGTATCGGTCCGGCTTGAGGTCCAGCCGCCGGTAGATGCCGCGCAGCTTGGTGGCGTACCACAGCGCCCAAAAGGACTGCCCCAGCAGCAGCCCCCACAGCCCGATGGTGATGGCGCGCAGGGAGTCGGCCAGGAACAGGTGCGGGAGTGCCGTCATTGCCGTCGCCTCCGGTCCACGCCCCCGGGGTCGGTGCCGTTGGTGTCGCCGTTACGGGCGCGCTTGCCGCGCTGGGTAGGCAGCCGGTGGACATCGACCTCCCGGTCCAGCCGAGCCTCCAGCTCATCGAGGTCGAAGTCGTCGGTCTGGTTCCGGTGCTGCCGCTCGGCCCGGCGCCGGGCGATGTCGTCGAACTCCTCCTGCAGCTCGCGCAGCCGGTCGTCCTCGGCCTCCTCCTCGGCCCGCTCCACCTGCTTGCGCTTGGTGTCCTGCTCGGCCTTGCGCCGTGCGTTGACCTTCTCCACCGCCTTGTCGATGAGCATCTCGTCGGCCTGCCGGGACTCATTCGCCTGCAGGAAGGCCGGAAGTCCCAACATGGCCGCGAACAACAGCAGCAGGGTGGGCCGGTCCACCTTGACGAAGACGGTCTCGTAGAAGACCCCGGCCATGCCGCCGACGAACAGCAGGATGTCGCGGATAAGCGGGAACGACAGATCACTAAGCGAACGCCGTGATCCCCGCCTCACCATGTGCCGCCGCCTCGTGTGTCACGGGAGCCACCGAGAGGTGTCGCCTTTCGAGGATTCCCTACCTCTTAGGGCCTTATCGGCGTTGGATTCGCAGGGTTTGTCAGCTGTTGCTGGCCGTGAGCAGGGCCACCAGGGCCACCTGGATGTCGGCCGCCCCCAGCGTCTGTCCCGCCGCCGCCTTGGCCTTGACCTGATCGAGGGTGGGTACGCCGGGCTGCCAGTTCCAATCCGGCGTGTGGGCATTGACCACGGTGATGAATAGGTTCGGGTCGGGGGTCGAGCCGGTGTCCGGGCGCCAGTAGAAGTGCACCGGGTCATCCACCGAGGCGGTGGCGGTGGTGCCGTAGGCGGCCGAGGTGATCTGGTAGGTCTCCGGCTCGCCCAGGGCCTGCCGGAACTCATCCAGCAGCTGGTCGAGGTTGACCTCCTTGGTCAGCCAGTAGGCCAGCCAGCCGGTGCCGAAGTCGGCGTCGGAGGCGGGGTCACGGACGGCGGTGTCCGCCGGGAGAGTGGGCATGTCCTCTTCCACCATCGGGCTCACTGCAGCCCCCACATCCAGGGATCTTCGGCCTCACCCAGGTCCTCACCCATCTCGGCGTAGTGAGTGCCCTCCAGCACCAGCCGATCTCCGTTGCGGGCACCGACCCCGTCGCCCTCGTTGAGCAGGGCGTCCTTCTCCGCCGCGCTGAAAGGCTTCAGCGCCTCGCGCACCATCGCCTCCCGGCGGTCGGCGGCGTTCTCCTTGGCGGCATAGGCCAGGTCCCCCAGCGACTCAGCGTCGGAGGGTTCGTCCTCCTCCTCGCCGAAAGCCACCGGCAGCGCGGGCTGCGGGGCGATGTCGCCGAACTCGTCCCGGGTCACCTCGGCCACCCGCCAGGGGGTGGCGGTCTCCCGGTGCGACGCGGTGAGGGAGAGCCCCAGGTACCGGTCGTAGCGCGGGTAGAGGATCTCCTCGGGGTTGGGGACCTCGTTGCCCTGACCGTCCACGATCGAGCCTCCCATGATGGTGAACTTCTGGTCCTGGCCGTTGAGCTTGCCCATGAAGGCCTGACCTGCCTGCGTTCGCATAGAAGTATCCGATCCCTCAACCCACCGGCCGGTGTGCCGTCTTCACCCCTTCAGGAGCTACTCCGGCTCTCCGGCAGGGTCGGCGAGCACGTGATCGAGCACGTGATCGGGTCCCTCGACAAACTCCATGGTCCCGTGTCCCGCCGTCTCCAGTGCGGCCTGGCGCAGGGTGAGCTGGGCCTCCAGCGCGGTGCGCCCCTCGATCATCAGGCCCTGCACGGCCTTCAGCTGCTCCCAGCCGGTCACGATCGAATCCAGGACCTCATTGCCCAGCCCGGCGGTCCTCAGGTCGCCAGCGAGTCGCTGGGCCCCGGCGATCGGCCCCAGAATGGAGGTCTCCATCGCGCTGGCGTAGGCGATGGCGCTGGGCAGCCCGGCGAGGTCGGCCACCGGGGCGTGGGGCGCCACAGCGGTGGTGGAGGCCTCCCAACCCCGAGGGGTCTTATCCCGGTCCAGCCAGCCCCGAGCGTGCACGGTGTGCCCCTCGGCTAGAGCAACGTGCCAGTCGCCGTGGTGATCGGTGTAGTGGATCTCGTGCAGCTTGAGGTCGGTGGCGTGCGGGATGTAGGAGTTGCCCATCATCCACTCTTCATCGTTCTGGTTCGGGTCCCAGCCGGGCGGGCGGTGCGCCACCAGCGCCACGGCGACGTCCCCCATCACGCCCTTACCGTTGGTGTAGCGGGCCTCATCGGCCAGCTCCTCGGGGCCATAGTCAACAGCGTTGCCCGCGTGCACGTCGTCATCGGCAAAGGCGTAGGACTTGGCGTCCTCCAGCGAGTCGTGGTGCCCGTGCCAAAAGTCGCCGACGTCGTGGGTGTCGATGCCGTGCAGCAGGTCCTCGGCGGTGGCCTTCCCTTGCCCGATGCGCTTGGCCGCGTCCACCGGCCAGTAGTCGGGTCGGGCCGTCAGCCCCCGGGTGATGTGCGGGCTGGAAGCCAGATCCTCCTCGTCGTACGGGTCGGTGACGATGTGGGCGACCGTGGACCGACCGGCCACTGGCTCTCCGAAGGCCTCGGAGGACAGCGGAATCTCGGTGTAGCCGTCGCCGACCATCAGGGACCTCAGCGGGGTCATCCCGGTCTTGATCCGACCGGCCCTCTCCGGGGGCACCATCAGGTCCCCGGCGCGCACCCGCACCGGCAGGATGGTGTCGCCGTAGATGCCGTCGAAGTGGTTGGGGTGGGCAGCCAGGTAGAGCCCCTTGCCCATCCCCCGGCCCGGCTCGTAGTCCGAGTCCACGGTGCGGACCCCAACCGGCTTCTCCCCGGAGGTCCCGGCGGACCGGAGCTTGTCGGCGTAGGCGCGCGAGGTCTCGTGATAGAGGGTCAGCATGTCCTCGGGGTCGATCTTGGACCCGTCGTCATGCACCACCGAGCCGTATTCGCCGTAGCGCAATGCGGTGACCCCGGTCCACACCGGAGTGACAGCGGTCTTGGGCTGCTCGGCAGCCAGTTTGCCAAACCCCTCGGTGTCCTTGTCCCTGAGCACCTGCTCTTTCCAGACGGGCTCCAGATTATGCTCCTCAGGGTTCAGCTCCTTGACGAGCTGCAGATGCTTCAGCAATGGCTCACCGTCATAGCCAATGCTTTGCATCTCTCCTTTGACGACATAGGCCGGGGTCCGACCCCGCCTCCATTCAGAGATCCGGCCCTGCATCTCATCGTGGGTATCGTTGCCATTCTCGCTGTAACCGATCTCATCACCCGGTACCACCGGATTGCCCCGATGAGTGTCGTAGGCGCTTACTCCGTCTTCGTAGTAGCCGCCTGCCGGGGAGAATGAGCGCTCATCCTTCGGCCACTTGCCAAACCTGATGTAGTGCACATCAGGGCCATCCGGAAAACCCGGCCAAGCCCCCAACTCCTCGGAGGAGATGGCGGTGACTTGCGCGGTGTGCTTGGTACCCAGATCACCGGCCACCTGCTGCCAGGAGGACTCCCCCGGCTTCCAGACGTTCTGCGGCTCATCCTCGGTGTTCACGGTGTGCCACAGGTGATCCAGCCAATTCGGAGCCGTTGGCAAGGCCGCGTCCACTCCGGTGAGGTGCACCGGAGCGCCGGGCTTGACCAGGGTCTCAGCCTCGGTCTTGCCCTGGTAGGCCTTGGGCAGGTTCCAGCCATGCCCCTGCACCATGGCGTCCTGCAGAGTTAGCGGGTCGGTCTCGTGGTATCTGGGGTCGATCTCGCCATGCATCACCACCGGGACCTGCACGGTCCAGGGGTAGGGCATGTGCATGTGCTGGCCGTCGTAGGCCCCCTCGCCGAAACTGTGGGCTATCTCCGGGTCCGAGGTCCAGTGCAGCCCGACCCCCTCCTGGCGCAGGGCCAGGTCCCGCAGGTGCTCATGCACGGCGGCCATGCCGCCCTTGGCGTGCGCCTCCCAAAGGGCGTCGGGGGTGGTCTCCACCGAGACTCCCCGGTGCAACAGGGTCTTAGACGGGGCGACGACGGCGGCCGTGTGCGGGTCGTGCTCCTGGTCGATGTCGACGTTGTGGCCGGTGGTGGAGCGCCACTCCCCGAGCGCGCCGAGCTGGTACCCCATCGCGCCCGGCTTGGGGTGCGCCTTGACGATCCCGATGTCGTTGGGGTTGACCTGGGCGAAGCCCTTCAGGTCGGTATTGAAGAACAGTGGATCCGGGCGGCCTCCGGCCTGGCCCCGGTAGAAGGAAAACCGCTTGTAGAGGTCGGCGGCGTTGTATTGCCTCTCGGCCTCGGTGGAGGGTCGCTCCCATTCGAGATAGATGCCCTTGCCGAACATCCGCGCCCCCGGCCGGGGCTTCCAGCCCGGCTCCTTGGCGTCCATCTCCTCCTGGGTGGCCACTCCCTGCTTGGTCTCCCGACCCGCCAGGGTGTTCTCCAGGTCCGAGGGCAGAGGCTGACCCGGAGCCCACTTCGAGTCGTAGTAGCGGGCCAGGTCCTGGTGGAAGGGCCGGGTGCCATCGCCCTGCTCGGCCCGGTGCCACAGGTTCTGCGGGGTGGTCTTACCGGTCACCACATCGTGAAACTCCCGCACCGAGTGCAGGATATTGCGCGCCGTCTCCGGGGAATCGGTGTAGGAGATCGTGTCGTCCTCGCCCCCACCCAGCCCCTTGCCCAGCGCCTGGGACAGCTCGGCCCGGGACCGCAGCCCCATCTGGCGTACCGCCGGGACGTTGGTGGTGACGTGATAGAGGGTCTGCGGCAGCGGCTTCCAGTTCAGTCCACCAACGGGCGACTGGTCATGCCCCGTGCCGGAGTAGCCGTACTCCTGGGCCTTCTGTGGGGTGAGGTCTCCCATGGCCAGCCCGCGCCGGATGTCCTGTCGCCACTGATTGTCGGCGTCGCGGTACTCCTTACCGTGCCCGGCTCCATAGTCCTCGAACTTCGGCTTAGGCCCCAGCGCGGCCAACACCGGAAAAGGGGTCGGCTCCTCCCACCCGTCCGAGGTCTCGGGGATGAGGTCGGCTGGATCCAGGGCGGCAGCCTTCTCCGGCCCCTTCCACGGTGGCGGCGGCCATGGTGACTTGGGCTCTTCGGGCTCTGGGTTGAGCCCTTCGTATCGCTCCGGCTCCCGGTCCGGCATCACCCGGTCGTAGAAGTCGTAGGCGTCCTGGGTGTCTCGCGAGGTGGCCCGATCCGACCCCTCCGGTCCCCCGAACTGGCCGTACAGATCCACCGGGACATGAGTCAACCCGGCCTGCTCGGCCGAATGCAGCCGGTGGTGTCCGTCATCGAAAAACGGCGCTGGCTCATCGCTCCAGAATTTCTCGCCGTTGTTATCCGGACCCCGGGTCCACCCGGTCGTCATGGTCATGATGATCGGGTGCGTGACACCGTTCTGCTGGATGTCTTTGGTCAGCGCGTTGATCTGGTCGGTGGAGTGCATCAGGCCATGGCCCCGCCACTTCTTCACCTCCGGGATCGGCACCAGGTATTTGCCCGGCTTGGCGCCCCACAGGGAATTCAGGACCGGCCGGTCCTCCTGCTCGATCGGCGTGACAGCGGCGTTCTTCGGCCGCAGCCGGTAGGTGGGCTCGGTCTGGTACTCATAGGCAAACGGGTCGGGGTCTTCCGGAATGGCGCCAGAATCAACCTGCTGGCGCCAGTGGTAGACCGCAGGCACCAACTCGTCCTGGCCGAGCTGCTCGAAACTGCGCCAGCCATTCTCCGGCTTCGGTGCCTCTGGCTCCGGCGGCAGGTTGACGTACTGGTGGACCTTCTCAGGATGCGCGGCGAGATCAGTGTTCAGCCAGGCGTCATAGTCCTTGTCCGGGTGGAAGTCGGACTCGGTGCGCTCCCGGCCAGGTACCTCCGGCGGCTCCATCTCGGGATCGGTGTACTCGTCGTGGTGTCCGGCACCCAGCACCCGAGTGCCCGGGGTGAACGGGACCGGCGTCCAGGTGTTGTCGTTGGGGTCCCGGTGGTTGCCGGTGAACATCTCCACCTTGTGGATCTCACCCGCGCCGCCGTGCAGCACCGGCACGCCGTCGTAGTCGGTGTAGTCCTCGGGGTTGCCGCCGACCCCCAGATCCTTCGGGTCCCACCAGGCGCCCACCACCGCATGCGGGAGGTTGTAGGAGCTGAGCTTGGCCGTGTTCCGGGCCTTCTCCTCGCTGGTCCACAGCGGGAAGGCGCCGGAGCCATCCTCGGCGGCGTCCCGCTGCATCTCATCCCAGTGCCGGGCCGGGCGGTACCGACTCTGACCCTCATCGTCGCTGACGGCGGAGTGCTCGGTGGGGTGCCACAGCAGCACCCGGCCCTGCGCGTCCCGGGGCGCGTCGGGGAACTGCTTGTCCCACGGACCGAGACGCCGGTCCACCACCTCATCGCCGACCATGCCCGGGGTGTTCTCCACGTCGACAGCGCCCATCATCTCCCGGGCGTTCTTGCGGTCCTCCAAGCGCTCCTGGTCCACCGGGAAGTGCGCGCCCCGGGCGTTGGCCCGATGAGCGTCCAGCACATGCGGGCTGACGTGGCCCACCTCAGAGAGGTCCTCGGGGTAGGTGGCGCCGATCGAGTGGTAGAAGGGCACCGCCGTCTCCACCGACTCCGGGATGGCCATCTGCGCACCAGGGGCGGCCTGGCTAGCCACGTGGGAGATCATCGCGTGCCCGAACCCCTGACCCTGTCGACCCGGCGCCACCGCGAGGTCGTCCAGCACAACGTGCTTCGGGTTTTCCTCGTGGTGGTGGTAGTGCGCCATCCCGAGGATCTCGCCGTCCTTGTTGGACCGCATCACCGCCAGCTTGCCGGACGGGTACTTGTTCCCAGCGGTGCCGATCGCACCCTCGATCGGGTGCCCCTCACCGAACTGATTCTGGATCCCGGTCAGCAGGGTGTTAAACCGCTGCCAGGTGTCGGTCGGGTGGCTCTTGATGGTGTAGCCCGGGCCATAGGAGGTGCGAGCCTGCACGTCGTGCCGGTAGGGGGTCTTGTCCGGCTCGTAGGCCGCCGCCTTGGGCAGGTCGGTGTTCGGGTAGCCACCCAGCTCCCGGCGGTACTCCCCGGGCACGCGTGGGGCCGGTCCCAGCCAGTGCGGCACGTCGACATCCAGGTGGATGTTCTTGCCGTGCATGCCCCGGGCCTGGGCCTCCAGCTGCAGCGCGTAGACGTGCGCACAGCGGCGACCCTCGTACTTCTTGAAAATGCCCGAGCGGCCCCAGGAATAGGCGGCCCAGGCGCAGCCGCAAAACCACGCCCCGGTCCTCTTGCTGCCCGGCACGAAGACGATCGAGGACTCGTAGGTGTCGGTGTCGCCCTGGACGTGGCCGACGATCTCCCCGCCGTTGTGGGCGACGATGCGCACCCCGCCGGAGTCCTTGATGCGCTTGCCCTTCTTCCGCACATCGGCCCAGGAGGCCCGGCGGTGGAAGACGAAGTCGGGCTCGTCTGACTCGTCGGCCTTGGCGGCGAACCGCAACGCCCCCTCGTAGTCCTCCTGGGTGGCCGCAGCCTCAGCGACTTTTGGGGCGAAGTGCTCCAACACCTTGATCTTCATCTTCGGGCCCGGCTCGCCCGCGCTCTCCCACTCGCGCAGCTGCTCAACGTGCCGGTCGGTGTGGTCCAGGGTGGGGTAGACCTTGTCGTCGTCATGCCAGGGCGGGGGCTCCCAGCCCTTGGGCATCCTCACCTGGACGGTGTATCCGTCCAGCCGGGAGTAGTCCTTCTTCGGCGTGGCGGCGGTGTGCTCCTCAGGCTCCTCGTACGCCCGCAGGGTGGCCACGGTGGCCCGGTTCTTGCCGCCGTGCTGGTGGGCCTGGTAGTCGTCGCCCAGGTCCTCGAAGTGGTTGGCCACCTGCTGGGCCAAGGCCCGGGTGTCGTGGACGTCCGCGTGCACCTGCTGCTCCCGTCCCGGCTCGCCGTGATCAATACGCAGGTACCAGGACCTGCCGTCCTTCTGCACCAGGTAGGAATGGCTGGCGCCCCGGGCGAAGTACCGACCGCTCTCGGTCTTGGTGAACTTCAGCCCGGGGCTCATGCCGCCACCTCGTCCTCGATCCAGTCGATGGTGGTGAGGCTGGTGACCATGTCGCCCATCGCGGTGATGGCTCCCGGCGCCGGGGTGAACCTCTTCAGCAGCTCATTCCCGCTCACCATCAGCGTCTCGGCGATGTCGAAGGCCAACAGCTCCGCGTCCATGGCGGTGTCGGCCTCCACCCAGATGAACCGGGTGGTCAGGTCGGGAGCCAGGTAGGCGGGCGTGCAGGGGCCATCGACGGGCGTCGCCATGCCGAGACGACGCCGACCGAATTGCACCTGGACGCAGAACCTGGTCATGCCGCCATCCTACCTTGTCGTGCTAATGTTTCCTAGAGCCGGGCGACCATTGAAATAGCGACGCCCGAGGGGCGATCCAAAGGACCTCCGTCGCCCGGCCCCCTATTCATCGAGCCCCAGGAAGTCGAGCACCTCGTGGGCGTCCGGTGCCTCGCTCCAGAAGGCCCGCTTGCTGGCCTGCAGGTACACGGTCTTGTTCGAGCCCAGGTCGTAGAGCGCCAGCTGGTCGGCCTTCCGGCCCGCCTCCTTGGCCTCCTCGAAGTTGCCGTAGTGATGGCTGATGTCGAGGTAGACCTTTTGGGTCTCCGGGTCGTGCCAGGCCCCAAAGTAGGCCGAGGGGTGAGCCAACTCTGCCTTGTGCTCGTTGAGGTATCCCTCGATGTCCCGGGCGGAGAAGCCGTTCTCCGGGTAGGCCCGCTCCGTCGACTTGTTCACCGACACCATGTAGCCCGCCGTCGGGCCGTCCCCGACGTGGTCCTTCACAGTGAAGCCGCCGGACTTGTGGATGGCGTCCACCAGCTCGGCCGGGGGTGCCATCGCCTCCTTGTCCAGATCCTCCTCCACCGGGGAGGAGATGGCCCCGATCTCCCGATGCAGGATCTCGGCAGCGTGGTGCGGATCCACCGGCAGGATGTGGAAGGTCGGTCCCACGGCGATGGTCTCCTCTCCCTCAGCCGCCGCCGTCCTGGAAGCGGCGAACATATGCGCCCGGGCCGAGGGGGCACCCAGCTGGCAGAGCGCCTGCTGGTCCCACGTCCTCGGGCAGAAGCCCCG
>Ga0081455_10005828_pt1 | contig 13407 bp, 11 predicted proteins | sample TabmetS3T2R1_FD_70207 | JGI IMG/M metagenome (GOLD analysis project Ga0081455, IMG submission 70207) | Tabebuia heterophylla rhizosphere microbial communities from the University of Puerto Rico - S3T2R1 | ecosystem: Host-associated > Plants > Roots > Rhizosphere ... | reverse complement strand
ACGCCGGCATAGCCCCTGCGGTCACCCTGCTGTTTACCGTGTCATGGCAGATCCTGGTGATTACCTTCATCGCCGGATTTGCCATGGACCGACTGCTGGTGTGGGCCAGCGCCCGTCGGCTGCCACCGTTCTTCTCCCAGCTCGCAGGCGCTGCCTTCATCACCCTTGTGGCGACGGGCGTGAGCTTTCTCGGCAGCCACGGGGTAGACGTCCTGCTGGGTGTGAGCTCGACGCTGATCGTCGTTGGCGGAATCATCCTGCTGGTCGCCGGAATGACCGCCGTGGGAGCCATGCAGGACGCCATCGACCAGTTCTATGTGACTGCATCTGCACGCTTCCTTGAGGTAATCATGATGACCGCCGGCATTGTGGTTGGGATCGTCGGCGGCCTCCAGGTAGGAGTCGCTCTCGGCCATCCCATCGCCGTCTCGACCCAATCCCTCACTCTCGGACCGGTAGTGGCCCAATTCATTGGAGCCATGGTCATTTCGGCCGCATTCGCATTGTCCGCTTATGCCGGGTTGCTTACCGTGGTGTTGTCCGGCTTAATGGGTGGCCTTGCGTGGGCCGGCTACCTGGGAATGGTCACTTTCGGATTCGGAGAAGTCACCGCGAACGCTGCCGGAGCCCTGCTTGCAGGATTCACGGCAACACTCATCGCACGCCGCTTCCGGGCCCCTAACTTTGCCCTGATCGGCGCGGCGATACTGCCGCTGGTTCCTGGGCTATCGCTCTTCACCGGGTTGTTGCAGGCCGTCGGATCGCTGACCGAGCCCGATCTGGCAGCCGCCGGCGTCACCCTGTTTCAGGCCGTTGGGGTTGCAGTGGGGATTGCCGCCGGTGCAACGCTGGGCACCTACTTGGGTCGTCCGGTCAAGGAGCAACTTCGGCGCATTCGCAATCTACCGATACCGAAGCTCCCGTCGATCCGAGAAAAATCCCAGCAAACAGGCAAGTGAGCATGACCTCCCTCGCCTCTTGCTTGTCGATATCAGCGAGACGTCGCGGCGTCAAAGTTGCCGCTGCATGCCTGCAACAGTTTGCTAAGTCCGGAACCTGACGGCGACCTGGCTGCCGATCAGTGTCAACGGCCGGCCGCGGCCTGGCGAATCAACCGGATTGCCTGTGTTACCCCGCCACGCCACGGCGCACCGTGTCCAGGCAACACCCATGTGGCCTGTACGGACTCCAACTTGGCGAGCGAGGTCAAGGCACCATCCGGGTCGAGCGTAAAGGGCGCCGGCCGCGGCCCACGCTCGCCGGTCAGCACGTTGCCAGTGGTCATAGCGTCGCCAACGAACAACGCGTCCACCGCTGGCACGTGTACGGCAACGCTCCCGGGTGTGTGTCCCGGAACGTGGATGATCCGCGGGGATCCGGGCAAGTCGAGCACCTCACCGTCCGCGAACGTCGTAACCTCGCGGACCGGCGGGATGCGAAGCCCGCCCCGTCGTGCGCTGTACCACAGGAACCCCAATAGTGGGCGCACCTTGACAGGTCCCCAGCCGGAGCTGGGCTTCTTGACCTCACCGCGAGCCCGGGCCGCATCGAGCTCATGGACGTGTACCACGATGCCATTGCGCTGCCTGAGCCGCTCCGCGAAACCGATGTGGTCGGTGTCGCCATGCGTCAATACGATGCCCCGAACGTCATCCACGGAGTAGCCGAGCTGCGTGAGCTCCTGCTCAAGCTCACGCAGATGGCCGGGCAGACCAGCATCGACGATCGTGAGCCCCGCTGCATCCTCAACCAGGTAGCTATTGACGACATCGGAGCCGATGCGGTGCAGACCGGGTGCAAGCCTCATCGAATCATCTCCTTCTTCGTAGCAAACAACAGTCGATCAAGCGGAACGCCTCACACTGAGACGTGTACGCATTTCGGGCCGAGCTATGGCGGTACGAGGGTCCTGGCGCTTGGTACTTCATCAGTTTGCCGCTAGCCGTCGCGGACGATATCCGGACGCAGTTTGGCACGCAAGCATCCGGCTTCGGGTCAATCAGGGTTGAAGCCGCGGTTGGATCGACGCGTTGGGCTACATCGCTATTTCCTGACAAGACCCGCGGAACCTACCTCTTGCCGATCAAGAAGGCCGTACGAGTAGCCGAAAACCTCGAGGCAGGCGACATGGCAGGTGTCAGTCTCTGGGTTTGATCGGCACCGATCAAGGCCATAACTCCGGCCGAGTCAACTTGTTGGCATGGGCCGAGTCACCTTGGTCGCTATACCCCCCAAGGGTATATTGGCCCATTAACGAAGCCGCCAAGGATCGATATCCATTTGGCCGCCGAGCGTGGAGAGAGCATGACAGACAAGCAAACGACCGCCGTCATCGAGGTGTCTGGCGTGCAATGGGCGACCTCGAAGAATGTGGCGGAGGCGGTGTTGTCTCGTCGCCCAGGCGTGCTCGGGGTGGACGCCAACCCAGTGGCCCAGACCGCCACCGTCACTTATGACCCGTCGCGAACCTCCGTGGCAGAGCTGGCCGGCTGGGTGCGCGACTGCGGATATCACTGTGCCGGCCAGTCGGTTCCGTGGCACATCTGCGATCCCCTGGCGGAACCCGCCAGCCATGCCGACCAGCGTGATCAGCATCAGGCGGCTCATCAGGTGCCCAGCGATGATCATCATGCTGGTCACCACCAGATGATCACCGAATCGCCGGCTGAGCGGGCCGACCCGACTCGGGTGCCGCACGCCGATCACACTGGGCATACGGCGATGACCCCTCAGCAGGCCATGGGTCACGGCGGACATCACGCCGACATGTCTATGGACGACATGGTGCGGGACATGCGCAATCGATTCCTGGTTGCCGCTGTGCTCGCCATCCCGATCTTGCTGTGGTCCCCCATAGGCCGCGAGGTGATCGGCTTCACTGTTCCAGCACCGTTCGGGCTGCGCGACGACGTCTTCTCCTTGATCCTCAGCCTGCCGGTGATTTTCTACTCGTCCTGGATCTTCTTCGACGGTGCCTGGCGCGCCCTGCGGGCACGCACCTTGGACATGATGGTTCTGGTCGCCGTCGCGATCGGCGCCGGTTGGCTCTACAGCGTCTACGTCACGCTCACCGGCGGCGGCGAGGTGTTCTACGAGGCGGCCGCCGTGCTCGCCGCCTTTGTGCTGCTGGGCCACTGGTTCGAGATGCGGGCCCGCGGCGGGGCCAATGACGCGATCCGCACCCTGCTCGAGCTGGCACCGCCGATGGCAGTTGTGATTCGAGATGGAGAACCGGTTGATGTGCCGACAGCTGAGGTCAATGTCGGTGACCTGCTGCTGATTCGCCCCGGCACCAAGATCCCGGTCGACGGAACGGTCATGGACGGCGAGTCCGAGGTCGACGAGTCCATGGTCACGGGTGAGAGCCTCCCGGTGCCGAAGACGATCGATTCGCAGGTGATCGGTGCGTCGGTGAACACAACCGGCATCCTGCGAGTACGCGCCACCAAGGTCGGCTCGGACACGGCGCTGGCCCAGATCGTGGCACTCGTACAGGAGGCACAGAACTCCAAGGCGCCGGGTCAGCGGCTCGCCGACCGAGCAGCGTTCTGGCTCGTCCTGGTTGCGCTTCTCGGTGGCACGGCGACATTTCTGATCTGGCTAGCTGTTGGCCGACCCGTCACCGAAGCGCTGCTGTTCGCGATCACGGTTGTAGTGATCACGTGCCCCGACGCGCTGGGCCTGGCCACTCCGACAGCGATCATGGTCGGCACCGGACTGGGCGCCAAGCGGGGCGTGCTGTTCAAGAACGCGACAGCGCTGGAGACTGCTGCCCATATCGACACTGTGGTGATGGACAAGACCGGAACCCTGACCAAGGGAGAACCGGAAGTCACCGATGTCGTCGCGGACGGCTTCAACGACAATGAGCTGCTCGCGCTCGCCGCCGCGGTGGAAAGAGAATCCGAACATCCCCTCGCTCAGGCCGTCGCGCGCCGAGCCGACCAGGCAGGAGTTCCGAGGCTAACCGCCACTGCGTTCCGGAGCGTGCCTGGTCACGGAGCCCAAGCGATCGTCGACGGCAGGAGAGTGCTGGTCGGCAACCCTCGCCTGATGGCGACCGAAGGCATCGACCTGGGCGACATGGGCCGGCGTCGAGACGAGCTGGCCGCCGTAGGGCGTACGGCTGTGCTCGTTGCGGTCGACGGACGGGCTGCCGGAGTGCTCGCACTTGCGGACGCTCCTCGCGACACTGCGGCGGCAGCCGTACGTGAACTGCACGCCATGGATATCCAGGTCGTCATGTTGACCGGAGACAACGAGGCCACGGCTCGCCGGATCGCGGGCCAGCTCGGCATTGACACGGTGATCGCCGAGGTCTTGCCGGCAGACAAATCGGCACAAGTCGCAGATCTTCAACGCACCGGAAAACGCGTCGCCATGGTCGGCGACGGCGTCAATGATGCGCCCGCGCTTGCCGTCGCGGACCTGGGCATTGCGATCGGAGCTGGTACTGACGTTGCTATTGAGACTGCCGATGTGGTCTTGATGCGCTCCGATCCGCTCGATGTGCCGATCGCGCTACGCATCGGCAAGGGCACGCTGCGCAAGATGCGGCAGAACCTGGGCTGGGCAACTGGTTACGACGCAATTGCTCTGCCGATCGCAGCCGGTGTCTTCGAACCCGCGTTCGGACTTGTACTCCGGCCCGAGATCGCCGCGCTATCCATGTCCGGCTCCAGCCTGCTGGTCGCTGTCAATGCGCTGCTGCTGAAACGACTACGGCTGCCGCGCCACGCGATTCGAGCAGCATTTCGCCCGCTGAGAGGGCGTCCCAAGATCAGCTGGATCGTGCTCAGTAGCGTGACGCTGCAGATCCATCGCCGGCGCGAGTCGGAAGCTGTGCGAGCAGGTCCTTGACGGCCGTCGTCACCGCATCGGGCCGAACCATGGGGATCGTCGGATGGGACGCGTCTGACAAGGAGCGGTGCTCCCCGCGCGGTGCCGCAGCTGCGATGGCATCGAACAGTCGCTCACTACCGCGGATCTGCTCGCGGATCAGCTCCGCGGGCTGGAACATCGTCTGCGACGGGTCGACATCCGTGGCACTGAGAATGATCAAGGGCACATCGGGTCTGGCGCCGCCGTTGCGGAGATCGTCGAGGTCGTCGAGCAGTCCGCCGCCTTCTCGAATGCCGGTGAAGATTCGCTCAGGACTCAGTCGCTTGTCGATGAGCTGCCTGCGGATGGAGGCGGGAAAACCCGCCAGCATGGTTTCGAAGTAGCCGCGAACCTGGGCCAGCAGCTCGTCACTAAGCTCTGGAAGTTCGATCTCCCCCGACTGGTTCGATGCCAATCGCAGATGCTCGGGCTGGTAGAGGTCCCAGTCCTCGTGAGCTGGGTCAAGCAGTAGCAGGCCGGCGACCTCGCCAGGGAAGCGCTGGGCGAAACGTTGAACATAGACCCCGCCGAGCGAGTGACCTACGAGCAGGTAGGGCGGCCGAAGCCCAGCCGCCCGCAGCACAGCGCGCAGCTCGTTGGTCACGTCGTCGGCCGGTCGCGGGAGGTCGGCATCGTCGCTCCAGCCGGTACCGGCGCGGTCGTAGAGCACCGAGGTCGTGAGCTGAGCGACCTGTTCATGGACGAGCAGGAAGTCCAGTCCGACCGAACCGCCACCAGGCAGGAACACGGTGGCTGGCTCGCCGTTGCCGGAGCGGTGCATCCACAGCTTGCGCTCTCCGATGGTTACGCGGTGCCCAAGCAGAGCATCCACCTCTTGTCTCATGAATGAGAAAGGTATCGGCTATGAGACCATAAGTCAATGCGCGTCACCGAGCTGATCCTCCACCCCATTCGGATCCGTATTGTCCAGGCGGCGATGGACGGGACGCCCATCACGACATCCGATCTGTGCGCGAGCATGCCTGACGTTTCCAAGGCCACGATGTACCGCCACGTCGCGTTGCTGGTCGATGGCGGGCTGCTGAAGGTGGTGGGCGAAGAACGGGTCCGCGGCGCGGTCGAGCGGTCCTACCGCCTGGAGCACACGCGCGCTGTCTTGACCGACGCTGAGGTGGCGGACATGAGTACCGAGGACCACCGGCGCGGCTTCGCTGCCGCAGTCACCTCGTTGCTGGCCGAGTTCGAGGTCTACCTCGATCGGGAGGGCGCGAACCCCTTGACCGACGCCGTGTCTTACCGGCAGTACGTGCTGTGGCTCAGTCAAGCCGAGAAGGCAGAGCTGATTGAGGAGGTCTTTGCGGCCATCCGCGCCCGATCGGGCGCGGGGCCGGGAGCCGAGCGTGAGCGGCACCTGCTCAGCACGATCCTCTTTCCCGCCGATCCTCGCCGCTGACCTGACTAGCTTGCTTCGCCGGCAGCGCTGCCAGTGTGACGCAGCACTGATTCTCACCGGGCTGCAGGCGGGCGTCGAGTAGATCAGGCGCGATGAAATCAACGAACGCGCTGAGCAGGGAATGGTTCAGTTGACAGACCAGGCCGGTGTGGCCAACGGCGAGCGCATGAAACGGGCAGTTCGCCATGACGACGGTGCGATCAGTGCGACGAGGCTCGTAGGCGTGCTTGGCAAGTATGCGGACGGCGAGGTCCAGGGCCGCATCGGCCGACGGCGGACGATCACTGGCGCTGGCGGCTAAAGCTGCGCCCCGCGCGGCCGACGCGTTACCCAACGCTTCGAGGATCGGCGTGCCGGTACGCGCTGAGTCGGAGATGGCGTCGGCCATGATGTGACCGGCTAGCTCATAGTCACGCGCCGGAACAGCCACGGCGAACTCCCTGCGGCCCCGGCGGTATCGCTTGGAGGGCCGCCCGGCGCCCGGCCCAGCACGTCCGCTCAGCCGAACGTAGTCAGCCTCGAGCAGGCCCCCAGCCTCCAACCGATCAAGGTGAAACTTCGCTTTATGGCGGGCGATGCCAACCGCATGTGCCGCCTGGTCACGGGTCACGGGTTGATCCTGAGAGCAGACGAACTGATACAGCTGTCGGCGAACGGGGTCGGCCAGGACGCCGATACCTACGACGTTCCGGTCGAAGGTCTGCACGACGCACCTCTCCTAACGGACAGATGTCTTGACGATAGATGACGGTAGGTCTAACGTCGATTTCAGTATCCGATAGAAGTCTGATTGCCGAAAGAGGGCCGACCGATGGCGATAGCTGCTCTGGTCACCTGGATCATCACCGCGGGGTTCGGGTCTTTCATGCTGATCCGCTGGGCAACGCACGGAGGTTTGCGCAAGGTCGAGGGAGCCGAGACCCACCTTCCACCAGCCCGGGTCTTCACGCATTTCGGTCTAGCCGCTGCCGGGCTCATTGTGTGGATCATCTACCTGGTTACCGACAACACGTTGCTGGCTTGGATCGCAGTCGCCGATCTGGTCTTGGTTGCCATCATCGGCGTGGTGATGGTCAGACAATGGGCAAAGGACGGTCGAGCCGCGATGGCCGCAGCGACGGCCGGCGCGGCGCCATCCGGTGGGAGCGGCCCAGACATCGCCGAGCAGCACATTCCGCGCCCGCCGGTTGTGCTACACGGAATCTTCGCAGTCAGCACACTCGTCCTGGTACTGCTCACCGCGCTCGGCCTGGGCGAAAGCTGAGACCGCAGCTGGCGAGACTACTTCAGCAGACTGCTATCCCAGATCGCTGAGCAAGCCAGCGCAGGCCGCCTCACATCGGCGGCAAGCCTCTGCACAGATCCTGCAGTGTTCATGCATGTCGGCGTGGCTCGCACAGTCTTTGCCACAGACGCGACAGGCAATCCGGCACGCTTCCAGGAGCGACTCGGTGATGCTGGCGTCAGAACCCATCCGGCGGGACAAGATCGTGCCGGTTGTGGCGCAGATCGCCGCGCAATCGAGGTCGGTACGAATGCAGTGCACCAGGTCGGCGACCATCTCTTCGGCCAGGCAGGCGTCCGCGCATGACGTACAGGCCTGCGCGCAGTCGAAGCAGGCATCGATGCATTCGGCGAGCTTTGCCTGATCAAGTCCAGCCAGGCTCCTCGGGTAGGACCCCAACATCTCGGCTGCATGCGTCATCGTGATCTCCTTTCGATGATCGATCTTCTCAGCTAACGTCGCCTTTATCCTTGGGCGGTTCGGGGTCGGTTCCCGACCTCCGGGACTGCCGCATCAAGCCCGCGCCGTTCGGGTAGCTGTAACACACCGTTGCCACTCTCAGCACCAAGACGGATAAGGGCCAAGACGGATAAGGGCCAAGACGGATAAGAGGAGCCAGCATGTCGATCGTCGTGACCGGCGCTACCGGCCACTTCGGCCGCCTCACCGTCGAAGCGTTGCGACGCCAAGGGGTACCGGGAGAGGAGATCATCGCCACTGGTCGTCGCATCGAGACGCTAGGAGACCTCGCTGGTCAGGGCATTTCGGTACGCCGCGCTGACTACTCCGACGAGGCGTCCCTCCGTGAGGCGTTCGAGGGCGCCACCCGACTTCTGCTGGTGTCCGGCACCGAAGTAGGCCAGCGCATCAGGCAGCACACCAACGTGATCACGGCGGCGAGGTCCGTCGGCGTGCAGTTGATCGCTTACACCAGCATTGCCCATGCCTCCACCTCGACGCTGTTCATCGGCCAGGAGCACCGAGCCACAGAGACGGCGCTCGCCGACTCCGGCGTACCACACGTTTTGCTTCGCACTAGCTGGTACATCGACAACTACACCGCGCAACTTCCGGCGTACCTGCAGCACGGCATTGCGGGTGCCGCCGCCAATGGTCCGATCAGTGGCGCGACCCGCTCGGATTATGCCGAGGCGGCTGCGACTGTTCTCGCAATGGACGCTCACACCGGCGATGCCGTGTACGAGCTCGGCGGAGCTGCGTTCACCATGGCGGAGCTGGCAGAGGTGGTGTCTGAGGAAACCGGACAGTTGGTCAAGTACACCGACCTGTCGGCGCAGGACTACCAGGCGTTCCTGGTGAGAGCCGGGCTGCCGGAACCCGCGGCGGCTTCGATTGCTGACCTTGACCGCGCTGTCGCCGCTGGCGAACTCTACGTCGACACGCTGGACCTCGAGAAACTGCTGGGCCGACCGGCCACTCAGCTACGTACTGCTGTGGCGGCGGCGCTGCGAGATCTGCAATGAATTCCTCATTTGCACCCGATGAGTCCTGCCGGTAGGCAGGGTCTAGTTAGCAACTAGCGATATCAGTAAGTACATCCTGAGGAGAGCATCGTGACCACGACCGATTGGACAACCGATACGAAGGGCACCGGGCAGTATGCCGAGGTCAACGGCCTCAATATGTATTACGAAACCATGGGTACCGGACGCCCGCTGATCCTGCTGCACGGCGGGCTGGGATCGGGTGAGATGTTCGGGCCGGTTCGTCCTGCGCTCGCAGAGCACCGCCATCTCATCATCCCTGATCTGCAGGGACACGGCCGCACTGCCGACATCGATCGACCGATCGACATCAGGCTGATGGCCGATGACATCGCCGCGCTAATTGATCACCTAGGGCTTGAGAAGCCGGATGTAGTCGGCTACTCGCTCGGCGGCGGGGTGGGGCTGCTGACGGCGGTGAAGTACCCGGAAAAGGTTGGCCGGCTCGTCGTCGCCTCGGCGCACGTCTGGCGCAATGCGATCCCGCCAGAGATGCTCGCACAGCAGGCTCAGGTGAACGCGGCTGCAGCCGAATTCCTGAAGGACACGCCGATGTACCGGCTATATCAGGAGGTCGCGCCACGTCCGGAGGACTTCCCTCAGCTGCTGGACAAGATGGGCGAGTCGATGGCGCAGGACTTCGACTTCTCTGAGGAGGTTCGCGGTCTCCAGGTGCCAACCCTCATCGTCGCTGCTGATGCTGACATGGCGCCACCGAGCCATTACGTCGAATTCTTCAAGCTGCTTGACGGCGGCCTCCGCGACGGTGGCTGGATGGGCGAGGGTCGACCCAAGGGTGGCCACGCACTCGCGATCCTGCCGGGCTTGACCCACTACAACCTGGGCGCCTCGCCACTCTTCGCGACAGTCACAATCGGCTTCCTCGACGATCGGCTGAGCTGAGAGGCTGTCACCACACTCCTCGTACGATCGGCTCCATGCAGCTGCGCCGCAAGCATTTCGACCGTCCAGACGAGGTCCGAAAGGTCGAGAAGGCCCGCATCGAACTCGTCGAACTGGGGGAGTTGGCCGTCGGACGCGCGATTTTCGAGCCAGGCTGGCGCTGGTCGGAGCACGTCAAGCCGATCGTTGGCACCGAAAGCTGCCAGGTGCACCACATCGGCTACGTGGTGTCTGGGCATCTTCATGTCGAAATGACCGACGGCGCCTCGCTCGAGATCATGACCGGCGATGCCTTCGAGATTCCGCCTGGTCACGACGCGTGGGTCATCGGCTACGAGCCGTGGGTCTCAATCGACTGGGCCGGCCGCCGGCTCTTCGCGAAGTCGCCTCAGGAGATCTCCGATCGCATCTTCAGGACCCTCGTCTTCACCGACCTGTCCGGATCGACCGAGACGCTGAACCGACTCGGCGACGCCCAGTGGCGCCTGTTGCTCGCCGAACACAATGAGGCGGTGCGCGCCGAGATGGAGCGCTTTGGCGGACGCGAGGCGAAGACCACCGGGGACGGCTTCTTCGTCCTTTTTGACAGCCCCGCCCGTGCGGTGCGGGGCGCTGCCGCCATGGTCGACGCCGCCTCCACCTACGGCCTCACTTCCCGCGCCGGGGTCCACGCAGGTGAAGTGGAGCTCCAGGGCGACGAGGTGCGAGGGATCGCAGTCCATGCGGCAGCGCGCATTCTCGACGTGGCGCAGCCGGGCGAAGTCCTGGTCTCCACCACCGTTCGCGACCTGCTCTCCGGCTCCGGGATCGAGTTTGCCGACCGGGGAGAGTTCGAGCTGCGCGGCCTCGACGGTCGCCGCAGCCTGGCGGCGCTTGTCCGCTAATGCCGACGTCGGCACCCCTCAACCTGCCCGTGTAGAAATATCGTGAGAATCGCGCCGCCGCGCGTATCGGACGTGTAGCAGCGGCTTGGCGAGTTCCGCGTCCAGCTGTCGGATAGCAGGCGTGCCTATCCGAATCGAGCAAGGGCCCTGATGTGGCCGACCTGATCTTCGTCTTGATCACGGTCATCACGTTCGCAGTCTTGACCATCGCAGTTCGGGCTGGGCAGCGCCTGTGAGTGCCGAAGACGTTGTGGGCCTCGTGGTCGCGCTTCTGCTCAGTCTGTATTTGCTCGCGGCACTGCTCTTCCCGGAGAGGTTCTGATGACCACCTCGCTTGCAGGCGTGCTCTTCATCGCGTCGCTCGCACTGGCTCTGGTCATCGTGCACCGGCCTCTGGGCGACTTCATGTATTGGATTGCCAGCGGACCGCGGGACCTGGCCCCGGAGCGCTGGGCGTACCGAATCGTGGGCGCCGACCCGAAGAGTGAGCAGTCGTGGAGCGCGTACGCCCGCAGCGTGCTGGCGTTCTCGGCGGTCTCGGTCCTGTTCGTCTACGGACTACTCCGGCTGCAGGGCCACTTGTGGCTCAGTCTCGGTTTTCCTGGCGTCGCACCAGATCAGGCGTGGAACACCGCGGTGAGCTTCGTCACGAACACCAACTGGCAGTCCTATTCGGGTGAGTCCACGATGGGTTACCTGGCCCAGATGAGTGGGCTCGCCGTTCAGAACTTCGTCTCGGCGGCGGTTGGCCTCGCGGTGTCGTTCGCCGTGATCCGTGGATTTGCCAGGGCAGGGAGCGGCAGTCTTGGCAACTTCTGGGTCGACCTCACCCGAATTTGCTCTCGGCTGCTATTGCCGGTCGCAGTGCTCGTCGCAATCGTCTTCGTCGCGGCCGGGATGGTGCAAAACCTCGTACCTGGCACGGAGGTCACCACGTTGGCTGGGCACAGCCAGCAGATCACAGGCGGGCCGGTAGCGAGCCAGGAAGTGATCAAGGACTTTGGGACCAACGGCGGCGGCTTCTACAACGTCAACAGCGCGCACCCCTTCGAGAACCCGACGGCATGGACCAACTGGATAGAAGTGTTCTTGCTGCTCTCCATCTCATTCAGCCTGCCGCGTGTCTTCGGTCGCATGGTGGGTGACGTCCGGCAGGGTTACGCGATCGTGGCAGTCATGGTGATCTTGGCGATCACCAGCATCGCTGCTGCCGACTACTTTCAACTCCTGGCTGGCGGGACAGTGCCGGAGGCGGTCGGCGCCGCGACCGAGGGCACAGAGACCCGGTTCGGGGTTCCGCAGTCCGCGACGTTCGCTGCTTCGACGACCCTGACCTCGACAGGTTCGGTGAACTCTTTCCACGACTCGTACACCGCTCTTGGCGGCATGGTGGCGATCGTGAACATGATGCTCGGCGAGGTGGCGCCTGGCGGAACCGGCTCAGGTTTGTACGGCATGTTGGTGCTGGCGGTGATCACCGTGTTCGTCGCCGGACTGATGGTGGGTCGGACGCCCGAATATGTCGGGAAGAAGATTCGAGCACGAGAGATCAAGTTCGCCTCGCTGTACTTCCTCGCCACCCCGGTCCTCGTGCTGGTGGGGACTGCGGCGGCGATGGCCTTGGAGTCTGCCCGGACATCGATGCTGAATACCGGACCGCACGGGTTCTCCGAGGTGCTGTACGCCTATACCTCAGCGTCCAACAACAACGGTTCCGCATTCGCCGGGCTGAACCCCAACACCGCTTGGTACAACACTTCTCTCGGACTGGCAATGTTGTTCGGCAGGTTCCTCCCTATCGTGCTCGTGCTGGGGCTCGCCGGATCACTCGCCACTCAGGGCCGATCGCCGGCCACCGCCGGAACGTTGCGAACCCATCAACCTCTGTTCGTGGGAATGCTCACCGGGGTGACGATCGTGCTGGTGGCATTGACCTTCCTACCTGCTTTGGCTCTTGGACCGCTCGCGGAAGGACTCCGATGACGTCCGATCACGCCACCGTGCTGCCTGCAACGGAACCCGCCAGCACCGAGCTGGGTTCAGGGCAAGGCGCCGGTGCGCCCGCTCGCCGCGTAGCAGCCGGACTCCTCGATCCCAAGCTTCTGCGGCGATCCCTCCCTGACGCGCTCCGCAAGCTCGACCCACGGACCCTGTGGCGCAACCCGGTGATGTTCGTCGTCGAGATCGGCTCGGTGTTTACGACCGTGCTGGCCGCGCTCCAGCCGAGCAGTTTCGCCTGGGCGATCACGGTCTGGCTGTGGCTCACCGTTGTGTTCGCGAACCTCGCGGAGGCAGTGGCGGAGGGTCGCGGCAAGGCGCAGGCCGAAACGCTGCGCCGGGCCCGACAAGAAACCACCGCTCGGCGTTTGGTGGATTGGTCGCCCGGTGCGGTCATATTGCGCGAGGAGGCTGTCCCCGCCGCCGCGTTGCAGCTGGACGATGTGGTCGTCGTTGAGGCCGGCCAGGTGATCCCGGGCGATGGAGATGTCGTCGAAGGGATTGCAACTGTCGACGAATCGGTGATCACCGGGGAGT
>Ga0081455_10005826_pt1 | contig 13408 bp, 13 predicted proteins | sample TabmetS3T2R1_FD_70207 | JGI IMG/M metagenome (GOLD analysis project Ga0081455, IMG submission 70207) | Tabebuia heterophylla rhizosphere microbial communities from the University of Puerto Rico - S3T2R1 | ecosystem: Host-associated > Plants > Roots > Rhizosphere ... | reverse complement strand
TCCAGGGCTATCGCATCGCCATCGGGGCGGGAAGCTCTCCGCACAACCTCAGAGGGTCTGCGGTGCTCAAGGAAGACGTGAAAGCCTACCGGCATGCCTGGCAGGAGGCGGGGCACCCCGGCGAGCCGACAACCGTGGTCCGCATCCCCACCCTGGTGGCCGCCACGGCAGCGGAGGCTACGCGGCAGACGGAGGCCCTGATGCAGCTCGCCAGGCGCTATTACGCCGGAAGGGTGAGCATTGGCAGCACCGACGCGGGCTCAGCCAGCCCCGATGCGACTGAGGAAGTCAACCTCTTTGGGACACCGCAAGAAGTGGTGGACAGGATTGAGATGCTCCGAGAGGATTTTAGCACCGACGAGATCATGTTCGAGGTCAACTGGACGGCATCGGTCCCGCGGGAGGTGGTGATGAACACCATGCGGCTCCTCACGGACAAAGTGATCCCCAAGTTCAAGTGACGCAGGGGACCGTGCACGTGGGAGTGATTGCGCTCTTGCCAACCCAAACCGGTGCATGAAGAGTTGCGCCTGTAAAGTCAAACACTGCTAAAAACCATGGTCTTGCTGTACAGCCCAAGCTGCCATGCCAATGCGCTTGATGCAGGGCCATGCATGGAATGGCTTCGGGCTGCCCGATCAACACATGCGTTAGGTGGGTGAGAGCCGGTGCTACCCACACTCCCCGACTAGCGTAATCTGTTGAGATCCTGCTGCATGAGCTTGGTGCGCGACTGATCCTGCAGGAACTGCATTTGTTGCTGGAGTTGGAGATCTCTGATCTGTTCCTTGCGGCGCAATGGGTTCTGTTCCCGTTCGATGTGGTTCATTTGCAGCTCATGCTGCACACGATTGAGCTGTTGCTCAAGCTTGAGCTGGTCCAACTGCTTTTGCGTCTCGTTCAGCTGCTGCGCGCGTGGCTGTGCTGCGAGACCGGGGCGACTTGCTTCCTGCTGCCGAAGCTGGTCGAGCTGCCTTTGAGTGTGAGTGAGTTCCTGGGCGCGCTTGAGATCCTCGAGTTGGGCGCGCTGGTAGAGTTCGTTTATTTGTTTCTGCTGGATCGCTTGCGTCCGCTCTTTTCGGAGTGGGTCGGTCGCCGCCCAGCGGGCGGTATGAGCCAGAAGAAAAGTTGAAAGCAGAAGACTTGCAGTAACGGGCCTGAGCAGTTTCACCGGCTCACCTCTTTTTCGTTGTGAACGCCCCAATACCAATCTCAAGAAGCAGAGCAACATGCCACTTTGCCTGCGTGGGCGGGCTCACCGGTAGCGCCCTATTCAACTGCCACCACGAGGCAAATAGGCCCTTGCCCGTCATCATAGCACTCACCGCAGATTAAGCGCGCATCGGGCTTCGCCCAGGCGTTCTGTCCGCACTCCGAACAGGTAACTTTTTTCTTGCTGGATTTCTTCCCTCTGGCCTGCTCGATTGCCGGAACAGATTGCCAATGGAGCTGAAAACCTTGAGCCGCCAGTTTAGCATATGTCTTGGCATATCGGCCGTCAGAGATAATATAATGGCTCATCGACTGGCCGGTTCCCTTGCCATCTGGCTCACCGGTACTGCTTGGCTGCAAGCCGATCTCCCGCATTTTCCCCACCCATTGCCGCTCATGGTAGCTTCGCCGCGGTGGCTTCACGAGAGTCTGCTGCCACACATGCGCCATCTCATGTGGTAGTGAGGAATGCTCTTCATGAGCGTTCCTGACGCTGCGGTGCGGGCATCGACGGAGATACCGGAGGCGGTGTCGTCTCCAGCTGAGGCGTTGGTGCATCCTCTCTCCGCTGGCGAATGCGTGTGGTGATTACCTCTTCAACAGTTGCCTGCGGATGTGGGGTGGTGCGCTCAGTGGCTGCTTCCAGAGTGTTCGCTGCTTTGAGCGTCTTGATACGCGTGACGATCTCGTCCACTGCACAGACGGGTGCATCGGACACCTGCTGGGTGGTACCAAACAGGGCCGCCTCCAGTTGGTTACGAAGGCCCGTCAGCGCGTTGAGATACTCAGCATGCGCAAAGCCTGCGCCCAGGCGTGCTGCGTAGTCGCGCAGCTGGCCTTGGGCTATTCCCAGGTCTCGCATGATCTTCTCTTGCTCCGCCTGAGCGCTGCCGATGATGCGCTCGACGGCGTTGAGGATCGTGTGGGCTCACCCCGTGCTGGGGTCGGTGGAAAAGGCCGTTTGATTTCGTATACTCCGCGCTGACGCCTCGACTAGGCAATCGGCCATACGTCCGAGTCCTGCCGGGGGAAGAGCGCTTCCAGTACGGCGTACGTTGCATCGTTCTCCACCCAACAATCTGCGAACGCGTAGCGCAAGTCCTCGAGCGTCCGATAGCCAAATACCAGCTGCAGGAAGGTCAGGTCAGGGAATGCCGCCGAGCCGCGCTCGTCCGGTGTTGGCGTCCACGCCTCCGCCGCCTGCAAGCTGCCATGGTGGAACGCCAGCCGCAGGCCGCTGCGATAGAAGCTGAGTTTCACCTCACCGGTATACCCTGCGACCACCGACGTGGCTAGGCGCCGTTCGAGCGCTGGCGCGACGTGCCGGAGGAAGCCTGGCAGATCGGGGACGCGGAGATACCAGGCATAGAGCCGACGCGTGCCTGGCAACTGGCTGCGCATGGCGTCATAGACCGGATGCGTCCGACCTAACCAGAACCCAAACGCACTGCACTCACCCTGGTCGCGTGTGGCGTATGCTTCGCCGATCGTGTGCAGATAGCGGATCACACTGGGTGTGACTGCCGCCCAGGAGACACCCGGCTGCAGTTCGTACACCCAGGTGACTTGGGTCGAGCCAAACAGCCGCGCCGGATGCGCCAGGAACCCGACCGACTCGCCATCAGCAGCGTCAATCAGACACATGACGGCGTGGGTGGTGTTCTGCTCTCGTTTGCCGAACGCCTCGTAGTGCCACAGCGCCGTGTCGCGCACACAGGCCACCCGATAGCGCGTGTTAGCGTACTCGACGAGTTGCGCGATGCAGGGCAGATCGGCGGCCGTCACCGGACGTACGCGGTACGGCTCCGTCTCCCCATCCTTCAGGCGTGGGATGTGCGGCCGATAACCCATGCGCCCACCCTCGAGATCCAGCGCCATCTCATAGCCAAACTGACGGTAATACCAGGGGATACCGGTGATCGCCTGCAGGCGCTCGTGGCGTTCGGCACTCCACTGATGGAGCACCTCAAACTGCGTGCGCACCAGGCCGCGACGGCGATACGCCGGGGCTGTGCCGACCAGCTCCGGTCGCCCGACACCAAACGCTATCCCATCATACGTCCAGGTCTGCGAAATCAGGACCATGGACGAGACGATCGCCCCGGTGCTGGCCTCTTCGACGATGGTAAAATCGTCTGCGCCGCAGGTGGGATGGTCCCCGCTAAGGAGATCCTGCGTCCAGGCCGCAATGCCCATATTGGGCTGCTCCGAGCCAGCAGCGCGGAATATCTGTGCGTTGAAAGTGACCAGCGTCTCGGCGTCGTCCGGCGTCGCACGGCGCAAAATAAGCCCATCGCCCAGGTCGCGTATGATTGTGTGTGCCTGGGTCCTTCGGTGTAGCATGATACTCTCCTGATGAGGTATGCCCACGCCGGCGATGCGTGGTGATGATCAATACTCATAGACAATGGGCAGACGCATCTCCTCTCTGTGAGTACCCAGATGATGATGTATGTCCCGCCCTTGGCCCGGAAAGCTTCAGGGGTGCTTGACGGTCAGACATACGCCCGCATAGAATGCTGCCAGCCGGAATGCACACACACCTCATGAGAGGGAGGGAGTACCATGCTGAAGCAGCTGGGGATGTGGTTCGTGGTGGTACTGGTGATGGCGGGGCTTGCTGGGCCGGCTCTGGCTCAAAAATCATTAAAGATCGGTGTGCTCACGCCCCTTTCGCCGCCGGGTGATGCGAGCGCCGGGCAGTTTATTGTGCGCGGGGCGAAGATGGGTGCCGAGGCTGTCAACGCACGTGGCGGTGTCCTTGGGGGGCGACAGATCGAACTCGTGGTTGAGGACGATGCTGGCACGCCGGAAAAGGGCGTGGCCGGGTTGCGCAAGCTAGCCACACAGGACCAGGTGGCCGCGGTCATTGGTCAGTTCCACAGCTCCGTCATGGGGGCAGTGCAGACCCTGGCTGAGCAGTTTGAAATCCCGGTCTTCTCAACCCAGGCGTCGGCCCGTGGCATTACCGAGCAACACCTCAACTATACCTTTCGGACCCACGTCATTGACCCGGACCGGGTGCAACTCTGGAACCGCTGGATCAAGCAGCAGGGCTTCAAGCGCGTCGCTCTGATTACGGAGAATACGGATTATGGCGTCGGTCTCGTTGAGGAGACCAAAAAGCAATTCAAAACTATGGAGGTCCAGGCTGAGCTGAAGACAATTATCTTCGACCGCGCGGTCGTCGACCTCACCCCGCAACTGCTCGAGATCAAGAACTGGAATCCGGATGTCCTGCTGAATGGGGGCATCGGTACGCCAACCTACCTGATTATCAAGCAGGCCTACGACATTGGGCTTTTCCCAGCGGTACCCATGCTGGTCTCGTATGACCTACCAGTGCGGGCCGAGTACTGGAAGAACCTGGGCGACAAAGGGAACTATCTGGCTTACATTGTGTACTACCACCCGACGATGAAGCTCACTGAGCGGGGTGAGGCATTCCGCAAGGCATATCAAGAACAATTTAAGGAGGAACCGGTCTACGGAGCCTTTAACGCCTACATCCAGATAGTCCTGCTGGCAGACGCCCTCAACGCGGCCAAGAGCGACAAGGGTGCTGACCTTGTCAAGGCCCTGCTAAACAACAAGTTCGAAGGGTGGAATGGGACCATCAGCTTCACGCGAGGCGAGGGTCCCTACTGGCAGCAGTGGAGTCCTCCCATTCTGTTTACCCAATACACCAAGCTTGAGCAGCCGTTTGCCGACGTAAAGATCATCTTCCCGCCGGAGCTCAAGACCGGCGACCTGGTTCTGGCACCGAAGCGCTGAGGGGCCCACCGCCATGGACCTGACCCTGCTGTCGCAGTACGTCCTCTCGGGAGTAGTGATTGGGGCCATCTACAGCCTGATGGCCCTGGGCATCACCTTCATCTACAGCATCATGAAGATGATCAACTGGTCCATGGGTGAGTTCTACATGATCGGCAGCTACGTGCAGTACGTACTGATTGCTACCCTGCTAGGGCCGGAGCGGTGGTACGTGGCTCTGCCTCTGGCCATGGGCACGGTCTTTTGCCTGGGGCTGGTCACGCAACGGTTGCTCCTGCGTCCGATGTTTGTCGGTGGCATCGAGCGGCGCGACGAGTATGCCACGATTGTCACCATTGCGTTGATGGTCTTCTTTAGGAATCTAGCCATTGTGCTGGGCGGGCCGAACCAATATGCCCCTAGGGACTACGCCAGCCCGCGCATGCTCGGACCGCTCCCGGTCTCGGGGAATCGCTTTGTGGCCCTCATCGCCACCGTGATCCTCCTGGCGCTCTTCGCCGTCGTGATCAAGCGCACCTGGGTGGGTCGGGCCCTGCGGGGGTCGGCGCAGAACCGCGTAGGCATTCAGACGGCTGGGATCGACGTCTTACGTCTGGACATGGTGGCGTTCGGCGTGGGAGTCGCCCTGGCAGCGGCGGCTGGCGCTCTGCTCGCCCCGGACTTCCTGGTCTATCCGGAGAATGGGGCCATCTCGACCTTTAAAGGGTTCGAGATTATTGTGATTGGCGGACTCGGCTCGCTCCTGGGGAGTATTGTTGGCGGCGTGCTGCTGGGCGTCATCGAAGCGTTAGGCTCGGTGTTCCTCTCGGCGGCCTACAAGGACCTCTATGGTTTTCTCCTCCTCCTCATCCTACTGGTCTTCCGGCCCACCGGGCTGTTTGGCGAGCGCGAGCGCACGGTCTAAGGAAACCACGTCGACACATCCGTTACCACAGATGTTGGGCGCTCACGTCAACCTGCATTCTTGATAACGCTCTGGTGCGTAACCGGAGCGGGCACGACGAACAGCTCGCATTGTTGCCCCTGTAGCGTTTTCCTGCTATGGTAAATTGAGACAGTAAGGAGGTTGCTATGGAAGTGGCGATTCATTTACCGGATGATGTGGCTGCAGCCATGCCATGGAAAGATGTGCCGCGCCATATCCTCGAACAGATTGCCCTGGAAGGGTATACCGACGGCTGGTTGAGCGAAGAACAGGTGCGCCGCTTACTCGGCTATGAAACACGCCTAGACGTGCATGGCTTCCTGAAAGAGCATGGCGCGTATTTACGGTATAGCGTGGAAGACCTGGAGCAGGACCGCGCCACGCATAAACGCCTTGGGTTCTAATGCTGGTTGTTGCGGATACATCTCCACTCAATTATCTCATTATCATCCACCAGGAAACGCTCTTACCGGCCTTGTATACACGCGTCGTAATCCCTCCGGCAGTGCATAGGGAGCTGCTGCGGTCGGAGACGCCGGAGGTGGTCCGGCAGTGGTTGGCACATCCCCCCGTTTGGTTGACTATCCAGCCGCCGCAACACAGCCTAGGTGCAGAGGCGTATCCGAAATTGGGAGCGGGCGAACGCGAAGCCATTCCCTTAGCGGAGGAACTGCTTGACGCGATCCTCGTGATTGATGATCATGAAGGCCGTGAGGAAGCCGCGCGACGTACTATCAACATGATCGGCACGATCGGTGTCCTGGAAGAAGCAGCAATCCGTGGCCTGATTGATTTGCCCGCCATGCTGGCCCAACTCCAGGCCACGACGTTTCATGGTTCGCCTCGCCTGTTTGCCTATGCGCTTGCCCGTGATGCAGCCCGCAAAGCCAACCCGCCAACGGACGGCCATTGATTCTGGAACCCCTATGTATGGATTACAATCCTTATCAATCATGTGACTCCCACCCAACTTTGGGATCCCCGTACCATCCACTACCGTAACACCACGGACCACTACGTCACTTGTATGTCTCTACGCCGTGCCTCCCAGGATGAACCCGTTGCGGCCCATTGGCTAGCGCTGTATCACTTTTGTCAATGAGGTTCCAGATGACGATGTGTGCCCTACTCTTCCAACTGGCGCGGCGCGAGGAGTAATCCCAGCGCCGGACTCCACCTGGCCAGACGCTGTACTGTGGCCTGACAGAGCCCTACCAGCCCGGCTGGATAGCCCCGTGCGACCACCATCACCAGCAAGGCAAAAAGCACCATACGCCACTCACCCCACGCCCGCAGGAACTCTGCGAGGATCTCGATAAAGATGGCGCCCACAATGGGGCCAGGGAAGGTCCTGAGCCCGCCAACAATCACCATAATGATGATCATGGCCATTTCGTTGAACTTCATCGGGGTTGGCGACAGCAGGCCAACATAATGGCCCTGGAACCCCCCGGCCACTGCCGCGAAGATGGCCGAGACAGCGAAGGTAAAACGCTTCCATTTGAAGGTGTCAATACCCATGGTCGCGGCAGCCTCCTCGTCATCCCGGATGGCGCGCATATAAGTGCCAATGCGAGAGTGGACGAGTTCCCACGCGACCCAAATCGCCACCAATGCCAGGCCCAGGAAAAGGTAATAATAGGGCGTTGGACGTGGAGTGCGAAACAAGAGTGTGGTGCGCAGCCCGAGGTCGCCTCGCGTGATCTGGTACTCCACGGTGATGAGGAGGCGGATCGATTCAGCAAAGGCCCAGGTAGCCAGGGCCAGATAAATGGCCCGTATACGTAGGCAGAGCGTGCCAAGACCGTAGCCAATGCCGGCGGCGACGATGACGCCGGCGGCAATGCCTACGAGCAGCGGCACACCGGCGTACTGCCCGAGCAAAGCCGAGGTGTAGGCTCCAAGCCCGGCAAAGGTATGGTGCGCCAGAGAAAACTGGCCGGTATACCCGGCGAGGAGATTCCAGCCAATGGCCAGGATCACGTAGTAGAGGCCAGTGGTGAGCACGTGCGTATGGTAGCCGGAGAGCACCCAGGGCAGCCAGGCCAGACCAATGTATGCCAGGAGACACCAGCCAAGGCGTCGGAGAGGGGATGACATAACACCTGCACCACTGCATCCCGCCAAACTGGCGGGGCAATTAGCCGTGCGCAGCACTTAGGCGCCGAGGAGAGCATCGCGGATCAGCGTGCGGAGCTGATCTGTGAAGACCTGGCGCGGTCCCTCATGGCGCACCTGGCCCATCTCAAACATATAGAGATAGTCGGAGATCTCCACGGCCTTGCTGATGTTTTGATCCACCAGGAGGATGGTCACACCCTGATCCCTAGCCTGCTGCAGTTGAGCATAGACTTGCTGGGTGATCAGTGGCGCGAGCCCCGCCGATGGTTCATCCACCAGGAGCAGGGTCGGATCGGTGACCTGTTCTTTGGCTATGGAGAGCATTTTCGCTTCGCCACCGCTCAGGGCCGTAGCACGCCGGCGGCGCTTCTCGCGCAAGCGGGGGAAAGCAGTATAGGCGCGTTCGACGCACCCGGCGACGCGCCTTCCCTGCCGCCGGAAGACCCACGCGCCAAGGTGCAGGTTCTCCTGCACGGTCAAATGCGGAAAAATATTCGTCCCCTGCGGGGCATAGCTGATCCCCAGCCGTTTGATCGTATGGGGAGAGAGACGCTGAATCTCACGCCCGTCAAAGACAATGCTCCCCTGTCGGGGATGCAGGAACCCGAAAATCGTCTTGAGCAGCGTTGACTTCCCGGCGCCATTGGGCCCGATAATGCCGGTGATCGTCCCCGGCTCAACGCGCAGCCGGAGGCCATTAAGGATATCGATCCCGGCGACGTAGCCGGCGACGATCCCATCCACCTCAAGCAGCGCCATTTAGCCTCCCAAATAGGCTTCGAGGACACGCGGATGATTGGCCGCCTCCTCGAAAGAGCCCTCGGCAATGAGCCTGCCCTCGTGCATCACTGACACACGTGGACAGAGCCGACGCAGCGTGGTCATCTCATGGGACACGATGAGAAACGTCATGCCCTCCTCCTGGTTCATGCGCAGGATGGCCGCCATGATGGTGTCCTTCACAGTGGGATGGACGCCGGCGAATGGTTCATCTAACAGGAAGAGATGGCTCGGATGGACCATCAGACCGCGGGCAATCTGGAGCAGCATCCCCTGCCCGCCGGACAGCTCCTTCGCCAGGGCATGTCGTAGGTGGTCCAAGGTTACCAATGCCAGCAGTTGCCGCGCTCGTGCAGAGAGTTCGGCCCTGGAAGGACCCGGACCTCGATCAAGCGCCGCCAGGGCTGGGACCATGACATTCTCAAGGACCGTCATGTTGCCAAACAGCTTGGGGATCTGAAACGTCCGGACCACTCCCCGTGCCGTGATCTCATGCGGGCGGAGACGATCAATGCGCTCACCGCGCAGATAGATTGCCCCAGCATCAGCCCGGTATAAGCCGGAGAGCAGATTGATCGTGGTGGTCTTCCCCGACCCATTCGGACCGATCAGACCTCTGACCTCACCCGGGAGGATCGCCAAGGGCAGACTGTCTACTGCTACCAGCCCACCAAATCGCTTCGTCAAGCCTCGCGTCTCAAGCAACCACCCGTGCTCCGACACGCTTCTCCTTTCCTCCACCCGTTATGGTTCGGGCGTATTATGCGCCACGCCCCATGAAGGTTGCAAGGAACTGGGCGACCGCGGCCCTATACGCCCCAATTGCCACGGTGCAACCGTGATGATTTCCGTGCTCATGCTTGTCACTTTTGGAATTACATGGCGTCCTTCTTCCGACCAATCGAAGTAGCATAACGGCCGTTATGCTACTTCGATGCACGGGACAAGGGAAGGGGGAAAGTCATCCTATTAATGCCCTTCCAGAGGACCGTTAATACTCCTGAGTGGCATATACATAGGCTGGTGTCCAGACAGGGGTTTGCCGGACGGAAATATAACCCATTGTTTTCGAAAGACTTCAAAATATGATTTGGCCATCCCGAAAGGCACACCTTCCGGGACAAATCCCCGACGGGAAAAATTACACACATCCTGAACAGACCCCGATCTGTGAGGGGCTGGGATGGACACCCTCCCGGTCTACTCGACTGCTATTGCTATTGGAAAGCCAACTTGGTAAGCTGCCACAACTTGGCGTTATTGCTCCACCAGGCCAGGAGGCATCAGTGCAATCTGTACAATACCAGCTTAGAAGACCAAGCATGTAGGGAGGATCCATGAAATATGACGTGGTGATCATCGGAGCGGGCGCGGCGGGATCGGTGTTGGCCAGCCGATTGGCTGCAGACGCGCATACCGCCGTGCTGTTGCTGGAAGCGGGACCGGATTACCCTGATCCCACCGATCTGCCGGACGACATCAAGTTCGGCCACACCCGATTTGCCGAAGCCCCAGACTCGAAACACAACTGGGCCTTGCGGGGCACCATCACCGAGGAGCAAGGGGAGATCCACGTGGCGCAGGGCAAGGTGATCGGGGGAGGGTCGTCCATCAACGGGCAGGCCATGCAACGGGGATTCCCCGAGGATTTTGACGCCTGGGCGGCTCTCGGCAACGAGGAATGGTCGTATGCCAAGGTCCTGCCGTACTTTCGCAAATCGGAGCATGATCTCGACATCCAGGATGAGTTCCATGGCACGGCCGGACCCCTGCCCGTCAGGCGCCGGCAGGCCGGGCCCTGGCCGGCCGTCCAACAGGCCTTCTATGACGCCTGTGTGCAGGCGGGGTTCGGCACCACGGCTGATACGAATGGCCTCCACCCCGCTGGCCTTGGCGTGGCACCCTCGAACAACCTGGACGGCATGCGCATGAGCGTGGCGCTCACGCATCTTAACCCAATGCGCCATTATCTGAACCTGACGGTACGGGGCGGGGTGTTCGTCAGGAAGATCGTGATCCAGGAGGGCAAAGCCGTCGGCGTGGAAGCCGAAAGCGGGGGCAAGGTGTTCACCGTCGAAGCCGACCGTGTGGTGCTGAGCGCCGGAGCGATTAAATCGCCACAGCTCCTCATGCTCTCGGGCATCGGCCCTAAGGACCAACTGCAGTCATTCGGGATCCCCATCGTTCGTGAGCTCCCCGGCGTCGGCCAGAACCTCTGGAACCACCTCAGTGCCCAGCTGACCTTCAAGGTCAAAGACGGTATCACCCTCGCGGCGGCGCACGATGCGGTGCATTTTAGTTTACATTATACCGCCGACGGTTCCAGCGCCAGCAACGACATGCTGCTGCGGACCAGCCCGGTCATCGACCCACGGCAGGAACGCGTCCCGGGTTTCCGGACGAAGTACCTCAACGGTGACGTGCCCCCGGAGCGGGTGGCACGCATCTCGTGTACGCTCGGCTTGCCCGACGGTGCCGGCTACGTCCGGTTGGCATCAGCCGACCCCAAAGTCCAGCCGTCTTTTAATTACTGTTATCTCCAGCATCCCAACGACAGGCGCCGGGTGCGGGACGGCCTGCGCTTGGCGAATAGACTACTGGAATCCGAGGCATATAAAGACGTGGCGGAGTACCGGATCCACCCAACGGATGCCATACTGGCCGACGACGACGCGTTGGATCTCTGGATACGCCAAACCGTGGGAACAGCCAGGCATGTGTCCGGAACCTGTAAGATGGGACCTGATGTAGACCCTCTGGCGGTCGTGGATCAATACTGCAGGGTCAAGGGCGTCCAGGGGTTGTGGGTGGTGGATGCGTCGGTGATGCCGCGCATTCCCAGGTCAGGTGGGGCCCATGCCACGGTGGTCATGATCGGGGAACGTGTCGTCGACTGGATTGCGTCGGCTTAACCCCGCCTGACCGCTGTCTGCAATTTAGGGTTAAAGAGAACGGCCCCCTGTGGCGCACATGCTTCGATAATGAAGCGCACATGCGGCGACGCCCGCGTGCTAACCAGCACGCGGGCCAATCGTGGCAGATAAGGGCCTCTTTTAGCGGAACGGGGCGGCAGGGGGAAACACCGCCAATAAGGGGGAGACGCCCACCAGACACTCCCGGTCCACGCTGTCCACGGTGGTGCGGCCGCACATGCCCATCGTGGCGTCCAACTCGTCGCGCAGCATCTCCAACACCATCCGCACCCCGGTCTCACCCTCCACCGCCAGACCCCAGAATATCGGCCGACCAATCAGCACCGCCCGCGCCCCCAGGGCCAGGGCCTTGAACACGTCCGTGCCGCGCCGAATGCCACCGTCCAGATACACTTCGGCCTGGCCCGCCACGGCCTCCACCACCTCGGGCAACACTTCGATGGTGGCCAGTGTGGTGTCCAGATAGCGGGCCCCGTGGTTGGAGACGATCACGCCTCTGGCACCGTGGTCGGCGGCCTGCCGGCCGTCCTCCCCCACCATGATGCCCTTGACCACGAGCGGCAAGCGAGTATGGGCCGCCAGCCAGTCCAGGTCTGGCCAGGTGGAGGCCGGGTCCCGCAGGTCATTGGCGCCCGTGGGGCCGTCCAAGCCGAAGGACCAGGTACTGCCGGTCACGTCCAGATGGGCATAGTTAGGCGAGGCGGGGCCGGCATAGTTGTTGCGCATGTTGCGTTCCCGCTTGGGCTTGACCTTGGCATCCAGCGTCAGGCACAGGGCGACGTAGCCCGCCTCCTCGGCACGGCGAGCCATATCGAGGGTCAAGCCGCGGTCTTTGAAAAAATACGACTGGAACCAGAGGGGGCCGGTGGCCGCCTGCGCCACCTCCTCCAGGGTGCGGGAGGACTGGGCGCTCAGCACCAGAATGGTGCCGGCAGCGCCCGCGGCCCGGACGCTGGCCAGCTCGCCTTCCGGATGGGCGGCGGCGTGGTTCCCCGCCGGGTCCAGCATGATCGGGAAGCGGATTTCTTGCCCCAGGACCGTGGTGCGCAGGTCGCGCTGGCTGATGTCCACCATCATGCGCGGCCGCAGCATGATGGCATCGAACACGGCCCGGGTGCGGCGAAGGGTGATCTCGTCGGTCGCTGCGCCCGCGATGAAGTCATATTCTCCCCGGCCCAACTTCTCCTTGGCTATTTCCTCGTACTCGTAGATGTTGACTGGGTTCGCGTCCATGCGCCTCCCTCCTGTAGAGGATGCTGTTCTTTCTGCCAACAGGCTCGGGTGTAGGGCGTAGGAGATATGCAGAGCATTGTAGCATATCGCCGTCTCTTCTGGTGCTGTTATTGTCAGCAGCGGCGTTTATGAACCCCATCGTCATCGCGTCGATGCAACGGGAGCTGCACCTGGTGCGACCACGCCCACCCCAGCGTTGACTTACGCGCTCCGCATACCCCAGTGAGGCACCTTAGCGAAACTGGCGAAAGAAGGCGCGGACTTCCTGCGCCAACAACTCGGGTTCTTCCCAGGCGGCGAAGTGGCCGCCTCTGGGCATCTCTTCCCAGCGCAGAATATGGTACGACCGCTCACCCCACTCTCGGGGCGGACGGGCGATTTCCTGAGGAAACAGGGCTATGCCCGCCGGGGTCGGGACCTTGTCGTCTTT
>Ga0081455_10005825_pt1 | contig 13408 bp, 11 predicted proteins | sample TabmetS3T2R1_FD_70207 | JGI IMG/M metagenome (GOLD analysis project Ga0081455, IMG submission 70207) | Tabebuia heterophylla rhizosphere microbial communities from the University of Puerto Rico - S3T2R1 | ecosystem: Host-associated > Plants > Roots > Rhizosphere ... | reverse complement strand
CAGGGGTCGAGCCGGCAGGGGTCGAGCCGGCAGGGGTCGAGCCGGCCGGGGTCGAGCCGGCCGGGGAGGTGCTGGGTGGGGCCGAGCCGGGTGGGGAGGTGGCGGGCGGGTTCTCGTCTGCTGCGCCGCCGACAGCGGACGGGGTGATGGCCGGGGCGGCGCCGGTTGGGCCGTGGGCCGGGGCGCCGGCCGGGGCGGCGGCGGAGGGGCTGTGGGTTGGGGCGCAGGGTGGCGGGGCGGGGTTGGGGTGGCCGCCGCCGGTTGCGGGGACGGATGTTGGTGCGCCGCCGCCGGTTGCGGTCGGCAGTCGGAGCGGCGTACGGCGGGGGATGGTTGCCGGGGTTGCGGCGGTTGCGGTGGCGCTGGGGTCGGTGCTTGCCGTGACGGCGATCCACCGGGACTCGCAGCAGGCGCTGGTGGCCGCGCCGAGCAACAGCCAGCTCGGGGAGACGACGCCGACGTGGCCGCGGTACCGCTGGGGCGACTCGATTCCGGACGGCGCCGGCGACGCGGCCGGGTCGGGCTCGGTGACCACCGCCACGGACGCCCAGGAGGTGGGCGTGGTGGACATCAACACCGTGCTCGACTTCGGCACCGGGAAGGCCGCCGGCACCGGCATAGTGCTGACCGCCGACGGCGAGATCCTGACGAACAACCACGTCGTCGCCGGCGCCACCAACATCTCGGTGACCATTGTCAGCACCGGCAAGACCTACACCGCCCGGGTAGTCGGCACCGACGCCACCGACGATATCGCCGTACTGAAGCTGGTTGGCGCCTCCGGCCTGACCACCGCCAAGCTCGGCACCTCCACGAACGTCCAGGTCGGCGACGCGGTGACCGCGGTCGGCAACGCGGGCGGCGACGGCGGCGACGCGAGCGCGGCCAGCGGCACCGTGACCGCGCTGAACCAGGCGATCACCGCCACCGACGAGAACGGCGGCAACGCCGAGCACCTGACCGGCCTGATCGAGACCAACGCCGACGTGCAGGCCGGCGACTCGGGCGGCCCGCTGTACGCCGCGGACGGCACCGTGATCGGCATCGACACGGCGGCCTCCACCACGGCCCGTACGACACCGACCGCGTACGCGATCCCGATCGCCACCGCGCTGCGGATCGCCGACGCCATCGACTCCGGCGCCGAGAGCAGCACGATCCACCAGGGCTACCCCGCTTTCCTGGGCGTACAGCTCGGCGACTCCAGCACCGTGATCGCCGGTGTGGTGGACGGGTCGGCCGCGGCCAGGGCGGGCCTGGGCGAGGGCGACCAGGTGACCGCGGTGAACGGCAAGGCGGTGGGTACGGCCAGTGCGCTGGCCGCCGCGCTGGACGCGTACCAGCCGGGTGACCGGGTGACGATCGCCTGGACCGACAGCGCCGGGGCGAAGCACACGAGCACGGTCACCCTGACGGAAGGCCCGGTCGAGTGATCTGAGCCCTGGTCACATTAAGCCGAAAAGCAGTTACTCTCCAGTAATGCTCGTCGGGACGGTCGGGGCCGGGAGAGTACATCGCAGGGCGGCCGCGCTGGGGCTGGCAGGGTTGCTGGCCCTCGGCGCGGCGGCGCTGCCGTTACACCACGTTGCGCTGGCCGCGGATCCGAGCCCGCCCACCACCGAACCGGCCCCGACCTCTCCGGCCGAGCCGACGCCGACCCCGACGCCGACTCCCACGCCGACCCCGACCCCGACAGCGACCGCCACACCGGAACCGACCGGTACGCCCGTCCCGGCGCCGACCGGCGGGCCGACCTCACCCCCGCCCGGCCGCCCGACCCCCAGCCCGAGCTCTCCGGCACCCACGGACATGACCAGCCCACCGCTGATCAGCCCCACCGTGAACCCCGCCGACCCGATCGTCGGCTCGCACCCGGCAGCGGTGTCGATGACCTCGATGGACGCCACCGGCTTCGTCTTCACGGGCGCCAAGTTCGTCAACACCCCGGCCGGGCCGCTGAAGGTACTGGTCTTCCACGCCGACCACCTCGTCGCCGACCACTACGCGCTGCGCGCCACCGCGGGGCCGGCCACGGCGCTCAGCGGCGACCTGGACATCGGCGGCGTGGACATCTACGCCACCCGGCTCAGCGGCACCGTCGCCGTCCCGGTCCTGCACATCCCGCCGACCCCGATCACGCTCACCCCCGACCTCGTACCCACCTGGCTGCCGATCGAGATCTCGCTGCCGCTGTTCGCCGGCACCGACCTGACCGTCGGACAGGCATACATCCGGGCCGACAGCGTGCGCGGGACAGGTCTGGGCATCGCGGCCCGCGGGAACGGCTAGAGTCAGGGGCGGCGCGAGAGGGCGCCGCCGGGTCCGCGGACAGGACAGAGTCCACCTCTTCTCCATGCGTGCAGTGCCGATCTGCTGGTGACGATCTCCTTGCCGGCTCGGTCGCGGACCACGGGCCGTTGGGGAGGCGTCGTGGCTGTCCTGCCGTCGAACCCGGATTTCGATCAGTTGCGCCGCCAGGCGCGTGACCTGCTCCGCGCGGCCCAGACCGGGGATGCGGCCGCGCTCGCGCGGATCGGGGCGGTCTCCGACCGGGTGATCCTGGCCGGCGCGCAGCTCGCGGTCGCCCGGGACTACGGCTTCCCGAGCTGGGCGCGGCTGAAGGTCGAGGTGCAGCGGCGGGCCATCCTGGACCGGCGGGACGTCGCCGAGCTGGCCGCGCTGCTCGCCGCCGACCCGGCGCTGGCCGTCGAGGAGCTGACGCACTGGTGCGACCACCCGGGCGGCGCCGCGCCGATCAACTACGTGGCCATGCTGCGGTACGACACGACCGGGCAGGTGTGGCGGGACGTGACCGACACCGCGGCCCTGGCGCGTACGTTGCTGGCGGCCGGCGCGCCGGTCAACGGCCAGCCGGAGGACCTGGAGACGCCGCTGATCACCGCGGCCAGCTACGGGGACGCCGAGGTCGCGGCCGTCCTGATCGAGGCCGGCGCGGACCTGGAACGGCTGTCCGCGCCCACGGCCGGCGGCGTGCCCGAGGCGAGCGCGCTCGCGCACGCCGCGATCTTCGGCCACACCCGCATCGTGGACCTGCTGGTCGCCGCCGGGGCGCGGGTCCGTACGTTCGTCATGGCCGCCGCCGTGGGTGACCTGAGCGGCTGGGACCCGCCCGCCGCGCCGCGGACCGAGCGGCTGCTCGCCCTGATCATGGCCGCCGACCACGAGCGGCTGCCGGTGATCGACCAGCTCGTCGAGGCCGGTACGCCCGTGGACCAGGCCGACCCGACCTGGGGCCGGCACCCGCTGCGGCTGGCCGCCGAGAACGGCCGGCCGGGCAGCGTCCGCCGGCTGCTCGCCCACGGCGCCGACCCGTCCCGGCGGGATCCGGAGGGGCGTACGCCGCTGGACCTGTGCCGCGCCGGGCGGGCGGCGTACCCGGGCAATCCGGGGCACGACGAGGTCGAGGCGATCCTTACGGGCTGACCTGCCCGACCCAGTGCCGCGGCCGGGCGAAGCCCTCCGGCAGCCGGGTCCGCGGATCGCCGCGCGCCGCGGTGACCTGCGCCGGGGTCAGGAACAGGGCGCCGGTGAGGTCGGCGCCGTGTACCCGCACGCCGCGCAGGTCGGCGCCGGTCAGGTCGGCCGCGGTGAGGTCCGCGCCGCGCAGGTCGGCGCCGAGCAGCAGCGCCCCGCGCAGGTTCGCGCCGCGCAGGTCCCGGCGCCGCAGGTCGGCTCCGCCGAGGTCGGCGCCGCGCAGGTCCGGCGCGCCGCGGTGTGCGGCCCGGGCCTGGGCGCTGGCGCGGGTGAGGAGGGCGTTGACCTCGGTCCGGTGGGCGTCGACGTCCAGTCGCAGGAGGGTGTCCGGGTCTGCGCCGGTGAGGCGTTCGGTCCGGGCGTACGCGGCGGTGAGGCTGGCGCGGAGGGCGGGGTCGGTGGCCAGCCGGGTGGCCTGGTCGGCGTACCAGAGGAGTTCGTGGAGTTGGCGCATCACCGCGAACGTGGCGAACATCCGCGCCGCGGTGCCGGGCTGCTCGCGCCAGGACCGGCCACCGTAGGTGACCTGGGCGACCTGCTGCCCGGCGCCGAAGCAGTCGAACACCTCGCAGCCGGCGAACCCGGCCGGGCGCAGCCGGTCGTGGATGGTGCAGCCGAAGTCGCCGCCGAGGTTCGGGCACGCCTGGCCCGCCGGCTTGTCGATCGCGAAGTCGGCGGAGCGGGCGAAGGCGGGCGCCACGCAACACAGCCCGAAGCACCGCCCGCAGTCCGCCCGCAACTCCGCCACGGCTACCTACCCCGCCACCGCGGCGCGGAGCGGGCCCGCCAGGGCCGCGGCCAGTGCGGGGTCGCTCGCCCGCACCTCCGCGACCAGCGCGTCGGTGACGGCCCGCAGCGCCCGGGCCAGCTCGGCGGGGTCCAGGCTGCCGGGCAGCGACTCGCGCAGCGGGCCGGTGATCTGGACCGGCAGCAGGTCAGCGCCCTTGGCATAGTGCGTCGGGTGCCCGAAGCGCAGGGCGGCCAGGGCGAGCAGGTGGTCGCGTACGGCGCTGATCCAGTACTCGGCCTGCCAGGGGTTGCCCCGCCGCAGGTGCGTACGGGCGTGCAGCACGTGGTGCCAGCACAGCCCGGTCAGGTGCGCGGGATCCGGTGCTGGTGGCGGCGGCGCGCCGGTCCCGGGCGTACCGAAGGCGACCTCGAACGGCTGCCCGCCCGCGGGCCCGAACTCCGCCGCCGGAGCGAAGCCGAGGTCGACCTCCAGGGTGTCCGCCAGCAGGAAGGCACGGTACGTCCAGGTGCCGGTGGTGAGGTCGAAGTGGTGCAGCGCGCCGAGCTCGGCGTAGACGTACCCGCTCCAGCCGGCCACCGCGTCCGCGACCGGGACACCGTCGGCGACGCCGAGGAACAGGTCGATGTCCGACCAGCGGTCCGCCGCCCCGCGCGCTGCCGAGCCGGTGACCGCGGCGCCCACGATCGAGGCGTCGCTGCGAGCCCGGTCCAGCAACGCCGTACGGACCGCGTCGCGCCGCTCGACCGTGAACACGCCCCCGACCTTATGCCCGGCGCGTTGGACGGCCCGCTGGGACCGCGCCGTGCGAGCATCGGATCCGCGGGTCGTGGAGGGTGGTCGGGGTGCTCGGGCATACGCATGCGCTGTCCGGCGGCGTGGCGTGGTTGGCCGCGGCGCCGCTGGTCGGTCACTACGCGCCGGGCCTGACAACCCACGGTTACCGGGAGCTGATCGCCGCGGTGATCGTGACCGCGGGCACCGCGCTGTTACCCGACCTGGACCACCCGGGTTCGACCATCGGCCAGGCGCTCGGCCCGCTCACCGCGTGGCTGGCGCGGGTGGTGGCCACCGCGACCGGCGGGCACCGGCACGGTACGCACTCGATCCTGTTCGCCGGTGCGGCCGGCTACGGCGGCTGGGCGCTCGGTTCGGTCGGCACCCGGTGGGCGCTGCCCGCGATCGTCGTCTTCGCCGCCCTGGCCTGCGCGGCCCTCGGCGTCACCGACACCTTCGCCGCGGCCGTCCTGTCCTGCGCCGCGGCCGGGTACGTCCTGGTCGCGGGCGGCGCCACCATCGCCTGGCTCGGCCCGGCGGTGGCCATCGGCTGTGCGGCCCACCTGCTCGGCGACGCCCTCACCGAGCGCGGCGTCCCGCTGCTGTGGCCGCTCATCCCGTGCCGCTTCCGGGTCGGCGCCGTGGACACCGGCAGCCAGGTGGAACGCCTGCTCATCGCCCCCGCCCTGGTCCTGGCCCTGATCGTCCTGGCCACCCACAGCGCCGGCTGGTGGACCATCGCTGGCCTGCGGGCCCTCGCGGGTTGACAACAAACAAACCGGGCCACCCGGTTGGGTGGCCCGGTCATACGTTGTGTGCCTAGTCGGCTACGATCCGCTCAGCACACCAGACCGTGCTACGACGGTGGGGGCAGCCCCGGCTGCGAACCTGGCTGCTCCTGCCCGTCAGGAGAAAAGCGCGGTCAGCACGGTGACGACCAGGTACAGGACCTTGTGAATCTCCATGTCGCGTGCACCCCCTCTCCTGCGTCTCCGCCCGCGTACAGCGGCGCCAGGGCCCCTGCGCGGTCACCTGTTCCGGCGTCTGGCCGGCTCCCGGCGGCAGCCGAATCGCCGAAATAGACCCCGGCAACCAGTCCGACCGTGAGGCACAATGCCGCCAGCTTGACCACGGTTGAAAAAGGACAGATGAGTTTCATGAAGAGCTCCCTTTCGTGGTCCACCGACTCGGGGCCAATTCGGCGGGTATAGCGGGCGACGCTTTGTCGTGCATGACGAGCATCGCCCGCGAAAATGGCCGTGACCAGGCGTTTCCCGGCGCCCAGAAGAAGAGGAAACGGGAAACAGCGGAGTCAGGAAATTCGCCCGACCGGGTGGGTGGGCGCGCGCTTCAGCGGCACCCGGCGGCTCGGCCGCGGGCGCGTGAAGGCGGTGGTTACCGGATCACCCGAGAGGTCAGGGGACCGACCGGCGCAGCGCTTCCATGAGGATCGCGTACGCGCTGCCGGCGTGCGGAACCCGGCCGGAGGTGACCAGCTCCAGCGCCGTACCGAACGGCAGCCAGTGCAGCTCCAGGTCGGCCTCGCCGGGACCGAGGCACAATGTGCCGCCGCTGGTCAGGCCACAGGCGCGGAAGGCGTGCTCAGCGTGGTTGCTGAGCGAGTCGGCGCAGTGCACCGTCCCGATCGCCGCCCAGTCCGCCGCCCGCATCCCGGTCTCCTCCGCCAGCTCCCGGCAGGCCGCCTCGAGCGGGCTGCCGTCGGTCTCGTCAATGCCCCCACCGGGCAGCCGCCACTGCCTGGTGCCGTGGGTGTAGATCCATTGTCTGGTCAGCGCCACCCGGTCCTCGGTGTCCATCGCCAGAACGGTTACCGAACCGCGGGAAACCACGTGTTCGTACACATCCCGCGAGCCATCCGGGCGGGTCACCGAGTCGTGGTGCACGGTGAACCAGGGGGTGGTGTGCAAAACCCTGCTGTCGAGCAGACGCCAACCAGGCTGCTCGTGCGATTCTCCGTTCAGGGTGGCGGCCATATGCACATGGAACCACTACCCGGGCGTCGGAGAACAGTACAATTACGCTGCGGAACCATGGTGGCCACCGGGTAGTAACAGTTCCCCTCATCCGGCCGGCCCTCGGCTGACGGCGGTGCGGTATGGCGTCATTTGGCGAGGAGTTGCGTACGTGGCGTCGCCGGGCCGATCTGAGCCTGTCGAAGCTGTCCGGCCTGACGTTCTACTCCAAGAGCCACCTCAGCAAGATCGAGAACGGCCAGAAGAACGCCACCCCGGAGCTGGCCAGGCGCTGCGATGCCGCGGTGCGTGCGGGCGGTGCGCTGGCCGCGCTGGTGCCGCCGGACGGCGCCGGCCGCCGGGGCCGCATCGCCGTCCCGGGCGTACGCGGCGGTGCCGCCCGGCCCGATCCGCTGCTCGGCGCGCTCGACCCGGCCGCGGCGCTGTCCGCCGGCGTTCCCGGCAGCCTGGCCCTGGCCGGTCCCGAGCTGGCCGGGCTGGAGCTGGCCGGGTTCGGGTCGGCAGGTCCCGGCCGGCTGGCCGAGCCGGGCTGGCTGGCCGGCGACCCGGCGGCGCTGGCCGGCCCGATGGCGGTGCTGTTCGGTGAGCAGCCCGGCACCGGCCTGGCCAGCTGGTCCGACCCGGGCAACATGCCCGCGGCCGCGGCCGCCGCCGCGGCGGACGAGAGCAGCCTGCCCACGCTGATCGAGGCGTTCAGCCAGGTGCGGCTGATGGGTCACCAGTTCAGCCCGCGGCCGGTGCTGGCCTCGGTGCGCGCGCTGGTCGGCTGGGCCAAGGTGCTGGCCGATCACGCGGCAGACCCGGACCTGGGCGTACGCCTCACGCTGCTGGCCGCCCGCTATGCCGAGTACGCGGGCTGGATGGCCCAGGAGTTGGGCGACGACCAGGCCGCGGCGGCGTGGACCCGGCTCGCGGTGTCCTGGGCGGTCCGGGCGGGCGAGGCGGAGCTGTCCTGGTTCGCGCTCATCCGCACCGCGGACATCGCGCTGTACCGGCAGGATGCCACCCGGATGATCGAGGTGGCGCAGCTCGCCCAGGCCGCGGCGCCGGCCGTGGTCGGCAGCGTGGCGGCGCAGCGCGAGGCGCAGGGGTACGCCCTGCTCGGTGACTACGATGCGTGCCTGCGCGCGCTGGACCGGTCCGCGGAGCTGGCCGCCGATCCCGGCCCGGAGCCGGCGCAGATCGTCAACGGGGCACCCGGGACGCCGCCCGGCCGCTGGAGTGGCCCGGTGGTGGTGGGCAGTACGAGCGTCGCCGACCCGCTGGCAATCGCGGCCGGCTGGTCGATGTTCGATCTGGGGCGCCCGGCCGATGCCGCCGAGATCCTCGACCGGGAAGTGCCACGAATTTCACCGATCGCGATCCGTGCGCGTGCCCGGTTTGGGCTGCGGCGGGCTCTCGCGCACGCCGCGTCGGGGAATCTGGAGCATGCCTGCGGCCAGCTGAATCTGCTCATTGGCGACATTGCCCGGGCCGACTCGGCTACGATCAGAGTGGATCTGCGCCGGGTGGTGCAGGAACTGTCCCGTTGGCGAAACCACCCCGACGTCGCCGATCTGGTGCCCCGGCTTGCCGCCGTTCTGCGTGCCCCCTACGGCCGGGTGTGAATTTCCTAGAGAATGCCTGCGCGGGCTGACAGAGTTGGGCCAAAATAAGGACTTCGCAGAACCGTTCAAGTCTGGCGGGTAGCGCTATCGGGCGAGATCCCCGCGTGGCACTCCCGGTGGCCGTTACACTCAGCAACGCGCGAAGCCTCAGTACCGATTCGGAGTCCACGAATGGTCGCACATCCGGCCGAGATAGCCGCGGAATTGAAAACTCTCCGTAAGGGACGGGGTGTGGATGTCCCCCAGATCGGTGAACGTGCCGGTCCGGCGCTCCGCGAGGTCTGCGGGATCAACGCCGAGGACGGCGCCGGGGAGATACGGCGCAAACTCACCGCCGGTTTGGAGAGGTTCGCTGCCCAACTACCTGACGATCTGCGGCTGGCCGTGCTGGCCGCGCTGGCAATCACCCAGGAAGCCCGATTGCCGTTCTACCAGGATCGGATCAGGTGGGTTGCCCGCCAGTTGGAGCGCGATGAGCGTACGGCCCGGCGCCGCGTCGATACCGGCATCATGCGATTGGCGGAGTTCGCCGCGGCGACGAACGGGGACCCTGGCCGTCCGGAATTCGAGCAAACGCAACCGGGCTGGCGAGTCGAAGACCTCCGCTCGATCGTGCTGCCGCACGCCGACCGTCCCGAGGCCATCGACATCCGCCGGATTGTGGTCGAAGCCGAATACCTGGACATGCTCGATCTCGCTTTTACGATGCCCGGCGGCAGCGTCGCCCAGCGGAGCCCCGAAGAGGTCGGCATCGACGTGCTGCAGGGCGGGACGCTGCTGCCCGCGAGCTGGCAGTCCAGCGACCGGGTCGGCTTCCAGCTCCAGCTGCCGCGCCGGCTGCACCGCAACGACACGCACCAGTACACACTGCGCTACCGGGTGCCGGCGGGACAGATGCGCCCCCACTACGTGTACGTGTCGAAGATCGCCTGCGAGCACTTCGACCTGCGGGTGCGCTTCGACCGGGACCGGCCGCCGAAGCAGGTACGGAAGGTGGAGGCCGCCTTCCAGCGCGACGTCGACGACCCGATGTACCGCGGGCCGAGCGTGGAGCTGGACGCCGCCGGCGACGTGCACGCCGAGTTCTGGCGGCTCACCCCCGGCCTGGCGTACGGGCTGCGCTGGCAGGACTGACCTCGAAATCCGGGCGGCACCCCGGCTATTCATGGACAGTAAACGTCCAGTAACTGGCGGGATGTAGCCGTGGGACCGTGCGCGGAAGCACACTCGCTGGGCAAGGTAGGGGCACGGGGGACGGGTGGCGAGCCAGGCGCAGCGGGAGCAGGCCCGGTGATTCGGGGCTGACAACGGGCCGACCGGCCACGGCGGTTCGCCACCCACACCCGCCCCGGGCCCGCGACCCTGGAGTTCGCCTCCCGGTCATAGCCCGTACGGCTTACGCCCCTTCCGGAGTGCACTGATCTCTGGCTGGGATTGCCGCAACCACGTGGCGTCCCAACCAGGAGGACATCGTGCCCACCCGACGTACCGCGCTGGCCGGCATCGCCGCCACCGCGCTGGCCGTACCGTTCGCCGGGGCGACCCCCGCGCTGGCCGCGCCGAGCACGCCGGCACCGGCGAACCGCAACCGCCCGCGCTGGCCGCTGGTCATCGGCCACCGCGGCGCCGCCGGCTACCGCCCGGAGCACACCCTGGCCTCGTACGAGCTGGCCGCGCGGATGGGCGCCGACTTCATGGAGCCGGACCTGGTGATCACCCGGGACGGGGTGCTGGTCTGCCGGCACGAACCGGAGATCGGCGGGACGACCGATGTGGCGCAGCACCCGGAGTTCGCCGGCCGGCGGGTCACCAAGGTGCTGGACGGGACGGCGGTCACCGGCTGGTTCACCGAGGACTTCACGCTGGCCGAGCTGAAGACGCTGCGCGCGGTCGAGCGGCTGCCGGACGTACGCCAGCACAACCGCCTGTACGACCGGCGGTACGAGGTGCCGACCTTCCAGGAGATGCTGGACCTGCGCCGCCGGCTGTCGGCCGAGCTGGACCGGGAGATCGGCGTCTACCCCGAGACCAAGCACCCCACCTACTTCCAGGCCGCGGGCCTCCCGCTGGAGCGCCGGCTGCTGGACACCCTGCGCCGCAACGGTCTCAACCACGCCGCGGCGCCGGTGTTCGTGCAGTCCTTCGAGGTGGCCAACCTGGGCAGGCTGCGCGAGCTGGGCCTGCGTACCGCCGCGGTGCAGTTGCTGTCCGCCTCCGGCGCGCCGTTCGACACGGTGGCGCGGGGGAGCGGGCCGACGTACGCGGACCTGTCCACGCCGGCGGGGCTGCGCGGGATCGCCCGCTACGCCCAGGGGATCGGCCCGGACAAGGCGCAGGTGATCCCGCGGCTGGCCGACGGCACCCTCGGTACGCCCACCGCGCTGGTCGCCGACGCGCACCGCGCCGGCCTGGTGGTGCACCCGTACACCTTCCGCGCCGAGAACACCTTCCTGCCGGTGAACCTGCGGGTCGGCACGGTCCCGACCGACTACGGGCTGGCCATCGACGAGCAGGTCACCTTCCTGCGGGTCGGCCTGGACGGCCTGTTCACCGACAACGCTGATGTCGGCGTGGTGGCGCGGGAGGAGTTCCTGACCACCGCGGGCCGGCACACGCTGAGCCGGCCCGCGGCGTGAGGAGCTACAACGCCTGGTAGACCGCGTCGATGACGGCCATCTTGCGCGGGTCGTCCAGGATGTACGCGCCCATCAGGTTCATCGCGTAGCCGATGCTGAGGTCGGCCTCGGGGTCGGCCAGCCCGAACGAGCCGCCGAACCCGTCGTGGCCCATGGCGCGCTCGTTCGGGCCGTAGTGTCCGTCGGCGCCGCTGAGCAGGACGCCGAGGCCGGTCTCGGTCTCCCGCCCGCCGATGCCGAAGCCGAGGACCACATCGACGGCCGGGCCCTGGCCCTCGCGCACCCGCTCGACCTGCGCCGCGGACAGGTACTCGCGGCCGTCCACGGTCCCGCGCCCGGCCAGTACGCCGTACAGCGCGGCGATCCCGCGCGCGGTGGCGTGCCCGTTCGCGGCCGGGATCTCGGCGCGCCGCCAGGCCGGCTCGTTCGCGGCGGCGCCGGTCAGCGCCGGGTTGCCGAGCGTGGCCAGCACCACCGGCGGTAACTGGGTGTACAGCGCAGCCCGCGCCTCGGCATCCGGCGACGGCGGCTGCACCAGCGTGGCGACCCGGTGGTGCTCGCTGTCCGGCAGCCCGATGTGGAAGTCGACGCCGAGCGGCCCGGCGAACTCCGCCCGCAGGAACTCGCCCACACTGCTGCCGCTGACCCGCCGGATCACCTCGCCGACCAGCCAGCCGTAGGTCAGCGCGTGGTAGCCGCACGCGGTGCCCGGCTCCCACCACGGCTCGGTGCCGGCCAGCCGCTCGGCCATCAGCTTCCAGTCGTACAGGTCGTCGGGCTGTACGGGCTCGCGCAGCGCGGGCAGCCCGGCGCGGTGCGAGAGGAGGTAGTGCACCGGCAGGTCGTGCTTGCCGTGCGCGGCGAACTCCGGCCAGTACCGGGCGACCGGCGCGTCCAGGTCCAGCTCGCCGCGGTCGGCGAGCAGGTGGGCCAGCATCGCCACCGGCGTCTTGGTGGTGGACCAGACGTTGACCAGAGTGTCGGCCACCCACGGCGCCGTACGGTCCTGGTCGGTGTGGCCGCCCCAGATGTCGACCACCATCCGGCCGCCCACCCGCACCGCGATCGCGGCACCGATCTCGGCGCCGTCGGCGACCGTCCGCGCCAGCAGATCGCGCACGCCGGTGAACGCCGGATCGCAGGAACCTTCGACTGTGCTCACGCCGCTGCTCCTCTCGCCCGGTGGCCTGAGCATAGCGTCTCATATATTGGGAATCGGTTCCCAAATATCAGGACGGATTGCTAGCGTCCGGGCCATGTACACGCATGGGCACCACGAGTCGGTGCTGCGCTCGCACCGGTGGCGTACGGCGGAGAACTCGGCGGCGTACCTGCTGCCGTACCTGGCGCCCGGGATGTCGTTGCTGGACGTGGGCTGCGGGCCGGGCACGCTGACCGCCGACCTGGCCCGCCGGGTCGCGCCGGGGCCGGTGACCGCGGTGGAGCACACCGCGGACGCGCTGGACCTGGCCCGGGCCGAGATCGCCGCGCAGGGCGTCAGCGGGGTCCGGTTCGTCACCGCCGACGCGCACGCGCTCGACCTCGCCGACGGCAGCTTCGATGTGGTGCACGCCCACCAGGTACTCCAGCACCTCGCCGATCCCGTACAGGCACTGAAGGAGATGCGGCGGGTGTGCCGGCCGGGCGGCATCCTCGCGGTACGCGACAGCGACTACGCCGGCTTCGTCTGGTACCCGCGGCTGCCGGAGCTGGACGAATGGCTGACCCTGTACGGCGCGATGGCGCGGGCCAACCGCGGCGAGCCGGATGCCGGGCGGCGGCTGCTGTCCTGGGCGCGGCAGGCCGGATTCACCGACGTGACGGCCACCTCGAGTACGTGGTGCTTCGCCACCGGGGAGGACCGGTCCTGGTGGGGTGGCATGTGGGCCGACCGCGTACTGCACTCCGCCCTGGCCCGGCAGGCGCTCGCATCCGGTGTGGAGCAGCGCACGCTGGACCGCATCTCGGCCGGTTGGCGGGCCTGGGCGCAGGCGCCGGACGGCTGGATCTCGCTGCTCCACGGTGAGTTGATCGCCCGGGTCTGACGCCAACCAGGCTGCAACTGAGCGTGACCCGGGGCGTCACCGGGGGTCTCCGACAGTTCTTGCATCGCAGGGAAACTGAAGGGGACACCGATGAAGCGCTCGATCG
>Ga0081455_10005824_pt1 | contig 13411 bp, 4 predicted proteins | sample TabmetS3T2R1_FD_70207 | JGI IMG/M metagenome (GOLD analysis project Ga0081455, IMG submission 70207) | Tabebuia heterophylla rhizosphere microbial communities from the University of Puerto Rico - S3T2R1 | ecosystem: Host-associated > Plants > Roots > Rhizosphere ... | reverse complement strand
GTATCGAACCTCGATTACAGCGATTACCTCGGGAGGATTGCGCTGGGACGCATTGTCAGCGGTCGCGTCGCCGTCGGCGATTCAATTGTCTGCATTCACCGCGATGGCCGCCGCGAGCGAGCTACTGTCACCGCCCTTTTTACACACGAGGGCTTAGAGCAGGTCGAAATTAAACACGCGACCGCGGGAAACATCGTTGGACTGACAGGCATCGAGGATGTTTACATCGGCGAAACGTTGACCGATCGCGAGGAGACCGCGCCGCTCCAATTCGTCGATATCGATCCACCAACAATCCGCATGCGTATTCTCGTCAACGATTCGCCATTTGCAGGGCGCGACGGAAAATTTGTGACTGCGCGACATCTTCGAGAGCGCCTGGTTCGTGAAACGCGCGGAAACGTTTCGCTTCAGATCAATGACACCGAAACTGCGGGCGCGTTTGAGATCAATGCGCGTGGCGAAATGCAAATCGCTATCCTGGTGGAACAGATGCGTCGCGAGGGCTATGAGTTAATGGTCTCGCGACCCGAAGTAATTTTTTCCCGGGCTGAGGATGGCAGCTTGCTCGAGCCGCTTGAAAATCTGTACGTCGATTTGCCGAATGAAAATCTCGGCGACCTGTTGCAATCCATCGCTAATCGCAAAGGCGAGATCCTCGGCATGGAACATCATGCATCGCGCGTAGCAATCGAAGCGGTCATTCCGACGCGCGGCTTGATCGGATTCGAGACCGATCTGGTCAATCTGACTCGCGGGGAAGGATTGATAAGTCACCTTTTTCGTGAATACGCGCCGTTCAAAGGTGAAATCGGAGGACGTGGACGCGGTGTGATGGTGTCGATGGAATCGGGAGTCAGCACTGCTTACGCACTTAACAGCATTCAGGAGCGCGGCCGGCTTTTCATTGGACCGCAGGAGGACGTTTACGAAGGGATGATCGTAGGTGAAAACGCGCGCCTGGAGGATTTACCAGTCAATCCGTGCAGGGAAAAACATCTCACGAACATGCGAAGCCAGGGCGAAGGCAAAGGGATTCAGCTTGAGGCGCCGCTCCGCATGAGCTTGGAGCGTGCGATCGAATACATCGACGCAGATGAATACGTCGAGGCGACGCCAAAATCGCTTCGTTTGCGCAAACGCATTCTGGATGCGACCGCGCGGAAACGCGCTGCCGCTGCTGCCGCGTAATCTACCAGCCGGCAAATACCGATTTATTCAACGGTGATCGTTTCTTCGGCGGTGCCGACACGACTCACGGCCCGCACACGCCACTCACCGGGTGCAAGCTGCCAGAAGAATCTGCTGCTACGCTGAGGTAAGATTCGCTCATTGTTAACGAACCACTCTATATCGCCAGCAGCCGCGGCCGTAAGTTCGACCATTTGTTGTGACGGCGGCAGGACGGGATCGATCTCGTAACGGGCGTTTGGCGGCGGGTTGGTGATACGAAAATCCGACCGAACATGCGCGCCGATCGTGTTGTCGCGACCCGCGCACCACCGGCTGTATGCGTCAGGCAAAAGCAATTTTCCGTCGCTCGCAAAATAATCTGCCGAGTCTTCGCGCGGCTCTGTTCCCGCCAAAAATAGTTCGCTTAGTGTTGCCGGACTGAAACGGGACGGAAGCAATCCTGTCGCCCTGCAAACTTCGCGGCGCACCAGTCTTTCATTCTCCATCGGTGGGTCGAGCGGATGATCGCGCCGCAAAAGTTCTTGCATCACCGCCGCCCAAAGCGGCGTCGCCGCACGCACAGCGAACATATCGCGCATGGGGCGTCCATCGAAATTTCCCGCCCACACTGCGACCGTGTGTTCTTTGTCGAACCCAACAGTCCATGTGTCGCGGAAGCCGCTGCTGGTCCCGGTTTTTGCGGCTATGCGTTGCTCGAAGGCCAGCGGCGATCGCGGCCCAAAACTTTTCTGTCTCGCATCGTTGTCGCACAAAACATCGGTGATGATTGCCGTAGCTTCTCTCGATGCAATCCGCGTCAGCGGCTGATGTTCTGCCATCAAAAATTTTGCGCGCATTGCGGTCCCGCCTCGAGCCAGTCCCGCGTACGCGGCAGCGAGATCAACAAGTCGTGTTTCAGCATTTCCCAAAACGAAACCGGCGCCGTACGCCGCCAGGCCCTGTGGAAAATCGAAGCCCCATTTTTGGAGCTGATAAAATGCAGGGCGCGCCCCGAGTTGGCTCAGCGCGAACACCGCGGGAACGTTAAGGGAACAGCCAAGCGCCTCGCGCAAGCGCACCGGTCCAAGGTAATGATGGTTGTAATTCTGCGGGTCGTAATCGGCGTATTCATCGCGAATTGCGTCTGGTGTATCCGGCAACAAACTCGAAGCGGTGAGCAGCCTCTTATCGATCGCGTCGAGATAAACAAAAGGCTTGAGCGTGGATCCACAACTGCGCGGCTGTGTAGCACCGTTGACCTGGGACACCGCGTAATTCTCCGACCCAACCATGGCGCGAACTGCGCCGGTCGCGTTTTCGATCACCACCACTGCAGCCTGTGAAATATCGTGGCGATTCAACGCCGATAGATGCGAGCGAACCAAACGTTCGATGGTTGTCTGCAAATCGAGCTCGACAGTGGTCGTCACTGTACCGCGCAATCCAGGTGTTCGGGCCATTACCGTGTCGACAAAGTGCGGCGCAAGACGCGATGGGTCGGCGCGTGCGATTTGCGGTGGCTGTGCAAGCAACGATTGCTGATCACGCGTGATGATTCCCAACTCAACAAGACGTTCGAGCGAACGATTATATTTCCGGTTTGCTTGTTCGGGATATCGCCACGGATTGAATCGCGTCGGCGCCTGGGGCAAACCGGCGAGGAAAATCGCTTCGCTCAATGTAAGATCGCGCGCCGGTTTGTTGAAGTATGCGCGAGCGGCGGCTTCGGGGCCGACGCGTCGGTTGCCGTAGCTGCTGCGATTCAAATATTCGGTGAGAATTCGTTCCTTACTCCACCGATGCTCGAGCTTCCATGCGATGATCGCTTCGTAGAGTTTTTTGCTCCAACTGCGTCGTTGACGGCCGGTCGCTAATTTCACCAGCTGCTGCGTAATTGTCGATGCGCCGGAAAGAAGATGACGCGATCGCAAATTACGTGTGCTCGCCGCAGCTACTGCACGCCAATCGATGCCGCAATGCTTGTAAAACCGTCGATCTTCCAGAGCAACAGTAACACGCGGCAGCCACGGACCCATTTTCTCGAGGGTGACCGGGAATTGAGTGCGCGCTTCAGGCGAGGCGAGCTCTGCAATTTCGCGACCGCGACAATCAAGAAGCGTCAACGTTCCCGGTGGCGGGGTTTGTAGCTGACTGGGAATTGGCAACCACCAAACGATCAAGATCACCGTTGTTAGGGCGGTGACTGAACCAATCACAAGCATGCACAGAGGCTTGGATAGCACACGCATGACGCGTGCTCTACCCGAGACAAAGCCCCGCATCACTCGGCAGAGATGACGCATAAACTTGAAGGAGACAGCCCCGAGAAACGGCTGTCGTACATCGGGGCCACTTGTGTAGCGGGCCAACGGAACGCTCCCGCAGCAGTGGCGCGCGCCAGGACCGAATAAGTACCTGAGCCCGGATCGACTGTGTCAAAATAAAGGAGTGCTGCGCGATCGCGCATCTCAGAGTACGATAGTCCGAGCACCCGATCCTGCGGATCCGGCGGCGGAAGCTGGAAGAATTTCGCGACCAGCGCGAGATTCGGATTCACTACTTCCAGACCGGCCGGCAAAGCGTCTTCGAGCGCAACGAAATTCTGAAGCTTGCGCGTGTTTAACCGGTAGGTAATGAGCAATTGATCCCCCAGCTTAAACGGAGCTTCTGAGGTGCCGACCCGGTTGGCGTCGGTCAAATTTTTGACCACGCGTTCGATCCGAAATCCGCGATCGACTCGGTCGGTATCGACTTCGTTGGTCGAATATTCGGCCTGCAGCAAAAATGTGAGCGCGCCTTGGTTGAGCCCCTTAATCGCCAAATCGCTGTCGAGTTTGTGGTCAATCCACGCGATCGCCCGACTGTTCTTTGAAAACACGCCGGGTGGCTGGATCCCGTTTGCCAACGACGGTGCCGGTTCCGTGCCGAGCATCGATTTGAACGCAAGCAGGAGCCAGAGATTTTCCTGCGTCGAAAGCGAACCCGCGGCGTCCATCAACTTTGCCATGCGGTCACGCGCCTGTTGTTTTCTCTGCTTCGTCCAGAATGGCGGCGAGATCACATTAAACGCGTACGCGCGCATCGCCTCGGCGCGAGTCACCGATGTAAACGTGGCTGGATTAAACGCGCGCTCTTTGATCGGCGTATCGATTTCGCGCAGCAGTTGCTGCTGCTCGTGCGGCATGATGTTTTGCTGCTGCAGCGCAATTGCGAGCACCGCCCTTTCTTCGTCGCCACCCTCGTTGCGATGAAGATAGAGATCCTGAGATTCATTTCGAAAATCGTCGTGACTCTCCGATTGCGTGAGCACAAACAGGGCAAAGCATTTTTCAAATCGAGACGCAGGAATCTGTCCTTTCAGAATTTTGGTTACCGCGCCGGTGAGTTTCTCTTGCAAATCAGAAGGCGCTTCAAAATCTGCCTTGACTGATTCATTCACCGACCACAAGGCCTGGCAGCTAACGAAACCATTGCCGGTGGCGCCACCCGGCCAGTACGGAAGCATTCCATCGCTCAGTACTGAATCGGCATATTGCTTCATCCCGCGTTCCAACGTGGCGCGATATTCGACATCGCGTTGCTGCAAGTCGGGCAGATACTCCAGCAGATTGGCCAACAAACTGTAGCCCAGCAGTTTTGTCGAAATCTGTTCGAAGCATCCGTGCGGATATTGAAGGATCACTGGCAATCCCATGATTTCGGGTAGCCAGGGCGAGGTCGAAACCGTGGTGGTGAATTGACCGCGGCCACGCTTCCATGGCTCGGGCATTACACCACGCGGCTTAAACTGCGGACCTTTGAACGAACCCGCCACGCTTTCTTTGCGAACAATCGTCGGCGGTTGCACAGGAAGCGTGATCTCCACCGCGTCCCACATCTTGCTGTTGGATTTGGAGACCGCTTCGAAGCGAATTTTTGCTGGCGCGAGATTGACGTCTGCGACTTTCGCCTTGAAACGAAACACCGTAGGCGCGTCGCGATGAGCGGACAGCACGGCACTATCCTCCCCGAGTAATTTCAAGTTTGCATCCGTCACGCAACGCATTGTGATCTCGTCGTTCTCGGTAAAATTTTCCCTGGCAACAGCGCGCAGCTCTACTTCATCGCCGTCGCGCAAAAAACGCGGTAACGCCGGATCGATGAGGAGCGGTTTCGATACTTTTACCGTTTGCGTCGCGTCACCGCCAAACTGGTTCGCCTTTGTCTGACCCACGGCGACGAGGCGATACGTGGTCAGGTTATCCGGCGCGGTGAATTCAAAAGTTACCTTACCGTTGGTGCCGGTCTTCAAACTTCCCTGCCAATACGCCAGTGTGCGAAATTCTTTACGGACATTTTTGTTGTTTGAAATGCCTTCTTCTTCGCCGCCACCACCGATAATGAATCCTTTTTGTGTCAGACTGAGCTTCGCTAAATCGTCGATGTAACCGCGAAGCGCTTCGTAAGTGCGTACGGAGAAAGGATTCCTTGGATAAAACCTGGCGCCGATCGCCGGCAGCTTCCAGTCTCCGAGCGTGAGCACTGCGTCGTCAACCGCGAAGACCAGAAGATCGACGTCGGGAACCGGTTTATCTTCCGAAGTTACGCTAACCTCGCCGCGCACGGTTTCGCCCGGCTTCGCTGTCGCGCTTGCAAGATGTGGCTCGATTTTTAGATCGCGGTCCGGCCGGCGGACTTCGATATCGCTATACGAGAAGCGTTCTCGCGGCAGCTCTTTGTCGCCGCCTGGTTTGACGAGATAAATCGAGACCGTCGCATTCGGCGCGTAGTCCTTTTTGATCGGCACTTCGATTCGGCCAGCGTTGCCGCTTACTGGAACAAGCAGCGTGTCGAGTATTTCATCTGTCTCCACCGAAACCCAGGCGACGCCGCCAAATGGCGCTTGTATCGTAAACGCGGCCTTATCGCCCGGCAGAAACGGCTCGGCGCGGTGCTCGATCTTGAACGTGGTGTCGTTGATAACCGGAAGCTCGGCCGGCTTTTCGCCTGTCACCGTCGTTTCATCGCTCACGAGCGGCGTTTTGATTTTCGGTGCGCTGACGGCAACGATGTATCGACCTGTCTCGGTAGTCGGAAAAACCAGGTCGGCCGGCGTTTTCGATTCCTGCGACGCGACTTTCGCAAATTCGTCCGTGTTGCGATAGCGATAAACGAAAGGCGCAATCTGTTCCTTAACCGTTTTCGTGGTGACATGGAACAGATCGGCTTGGACAATTACGCCGCTGACTTTTTGATCCTGCGGATCGAGAGCGTCGATCTCGACTTTCACGCCGGCGGGCTCAGTAACCTGTTCATTGGCGCGAACACCGAGGCGCGTTTCAGACGGGAACAGTGTCCCCATCTCACCTCCCGCAAGGGTTTGGCCGTCGACTGAAGTGACGTCCACGCGCCAGATCACGGTTGTCCGGCCAACTGCGGGATTGTCTTTGAATGGCGATTCGCACATGAGCGTCGCCATGCCGTGCGCATCGAGTTTCGTGTCGCCTTCAACTGTTTTCATCTCCTCGCTATCGGGATCAAGGTACGGTCCCATCTTGGGATAGGGATTAAAACGCTTTCGATAAGAGCCTTCCTCCTCGGAGCCATATTCAGCCGAGGCCGTCCAAGTGGCTTTCCAATGGACGCGCGCGCCGACGTTTGGCGCGCCGTGGAAATACACGGAGGAGACCTGAGCATGCGCGGTTGTACCGACTTCCGGACTGGTTGCTTCCACAACGACCGAAAACAGAGGTACGCGATATTCCTGAACACTGATCGTGTTGACGCCCTCGTAATCGCGGCCGGCGACACTGCAGCGAATTTCGTAGCTGCCAAGCTTTGCTTTCTCCGGGATATTCCATTCAGCTTCCCACCCCCCGTAGGGCGAAACCGTCGCATTACCGTCGGCGATTATCCTGCTCCCATAGGCTTCAGTTACGCTCCAGCGCACGTCGGCCCCGTCTGGAATGGTGAGCGCCGCGTTGCTCACATCGCGCACCAACCCTTTCATCTTCACGGTTTGCCCCGGACGATACAGATTGCGGTCGGTGACGATCTCTGCGTGCGGTTTTCTGTCCGGTCGACTGTAGTCGCTCCCGGATGGATATGACGTGCCCTCGACAAATTGGAGAGCTGGTCCGGTTGCAGTGTCCGCGATGAACAGATGTGCGTTCTGAACCTTGGGATCACGAGCCTTCGGCAAGATTGAATCCTTCGGGAATTGCGCGATGCCGTTCTTGTCGGTCGCGGCTCGAGCGAGCTCGATGTTTTCTTCGGTGACGGCGCGCACCGTTACGCCAGCGGCGGCACTCACATCGGACATTTTCGCCAGCCGTACGATAACTGTTGTTGGCGTTCGTTTCTGCGTTAGCAGATAATCGTTGACGCAAATGATCGATCGATTTCCGACGATTCGGCCATCGGGTAAGGTCGCGCTCGCTTCGAAAAGATACGCGCCCGCGAATCCTTCGTTTGTCGGCGGCGTGCAATGGACGTCGCGTCGGGTTTCGACATCACCGCTCGTGGCATCGAATGCGCCACTGGCCGATACCGGCAATTGAAATGCGTCGACAAGCAATTCAGTTTGGACCTGCTTCGAAAAACCAGTGCGCGGATCGATTACCACCTTACCGGTGATGGGATCGGTGGTGTCCTTTTCAAATTCCCGGACGCGTGCGGCGACCGCGGATAATTTTTCCGAGGGAATGCGCGCCAGTTTCCATGTCACCTGCGGCGTGTTGACCTGTAGAAACGCAAAGCGTAACTCCTGGCGTGCTCGCGCGAACACTTGGGAGGATGGAAAGACAAGGCACGATTCCTTCGGGTGAAACGTTGCGCCCCAGCGCGATTCAGTGGCCAGCCCGTACCCGCGGTCGCCCTTGATTTCGGGTGAAATTGTAACCTTATAGCGCTGCGTAGTATTGAACTCGCCGGTGATTTCGACTTCGCTGCCGCTCGCGAGAAGTTTCATTTTCGGTACCGCAGGCTCGACACGGATTCGTTCCGGAGTCGCTTCAATCGGATCGATGTCGTCGTTGAACTTGATGCGAATCGAAGGATCCTCGAGGGCATGATTGAATGCGCCGACCCATTCGACCTTTAGCGGCTCGGTCTTCCCCAACGGGATCACTTTCAAATACCGAAGCGGACGCCGGCTTTTCGCATCGAGCAAACCATTCACGATGAGATCGAAGGTGCGACCAACGGGAAGCGGTTGCCGGGGCGTTACCCTGAATCCTGTTCCTTCGGGCGGCCCTACGTTCTTCTCATCGGTGGCTTGAATGACCTCGACGGGAAAACGCTCGTGTGAATCGCGATCTTGAAAATAGATGTGCTCCGCGGCTTCGGCGAGTAGAACTGTGTAAGCGGACTCAAGGTAAATTTGCGGACGCGCGGACAACTCTTCGCGCTCCCCGAAATCGCTGCTGATCGAAAACTTTGGCGTCGTAAATTCGGCGCTCCAGTTTTTCACAACGAATGGTTTCCCCTTCGCGTCTTTCAAGCCGGGAGCGAGGGTCAGTCGATGATGTGCCCCGGCGACGACTCCGGTGACGGTCAAAACGCCCTCTGTCTGACTTTTCCAAAAGAATGTGCCGTCAAGCTTCGGTTGGCTAACAAACGGCGGACGCTGATCGCCGACATCGATGAGATCGGGGGACACCATCGCCACCGGAAAGGTGATCGTGATCTGACTCGCTTCCGCGATTTCGCCACTGGAGGGATCGATCACGATCCCGCCGGCGTCGGGCTTGGCATTTGAAGTCTCTTCCGTTTGCTCCTCGTCCTGCGCCAACGCGGTTACAGAGAGACCTATGGCGACAATGAAGATGAAACGGCGAAACAACGCGAAACGGGGACCCCGCCGATTCGCCGACTCGCCGATTCGCCGATTCAATTTCCTCACCTTTGCGGCGCCAGTTCTCGAATCCGGCGAAGATCGGAGTCGGCCTCACTTGTCTTTCCGATGCGGCGTTCGCATTGCTCGCGCTCGGCCAATGCAATGAGCGACTCCTCAATTTGAAGGGAACGAGTTTGCGATTCAATCGCAGCAGTGAAATTGGCACGCTGTCTTTCAAGGACACCTCGGAAGAACCATTTTTCCGGATTCTTCGGATCCAACTCTGTGGCGATACGGGCCTGCTCGAGCGCCTCTTTTTGCTGACCCAAGCCGTCGAGGTCACGGGCAGCCTCGAAGTGCGCGTCAGCCGACTTATCTTTGACCGCCAGTGCAGCGCGCGCGTCAGCCAGGGCCAGAGTGAATTGACGGAGCTCTCTCAAAATTTTCGCTCGTTCGACCAACGCGTCATCATCCTTTGGATTAGCCAGGAGCCGTTTATCCAACGCCCCGAGTTCGAGCAGGGTCTGCTCGTTAACGTGCTTGTCCTCTCCGCGGCGGAGATCTTTGCCCACCTCCAACTTTGCAGCGTCGTCCACGCGATCCACGTCCAGCAATGCCTCGGCCGTCTGGATGCGCGCGCGCATCGACGCAGGTTGAAGCTTCAATGCGTTTTCTGCGTCATCTAGAGCCAGCAATGGTCGGCCGGCCAGCGTGAAAAGGCGCGCTCGCTCGAGCAACAGGCCACCATCGCTTGGCGATTTCGCAATCTGCGCGTCGAGCGCTTTGATTCGCGGCAAGAATCCTTGCAACCGTTCGAACTGCGGCAGCCACTCCTTCACTTCCGAGTCTGTAGCGTCCATTTTGTTCGCTTTCGCCATGTCGGCGTAGGCCGCGTCCCATTGGCGCAGACGAAGGAAAGCGATTGCGCGCGCGACACGGCGCGCGGCCGAGTCCTGGGCGGCGATTGCTTTAGTCCGATAGGCCGCGTGATCTTCCCAGCGCGCCTGTGCCGCACACAAATTCGCTAGATTATCGTACTCACTCGCGGCGTCTGCCTGCCGCGGTTTCGACGCGAGGTAAGCGAGCCAATGTCGCTCGGCGCATTGATAATCCTTGCGCTTAAAGCACAGGGCACCTTGAAAATCTTCAATCCCTGCCGGTGCCTTGGGGACTGCCTTTTTCCATGCCGCGAGCGTCTGCTCGAGACGATCCCAGTCTTCGGTTTCCAGTTCGGTTTGCGCGAGTGTATCCCAGACGTTGGAATCGTTTGGAGCGATGGCAAGAATTCGCCTGCTCAATTCGATAATCGCGGGTTTGTCCGCAGCGTCTTTGGCTGCTTGCAACTGGGTGCGCAATTGCGAAACGTCCTGGCCCGCACCGAATCCCGTGATCACGGGGCTGATGTACAATGCAACGAGGAAGATAAATGGAATGGGGCGGAGCAAGGGGACGCCATTATGAACCTCGACGATTGCAGTTTGCAATTGCTTTTCCTAAGAGATTCTCTTAGCCGGCAGGCCGCATCATCCCGACGCGCCGCTTGATCGGATTCGAGTCCGATCTGGTCAACCTGACTCGCGGGAAGGGATTAATGGCAATGGAATGATTAATTGTCTGTCTTAATCTCGGGCTGCGTCGCCAGGACACAGCGAAATCCGTAAATTACGTCGCGATCATTGCGATCGATCACGTTTCGATACGACGATTGCATCTCCAGCCGATTGGTCGTCGCCCAGGAACCGCCGCGCAGCACGCCCCAATCGCGGCCAGTTACAACGCTATCGCCCTTATAAGTGTCACCGCACCATTCCCAGACATTTCCGCCAAGATCGTGCAAGCCTAACGAATTCGGTTTGAAACTTCCTACTGGCATCGTCGCGCCGCGACGCTTTCCTGAGGCTACAAAATAATTTCCTCCGTCGTTGGGCGGCGGCCATTGTTTTCCCCAGGGAAACTCGTTCTTAATTTTACCGTCGCGGGCCTCCGGTGTTGCGCCACTCTCGTTCACCAAGCCCACTGCCACGCTCCACTCGAGATCAGTCGGGAGGCGGTAAACTTGTTGATCTTCAATCAAATTCTCGCCACGCTCCTTATCGGTCAGCCATTTGCAAAACGCCACCGCGTCGAACCAGTTCACTTTCACCACCGGTTGGGTTGCCGTCTGCGGAAAATCAGCCGGCTCATAGTGCCGTCCAGTTGCGCGGCAAAAAGCTTGGTAGTCTTGCACGCGCGTTTCCCATACCGACATGTAAATGTCGCGGAGCGGAACGAATTTCATCCCTAGCGAATTCGTAAACGGCAGACCCGAGGCGGGACCGGCGTTCTTTTCCAAACGCGCCGCCAAAAACGTCTGCTGTTGCGGCTCGACTTTGCCGCTAACGGAAGTCGCCTTGTAACCAGCGAGCCGCAGTTCGTAACCTGCATCGCCCGGCTTTACTTCTTCGACTACCAGCGGCGTCTGCCCGAGCTCTTTCCCGTTCGCTATGACAGTCGCGCCTGCCGGCGCGCTCGTGATCTTGACGCTGCCGTTGGCAAAAACAAAGTGGGCCGTGTTTTCGCGCTGAGCGCCAACATCAATTTTTTGCAGTTCGTCAGGCCATCCAGCGAGATGCGCCACGAGTTCATGGACGCGCACCGGTAAGTCCAGGCGCAGCGGCGTGCGGCCGCGCGATTGTCCGTCGATGAAAATTTCGGCGCCGTTCGGTTCGCTCGTGACCCTGATAATCGCACTAACAAAGGTAAACAACTTGGTCGTTGTTTCTCCCCGTTGGACTTCCACTTCGTCTTGCATGCGCCAATCACCCCGATGCGCGGTCACCGAATATTTTCCCGTCGGAAGATCAGCAATTGATTGCGGTGTGACGCCTTCGCGCAAAACCTGACCCTCTTCGCTTCGAAGCGAAAACTGCGCGCCCGGCGGTTCGGACTGGATTTGCAGGGCCCCTTTACTCCGCACGAGATGAAACGCAGGCAACGTGATCGGGCGTTTCCCGCTCAAATCGACGTTCGTTTCCAAGGGATCATATCCCGAGGCCATGATGCGCAGCTTGTATTTGCGCGCCTCGAGGTCGTCGAACGTAGCCGGACTTTTCTGCGCATGATCGCCCAAAACGACCATCGCCCCGACCGGCTCAGTTTGAATCGTAAGGCGTAGATCAATCCCGCTGCTGCGAGATTTGTTGTCTCGCCAAAACCAAATTCCCGCGACCGCAAGCGCGAGAACGAACACGATGGCAAACAAGATTTTCCCGCGCGATTTTTTCCGAGGCTTGCCCGCCTCGAGAACCGCGAGATCGCTATGCATTGCAGCAGCCGAAGCGTACCGCTTTTTCGGATCATTTGCGCACGCTTTTACGAGGACATCATTGAGTTGCAGCAGCCGCTCCCGATCGGGCCGGGTGCTCAACTGCGAGTCGATCTCCGGGAAATCGAGTCGATCTTTTCCCGTGCAAATCTCGTAAAGAAGTTTGCCGAGACTGTAAATGTCCGCGCGCGGGGTGCCCGGGCCTTCCGGCGGCACGTAACCTTCCGTTCCAACAAATGATTGCTGCCCGCTAGCCGCAACCAACCCGATGTCGGCAAGCTTCGGGACGCCCTCGATGAAGATAATATTCGATGGCTTGATATCGCGGTGCGTCAGCCCGCGCGCGTGCAACGCCTCGAGCGCTTGGGTCAATGAGAGCCCGAGGCGAATCGATTCATCAGCGGAGAGGCGTTTATGCAGCGCGAGATCGCTTTTCAAAGTGCGCGACTCGTAATTGACGACGTCGATGTTGCGGCCAGCCAGATGATCGTCTGCTAGCTCCATGCTGTAATAAAGATAATCTGCAGTCCGGCCGACGTGAAGAATGTCAACGAACCCATCGTGTGCGCGCGAGATGGGTTCGAATGCGGACATGCCTTCGAACTCCCTCAGAAACGTGCGCTCGGTTTCAAACGTGCTGCGGTACACAACTTTCACTGCCCGAAGTGCGCCGGTCACGGTCCGCGCCAGCCAAATCTCGCCGTACGCGCCGCGGCCGATCACGCGCAGCAATTCATGATCGGGGATAATCGGGATCTTGGCAGTGACTTCGCGGGGAATGCCCGATTTTACACAAGGCGCCAATTCGAAGCAATTCCAGGGAGCCTACGCGCCCCGCGCGCTCCCGATCAGCGATCGATCTTTTGCAGCGCTTTAATCTCCTTTTTCAGGAGCGCCGCCACGCGGTGTCGCGCAAGGTACACCTGACCCACACTGACTCGGAGTCGTTCGGCAACTTTTTGTGCCGACCACTCTTTGCGCGCGTAACAATCAAAAATTTGAAATTGTTTCGGATCGACTTTCTTCTTCACGCGGGCGATCGCGGCTTCCAATAAATTATCTTTCCACTCCGCTTCCCAGAGCGCATTAAGATCGACAATCTGCGAATCCGGCACGCG
>Ga0081455_10005823_pt1 | contig 13411 bp, 10 predicted proteins | sample TabmetS3T2R1_FD_70207 | JGI IMG/M metagenome (GOLD analysis project Ga0081455, IMG submission 70207) | Tabebuia heterophylla rhizosphere microbial communities from the University of Puerto Rico - S3T2R1 | ecosystem: Host-associated > Plants > Roots > Rhizosphere ... | reverse complement strand
GCCGGCGGCCTCGATGATGGTCCCAGGTTCGTGGCCCTGGTGGAACGCATGCGGAGTGCAGTAGAGGAAGCCGATCCAGTCCTTGTTCAGGCCGCGGATCATGTTCACCGCCTCCAGCCCGTCCTCGATGAAGTCGTCGGGGTGCGGTTCGATGATCAGCTGCACACCTTCGCGTTCGAAGATCGGTAACAGCTCATCCATGGACTTCAAGAACTGAGCCTCGGCTGTCTCAGGAGCCTCGGGCCTACCGTTGAATTCTGAATTGATCACATCGACCCCGAGATCGACCGTGATCTGGATGACCCGTTTCCAGGCGCGTACTGCGGCCTGCCGCTGGTCCTCATCGGGACCTGACCAACGCAGTACCGGCAGCACAGACGCTATGCCAATGCCGGCATCACTGGCGACCTTCTTCAACCTCTTGACCCCCGCATCGTCGATGCGCGGGTACTTGAAGAACGGAACGAAGTCTGCCTTGGGCGACAGCTCCATCCAGTCGTAGCCCATGCTGGCCACGACGTCGGGCAGCTCGTAGACCGAACTGCTCGAGAAGAACATCTGGGGGTCGAGTGCGAGCTTCACGGCCAGGCTCCTTCCAGATCGGGCGCTCGAATACCGGCGCGCGGCTCCTCCGGCTCGATGGTCGCGACAGCACCTCCAAGAAGGCGGACGTGGAACTTCACCCCATTTCGGAGCGCTTGAACGCCGGCCTCGCAGACCGCAACGGCGGCATATCCGTCCCAGGCGCTCGCGCCGTCGATGGTTCCGGCCTTGGCGGCGTTCACCCAGCGTTGCAGCTCGACGTCGTACGCTCCACCGAAACGCTCCACGAAGCTTGGGGTGAGGTTCCCACCCCAGCGCCCGTCGGTCGCCTTGGTCTGAAGGTTCTGGTCCAGGCCAATCAAGGCGCTGCCCTTCTCGCCGACGACCTCGGTCCGCACCTCGTACGCCACACCGGTCCGGACGAAGATCTCATCGGTGACGATCGCACCCGACTCGGTTTCGAAGATCACCAACATCGGATCGTGGGTGCCGTGCGGCGCACTGCCTGTCGCAGCCCCCTTGATCACCTCGACACTGGTGAGCTCCTCGCCCAGCAGGAAGCGGACGGAGTCGACCTCATGCACCACAGAGTCCCTGATCATGAACTCGGAGTTGAAATGATCACCAACCGCGGGATTGCGATGGGCGCAATGCACGATGAGCGGCTTGCCGAGGCCGCCATCGGAGATCAACTTCCGTAGTGCGGCATATTCAGCGTCGAAACGCCGCATGAAGCCGACCTGGATGAGCTGCTTGCCGAGTGTCTTTTCCTTCTGCACGATCGCGTAAGCCGATGAGATGTCGGTGGTCAGCGGTTTTTCGCACAGCACCGGGATACCCCGATCAAGGCACGCATTGAGCTGTTCGGCGTGGGCGTCACCTGGCGATGCAATGAGCACAGCATCTACGTCTGGATCGTTGATAGCGGTAATTGCATCGGATTCAACACGGGCCCCGACCTTGCTGGCCACTTCGGCCGCCTTGTCGGCGAGGAAGTCGTTGACGACGGTGACCCGGGCTCCCCGCACCCGCGTGCTCAGAGCGTCCACATGGAAGGCGCCCATCATGCCAACGCCGAGCACGGCGACCTTCAAGTCATGACTCATAGCTGCCTCCCAAACTCGATATTCGCGCTGCTGCAGGAACTCAGATAATCCTTGGTCCGTTTCGCGATGGGCAGCGGGAGGTCTGGCGAGCACGGGTACAGATCGTGCTCGATGATTCCCTCGATGTCACGGCCTAATTCCGCTACCGCCTCGAGCAGGGGTGGCATCTCAGGAACACCCAGCGGCGGCTCGACCATGGCGCCCATTCGTACGGCTTCGGGAAACGAGAGGTCCTTGTCCAGCACCTGTGCAACGACCTGCGGGTTGACCTGCTTGAGGTGCAGATAACCAATGCGATCGGGATATTTGGCGATCAGCTCCAAGCAGTCGCCGCCGTAGTACGCAATGTGCCCGGTATCGAAGCAGAGGTTTACCCATTCAGGATTTGTTGATTCCAGGAATCGCTCGATGTCCGGCTGATAGCCGACATGGCTGTCGGCGTGGGAATGAAACTGCACATGGAGGCCGTACTCCTCCAAGATCCGCCGCCCGAGCTCGTCGAGGCCCTCGGTCTTCTGTTTCCACTGCTCTGGGCTGAGCTCACGGTTCTCCACCGGCTCGCCGGTCTTGTGGTGCCGCCACACGTCAGGTATCACCACGATGTGCTTGCCCCCGAGGGCTTGGGTCAATGCCGCCACGTCGGTCACCTGCGTCCAGACCGCATCCCAGGAATCAGGACGATGGAGATGCTCGAACACGGTGCCTGCCAGCACTCCCATGCCGTACTCGTCAAGCTGCTCGGACAGCTTCACCGGGTCAGTTGGCAGATATCCGTACGGGCCGAGCTCGATCCACTTATAGCCCGCGTCAGCAACCTCGCGAAGGAATACCTCAGCAGGCACCTGTTCGGGATCGCTGGGAAACCAGACCCCCCATGAGTCCGGTGCGGTACCGATCGTGATCGTGGACACATAACCTCCTTACAAGAACAGCTTCTGAGTCGCCTTGTGCTCGTCGTAGATCTCACGCGCCTGCTGGGTTGAGTCGAGAGTGGAGGTGGCGCTTACCGGGACGTCCCACCATGACTCCGAGTCGGGGGCGCCTATCAATGGATCGGTCTCGACATAGATCACGATGCTGTGATCCGCCGCCTTTGCAGCCTTGATCGCTTCGGCGAACTCACCGGCCGTCGCGGTCTTGACAACCTCGACACCCAGGCTCGCGGCATTGGCGGCAAGATCGACAGGGAGCTTCTCGCCGTCCAGCCGGCCGGTCGCGCGATTGCGGTAGCGGTACTTGGTACCGAAGCGCTGGGAGCCCAGCGACTCTGAGAGTGCGCCGATCGAGGCGTAGCCGTGGTTTTGCACGAGCACGGTGATGATCTTGATGCCTTCTTGCACAGCCGTGACAAGCTCGGTGGCCATCATCAGGTATGAGCCGTCCCCGACCATGACGAAAACATCTCGATCAGGACAGGCAAGTCGTATGCCGAGCCCGCCGGCGACCTCATAGCCCATGCAGGAATAGCCGTACTCGACGTGGTAGCCCTTCGGATCGCGGGTGCGCCACAGTTTGTGCAGATCACCAGGCATCGATCCGGCAGCACAAACGACGACGTCACGTGGATCGGACAGCTCGTTCACCATGCCGATGACCTCGTTCTGGGTCAGCAGCCCGTCCGCTCCTGCATTGGGAATCTCAGGCAGGTAGACGTTCTGCACCGTCTCCTCCCAAGCAACGTCCAACTTGCTGTAGTCCGCGACATAGCTCTCGTCGACTCGATAGCCGTCGAGGAGTGGAAGCAGGGCGTCGAGGGTTTCGCGGGCATCGGCCTGGACGCCGAGTCCTGCATGCTTGATCGCATCGGTCCCCGCGACATTGATGTTGACGAACCGCACGTCGGGGTTTTGGAAGGCTGTCCTGCTCGCGGTTGTGAAGTCGGAGTAGCGGGTTCCGATGCCGATCACCACATCGGCCTCTCGCGCGATCGCGTTGGCCGCTGTCGTGCCTGTCGAGCCGATGGCGCCAAGGCACTGCGGATGGTCGTAGACCAGGGTGCCCTTGCCAGCCTGACTTTGTCCCACCGGAATGCCCGTTGCGTCGCAGAATGCTGCTAGCTGATCTTGCGCCCCCGAGTAGGTGACACCACCGCCGGCCACAATGAGCGGTCGCCGAGCCGATCTGATGATCGCGGCCGCGGCCTCGAGGGGAGCTCGCTCCGGTAGCGGTCGGGCCACATGCCAGACCCGTTTGTCAAACAGGCTCGTCGGCCAGTCGTACGCCTCCGCCTGCACATCCTGCGGGAAACACAGCGTCACGGCCCCGGTCTCAGCGGGGTCAGTCAATACCCTCATCGCCGAGAGCAGCGCCGCTGGCAATTGTTCTGGCCGCCAGATCCGGTCGAAGTACCTCGACACCGGGCGGAAGGCATCGTTCACCGTGACGTCGCCGGAATCCGGAAGCTCCAGTTCCTGCAAGAGCGGCGAGGCGCTGCGGTCGGCAAAGGTGTCGGCCGGCAGCAGCAGCACCGGCAGCCGATTGATGGTCGCCAACGCGGCGCCAGTCAACATGTTGGTGGCACCAGGGCCGACGCTCGTCGAGACTACGTAGGTCTGCAGCCGGTTCTTCATTCGGGCGTACGCCACGGCAGCGTGCACCATGGCTTGTTCGTTGCGGCCCAGGATGTATCGGAGCGTCTCGGGCTCTTCCAGCTCGGCCTGAAGCAAGGCCTGGCCGATACCCGCGACGTTTCCATGTCCGAAGATCCCAAAGCAGCCGGCGAAGAGCTTCTGCTCCTCGCCGTCGGATTCGGAGTACTGAACGCCGAGGAACTTCACCAGCGCTTGCGCCACGGTGAGCCGCGTCTTCCCTGCGGGGGAGCCCGGGGGGGTCGTCCCCTCCGCTGAATTCGTGTCTGGCATGCTCACGCCTCCTGGACGGTCTGCGAAAGCAGTCTCGGGTCGACGGACTGAGTCTCCCAAGTGCTACGTACCCAAGCCTGATCCGGATGATCGGAGATCTTCCAGACTCGTTCGGCATCCGGGCCGGCCATCACGTTCAAGTAGTACATGTCGAAACCGGGCGCCGCGACGCAGGGGCCGTGCCAGCCGTAGGGCACCAACACGGTGTCCCGATCATGAACCTCTTCAAGCACATCGATCTCATGACCCGGGGACGACGATGTCCGCATGAACCCAAAGCCCGGCTCGCCGCCAGGACCCGCCGCGATTTCGAAGTAGTAGATCTCCTCCAGCTCCGACTCGGTTTCGCTCGCCTCGTCGTGTTTGTGGGCCGGGTAGGAAGACCAGTTGCCCGCCGGCGTGATCACCTCACAAGCAATGATCTTGGCGGCGTCCAGCGCACCTGGAGTTCCGAAGTTCCGCACCTGCCGGCTGGACTGACCGGCGCCGCGCGACTCGATGGGCACCTGCGATGCGGCGACGTATCGCAGCGGCTGCCCCGAGTGGGCTCGTGCGCCGCACAGAGCGAAACGACCTCCCGTCGCCGATCGCAGGTTCACCATCTCCCCCGTGCCCACGTAGGCAAGATCGGTCGGCCCGGCGAATACTGACGCCCGACCGTCGAGCTCACAGTGCGTGTCGCCGACAGCGACCACAACCGAGCCGTTGAGTGGCAGCACGATCACCTCATCAGAGCCAGTGTCAAGGCTGTGACTGCCCTCCGGCTCAAGTGAGATGATCTTCAAGGACGAGTAGCCCCAGCCCGCCGACTCGGGAGTCACCTCGAGTTCATACGGACCCGACCCGGCGAATCCAGACCGCAGTAAATAGCGCGAATTCATGATCATTACCTGACGAGCGATGCAGCTGTGTCGACTGCCTTCGCGACATCATCATCGGCCGGGTACAGCATTGTGCGACCAACGACAAGCCCGCGTACTGACGGCAGCGCCAGCGCAGCCTGCCATGCGGCATAGGTGTCGTCGGGCGCTCCTTCAGGATCGCCGCCGAGTAGCAGCGTCGGAAACGTCGTCGAATCCATCACCCGCTCCATCTCGTGGACTACAGGCAGCTTCATCCAGGTGTACGCGCTGGATGCGCCCAGCCCCTGAGCGATGTGCACCGACTTGATCACTGCATCCGGAGAAAGATCGTTGACGATCTTGCCGCCGAACCGACTGGACATGAACGGCTCCACCATCGCGATCAACTCCGCCCGGTTGAGGTCAGTGATCACCTGGCCGCACCGCTCCAGCGTGGCAACCGTGCCGGGATCCTCGAGATCGATGCGCAACAGCATCTTGGCGCCCTCGAAGCCGGCATCCATAGTCCCGCGGACGTCGTAGCCGGTGTTGCGGTCGTCCATCTCGAAGACTGCGCCTTGGAGTCCGCCGCGGTTCAGGGACGCGAACACCAGCTTCTCCTCCAAGACCCCCAGCATCAGCAGGTCCTCGGCGATGTCGGCCGTCGCGAGCAACCCGTCTACCCCAGGTCGCGTCAGCGCAGTCACCAGCCGATCGAGGAGGTCGGTGCGGCTAGCCATCGCGGTCGGCTTGCCTGCCGCGGATAGGGCGCCACGCGCTGGATGATCGCACGCGATGATCATGAGCTTGCCATCGGGCCCGAAGAGCTCTCGCCTACGCCGCACCGCGAGCAGCCGCTTTATGCGTTGCGGATCACGAGTACGGATCTCGTTGAGCTCACTGATCGAGCCCGCGAACTGGGTTTCCGACGTTGCGCCGGTAACGGTGCTCATTGGGCGCTCGCAGTCGCGAAGTGCACGGCAAGCGAGTCTGCGAGATGCTCGTTAGGATCCCCGCCGGCGAGCAGTGTATCGATCTCTGCTTCGGTCGGCATCGCGGTCGAGCACTCGAGTCGGGAGGCCACGATGGCACCGGCCGCGTTGGCGCGCTGCAGTGTCTTCTCCAGCGGCCAGCCTGCCAGCAGGCCGTGGCACAAGGACCCCCCGAACGAATCCCCAGCGCCAAGGCCGTTCATTGGTTGGATCGGGATGGGTGGAGACTCCACCCGCTCACTCCTCGTCTTGGCCAGTACCCCCTTCGGCCCTTGCTTCACGATCGCCAACTCGACGCCAGCGGCCAGCAATGCATCGGCGGCTTTCTCAGGCTCGGTCTCTCCCACTGCGACCTCACATTCTTCGCGGTTGCCGACCGCGACCGTGACCAGTGGCAGAGCCTTCTGTACCTGCTCGGTAGCGTGCGCGGGCGTGTCCCAGAACATCGGACGGTAATCCAGGTCGAGCACGGTGAATTGCTTGCGCGCTCGTGCTTCCAGCACTGCGAAATGGGACTCGCGGCTCGGCTCCTCACTTAGTCCCGTAACCGAAAGCCACATAAGGCGGGTTGCGCGTACGGCGTCAAAGTCGATGTCCGACGGTTTGATCTGCAGGTCTGGTGCGGTCGGCTTTCGATAGAACCAGAGTGGGAAGTTGTCGGGGGGAAAGATCTCGCAGAAGGCAACTGGAGTGGCGTATTCGGTGTTGGTCACCACGTAACGATCGTCGACATTGAGCTCTCGGAGTGCCTTGCGGACATATCGGCCGAATGGGTCGTCACCTACCCCGGTGATGATCGCGGCCTTACGGCCGAGGCGCGCCGCGGCCACCGCCACGTTCGCCGTGGTGCCGCCGAGGAACTTGCCGAATGTCTGCACATCCTCGAGACCGACGCCGACCTGCAGCGGGTAGATGTCGGCGCTGCAGCGACCGAAGGTCAGCACATCGAGCGGCGGCTCAATCTCTGCATCTGGACGGTCCTGAGGATCGCTAGTCATGGCTCTCCTTTGAATTCGAGATCGGGCCGCGTTGGGTATCTCGCAGCACCGTATTGGCCGGACTTCTTAGTGTCAATAGTTTGTAAAGACAAATAGTCATGATCGAGATCTATTCGAGTGAGTGCAGGGTTCCATCCAGGAACTGGGCCTGGCCCAGACCGAAGGACCAGTCGACGTGTTTGTTACCCATTACCGACACGATAAGGTCCTCCGGCCGCAGCCCACACTCGGCCTCCAATCGCGTGGCGAGCTCGGCATACGCGGCCTGCTTCTGCGCAGGTGACCTGCCCTGCTGGAAGATCTGGATGATCACGATGCCGTCCGTGCGCTCTAGACCAAGGCCGGTGTCCTCGGCAATGATGTGGCCCCTCGGGTGTTCGGTGATGATCTGATATCGGTCCCGCGGCGGGGCAGCGAAGACATCGAGCATGACATCTTGGACGGTGTCAGCCAGTCTGCGGAGTTGCTCCGGCGTCCGCCCCTCCTGAAGATCAATACGAACGAGTGGCATGAGGCAACCTAACTTTGTTAAGACATAATGTCAAGGTCAGGAAGGCTCCCTGGCCGGGCGAGGAGAGTGGTGGAGTGTCATCCGTCAGTGGCCTGTTGAACGACACTCCACTCACGACATTCCTGCCTGGCCGCGGTCAGGAGCCGAGCAAACTGAGCAACGATCAGTGGAAGTCGCCAGCCGCGAACGCCTCCTCCAGTTCCTCCAGGGAACGATCTTTCGTCTCCGGAAGGAACTTCGTGAGGAAGGCGATCGCGATCAGTCCGAGGACGACGAAGACCAGGAAGGCGCCCTGGATCTGGATGGTCTCGACGAGGATCGGGAACAGGAACGCGATGATCGCATTGGTCACCCACAGGCACAGCACGCTCACGCCCATCCCCAGGCCGCGGATGTCCAGCGGGAAGATCTCCGCGATGATGACCCACACCGGGATGTTCAGGGCCAGCTGCATGCAGAAGACGAAGAGCACCATGAAGGTGAGGACCACGAACGCCTTGGCGAGGCCATCTGGCAGCAGGAACGAGGAGATCACGATGAGCCCGTGGCAAATCGTGGTGGCGATGAAGCCGCCGATGATCAGCCTGCGCCGCGGCACCCGGTCCATCAACCAGAACAGGCAGATGGTCGAACCGACGACAGCCAGCACGCCGTTGGCGACATTCGCGATGAGCGCCGCGCTTGCCGAGAAGCCGGCCACGGTCAGCACCTGGGTCCCGTAATACATGATCGAGTTGATGCCGGTGCACTGCTGGGCGATGGCCACACCAATACCGGCGATGAAGAGGCGACGGACCCAGCCGATCTTGAGGTCCTTCCAGCCCCCCATGTGCGCCTGTTCCTCTTCCTCGTGGAGGAACTCGACCTCTTCCATCTCGGCGCGGGCGCGCTCCTCGGACCGGACCTGCATGAGGACCTCGAGAGCCTCGTCGTGGCGGTTCTTGGAGATCAGCCAGCGCGGGGACTCCGGCTGCTGCAGCATCCCGACGAACAGGCCGACCGCGGGGATGGCGGCGACCGCGAGCATGTAGCGCCACACGCCTGGGTGCTCGCCCCAGACGGTGCCGATGATGGCGTTGATCGCGAAGGCGAGCAGCTGGCCGACAACGATCGCCAGCTCGCCTCGGCCGGCGAGGCTGCCCCGGCGCTCGGTGGGGGCCAGCTCCGCCAGGTACACCGGCACGGTGACCGAGGCGCCGCCGACCGCGATGCCGAGGATCACCCGCGACGGGATCATGACCGCGAGGTTCGGGGCCAGCACACCGCCGATGGTGCCGACGAAGAACAGCACGGCCAGGATGATCAGCGTCTTCTTTCGGCCGAGGTTGTCGTTGAGCTTGCCGCAGGCGGCCGCTCCGATTGCGGCCCCTACCAACAGGGTGCTCGTGACCAGGCCCTCGCCCGTCGCGGTCAGCCCGAGATCGGCCTTCATCGGCTCCAGGGCGCCGTTGATCACGCCGGTGTCATAGCCGAAGAGCAGGCCACCGAGTGTCGCGACGATCGTGATGAGGTCGAGCCGCCGCTGATGCGGACCTGCGGTGAGCGGCGGCAGCGTTACGGTGCCGGGCTTATGAGTGTGAACGTCCATGGATGCCTCCTTGGCGCTAAGCACCTGGCAACCTCGACCCAACACAGCGCGCCCCCCGTGTACCGTCGCCTTGCGGCAGGCATCGAACGGCGCGAGCGTTCCGCCAAGTGGTACAGAGTTCTACTCTGCGGCACGCTAGACCCGTGGATCAGGAACTGTCAACGGGTGCAATCGGAGAGTTCTAGCCTCAGGACTACTGGACGAGGAGCGAAGCTGTCGCACCTGGCCTTACGCCAGACGCGCGGTCGAGCGTTCTGCTTTTACTGTTCGGCAGTGCTTATGACACGATTTCCGGCCGGTGGGAGGTCGCCGGGCCGCCAGTAACCGAGCCGCGTCGAGATTTCATGGCAGGCCTGCAACAGGCGGGCCAGATGAGCTGGTCTCGGTGGCAGAACATGCTGTCGCAAACCGCCGAAGCTCAGTGCCGCGACGGCGATGCCATCTGCATTGAGAATCGGGGCCCCGATGGCTCCGATACCTGCAGTTACGTCCTCGTCGGAAATGCTGTAGCCGCGCTGTCGCGTCTCCGCCAGATCGGCTAGCAGGTCTGTGGGATCGACGAGGCTGTACTCGGTTCTCCTGCTCAATCCCTCTTTCAGTAGGGCCGGCAGCAGCCGGTCCTCGTCGAAGGCCAACAACGCTCGGGGCGCAGCCCCCAGATTCAAGGGCTGCGATCCACCGACGTACAGCTCCACCAGGCGCATTCCCTGGCCGCTGTCGATACGCTCCAAACACACGGCACGGGTCCCAGCGGCTACAACCAGGTAGACAGCTTCGTCAAGCTCAGCGGCAATCCTTGCCATGATCGGGCCCGCCTCCCGGCGCAACTCCAGACTGTCCACGAGGACGCTGCCCACCTGGAAAGCCTTGATCGTTAGCCGGAATGCGCCAGCAGGACTGCGCTCCAACCAGCCTGCCTCCACCAGTGTGAGCAGCAGCCGGTAGGTCGTCGACTTTGAGTACCCGCTCCGGCGCGCAAACTCGGCCAGAGACATCTCCGGCCGGCCGCGATCGAACAGATCCAGCAACCGCATCGCTCGAAGCACCGACCCCACAAGGGCACGCCCCCGGTCGCCATTCACTGACATCAATGAGATCGAAACTCCTGCCTAATCAACAGCGTGCCGCAATGCGGAACAGGCCTAGAGTGTGCCACACCCCGCATGCTCCGGCCAAGCATGGCCTGTGCGAGAGCTCTTTACAGGGCTCGGCCTCTCAAGAAGCCAGCTCCCCACGCGAGATGAGTCGCCGCTAACACGAGCGGAAGCCGCAACCGCACCGAGGCCGACATCGGCCGCGCTGCGACCAACGAGCCACCAATGATCAACGCAAGATAGCCCGCCGGAGCGAGGAAGCCTAGGCGCATCAGCCGGGAATCGAAGATCACGCCAAGCAGCCCTCCCGCCGAGCCGCCCAATACACCGAGCAGGGCCAGTGGAGGGGCTAGGTATCGCGCGCTTGCGGTCTCTGGATGGCGCCTGATGACCTCGCGACGCCAGGACCCGGTCTCATACATCTGCCTTACGAGCCCGCGAAGCGTAGATCTCGGACGGTAAGTAACCCGTAGCTCTGGGGAGAACCAGATCTTGTGGCCACGCGTCCGTAAACGGTAGTTCAGTTCCCAGTCCTGTGCGCGGTGCATGCTTTCGTCGAAACCTCCAACCGCGAGCAGCACATCCTTGCGGAAAACGCCGAGAAAGACCGTTTCGGCCTCAGCAGCAGGTGAGTCAGCCATGTGGAACGCTCCACCGCCCAGTCCCAGTCGCGTCGTGTACGCGACGGCCACAGCCTCCTCAAAGGGGGTGGTTCCCTGCGCATCCATGACACCGCCTACGTTGGCGGCGCCAGTCTCCTTGAGCAGCTCGACAGCCCTTTTGATATAGCCGTCGGTGAGCTCACCGTGTCCATCGACTCGGACGATGATCTCGTGCTGCGCCGCGGCAATACCGAGGTTCAGTGCAGCTGGAGTACGCGCTGCCGGGTTGTCCACGACCCGGATACGGGAGTCCGCCAGCGAAAGTGCATCAGCGATCTGATGCGTGCGGTCGCTGCTAGGTCCGGCCGCGATGATCACCTCGAGCTCGCCCGGGTATTCCTGATCGAGCACCCTGCGGATTGCGGCCTCGAGGTGTCGTTCCTCGTTCAGCACTGGCATAACGACTGAGACGCCGGGCCAGGCTGTGCAGACAGTGTCCCCCGCGAATTTCACTCGATCATCCTGTCAGCCACGTTTTGGTAGCTGCTCGCGCATCGCGCTTGGAATCCGGCGCCGCCGCCGCTCGCAGAGGAAGAACGCCTCTGCTCGCTCCTCCTCCGTGCGACGGCGCGCCATTCCCGACGCTCGCAGCTAGTTACGCTGCCGCCGCCTTTTACGCCGAACAGACCTTTCCAAGATCATCGGCCTGCGCCTTCTGGGATGAAGACGCCGTAGGTTTGGTCTTGGCCGTGGCACCACGGGTCTCGGCCGGCGTTGGCTGAGCCACCGGACCGTCGATGGCCTCGGAGGCCTCGATCCGCTTCTGGACGGTGTCGCGTAGCAGTGTGAAGTCTGGCGAGTTCGGATCGATGAGCGGCGGCATCACGGCCACACTCGAAACCGGCAGCCCCTTGGCCTTGAGGGCGAGAGCGACCATGGTGCCGACCTCCGATGTCGGAATATCGGTGGCCACGACCTGGCGGCTGGCGGCCGCGATCTTGTTGAACTTCGTGAGCACGGTGATCGGGTCGAACTCGTTGAGCATGGCGTTCATGACGCACTTCTGGCGTACCATCCGGTCGTAGTCGGAGGAATCCGAGCGCGAGCGGGCAAACCACAAAGCCTCGAAACCATTGAGATGCCTGTTCTTGCCCGCCTCCACGTAGCCGCTGATCTTGGTGCTGCCACCGCCAATCGGAACACGCCGGTACACATCCATGGTGATGCCACCAACCGAGTCGACCAGCGATTCGAAGCCCTTGAGATCAATAAGTGCCCAGTAGTTGATCGTGAGGCCTGTCGCTCCTTCGATGGCTTCCTTGGTGGCCTGAGCGCCCGGGTTCTGGACGCCCGGATAGAGATCACGATGTTCGGACGCATACGTATAGATAGCGTTCAGCATGCAGGAGCCATCGCGACAGCGGTAACCCTCGGGAAAGCGAGCATGTAGTGGCGAGTAGCCCGGAAATGGTGCAGCCTGCAGATTACGCGGCAGGCTGATCAGTACGGTCCGGCCGGTTTCGGCGTCAACACTTGCCACGGTCATGCTGTCTGGCCGGAGTCCAACGCGATCCCGGCCGGCGTCGCCGCCCATCAACAAGATGTTGTAGCGGCCGTGCTTGGCGGTTTGATCACCGCCGCCGCTGAAGACAGTCGAGGTCAAGTCATGTTGTGCAGAGACCATCGAGGCGACAGCGACGAAGCTACCGAAGATCGTGAGCGCCATGGCCAGGCTGAACGCTGAGAAACCGAACCGGCCCGGATGTTGAAATTCCCATGGGCGTGCGAGCCGCCACGCGTCGACAATGAGCGCAACCCATCCGAGGCCAAGTGTAATGATCATGATTTGGATCGCTGTCAGAAATGAACCGAGTGTGACGACTGCGACCGCAGCCTCGGGCAAGATCAACGCCAGCAGAACGCCGAGCACTGCAAGGAACCACAAGCCTGTCCAGATGCGAAGCGCAAGCCGACCGAGGCGGCGATTGCCGGCCGCCAGCTGGGCAGAGCCGGGCAAGACGAGCGTCATGGCCAGCAACGTGAGTCCGCGACGTCGTCTGATGCGTTCGCTTTGCTCGGCGGACTTGTAGGACCTGCGCAACGAGGCCGGGGGACGCGGTGCAACCTCCGCGGTGCGAATGGACACCTGGGAAGCCTTTCGGTCTGCTGTCGGGGAAGGAGCCTGAGGACATGCGAACCCAGTTCGTCGTCCGTGTGCCCTGAGCTTGTCGAAGGGCACGAGGGCTTCGACAGGCTCAGCCCGCATGCCCTGCC